>Ga0163144_10007981_pt1 | contig 23009 bp, 17 predicted proteins | sample OliLak19BULKMAT1_FD_123175 | JGI IMG/M metagenome (GOLD analysis project Ga0163144, IMG submission 123175) | Freshwater microbial mat bacterial communities from Lake Vanda, McMurdo Dry Valleys, Antarctica - Oligotrophic Lake LV.19.BULKMAT1 | ecosystem: Environmental > Aquatic > Freshwater >...
CCAGCAGCGATCCCAGGTACGCGGCCGTGACCGGGGCACGTCCGGGATCCTGGAGGGGGCGGGCGTCCAGGACGACCCGGATGCCTGCCGGCGGCGGCGGCGGCTCGCTGCCGCGGCCCAGGGTCACGCGGACTCGTCGTCCGGAGCGCGACGACCCAGCCAACCGCGGAACCGCCTGCTCATTCCCTCTGCGCGTAGCTGCACGACGACGACCAGCGCCTCGACCACGATCCGCCGCGACATCTTGCTCTGACCCACCCGGCGGTCGCGGAAGGTGATCGGCACCTCCACGATGCGCGCCCCGGATCGGTGCGCGCGGTAGGTCATCTCGATCTGGAAGACGTACCCGCCGGCGTGGATACCGTCGAACGGGATGGTCGCGAGGGTGGCCGCCTGCCAGGCCTTGAAGCCGCCGGTCAGGTCGCGGGCCGGCAGGCCAAGGACGGTGCGAGCGAACAGGCTGCCGCCACGCGAGATGACGCGCCGACCGATGCCCCAGTCAACGACGCCACCGCCACGCGTGTACCGGGATCCGATGACCAGGTCCGCCTCGCCGCGCTCCAGGGGTGCGAGCAGGCTCGGCAGGACCGCGGGATCGTGACTGAAATCGGCGTCCATCTGGACGACTCGCTTCGCCCCACCGTCGCCAAGGACGACCCCGAATCCGTCCAGGTAGGCCCGGCCCAGTCCCTGCTTCGCCGCCCGGTGCCGAACGCGGATGCGGGGGTCCGCGGCAGCCAGCCCATCGGCGATCCGACCGGTCCCGTCCGGTGACCCGTCATCGACCACGAGCAGCGTCGCTCCCGGCAGGGCAGCCAGGATCGCCTGGGCCATGGGTGCGATGTTCTCCGCTTCGTCATAGGTGGGCAGCACCACCCAGGTGCCCGTCCCGGGTATCTCCTTGTCCGCCATGGGCGGCAGTGTAGACGCCGGCCGGATCAGCGGAAGTAGCCGATCAGGTCCAGGATCTCGTGCGCCGTCGCTCCGGGGGAGCTCTTGAACACGGCGGCGACCGTGCCACTCGCCCCGACGCGCAGGACCAGCCCGTTGGCGAGCGTCTGGCCCTTGCGGAGGTTGATGGTCGAGGTCGATGGCGTGGCGCTCATCGTCGGGCCGATGGCGACGTAACCCGCGGCGGTCACGCCGGTGACGGTCAGGTTGGCCGTGACCGCCAGCGCATCCACAGGGACCGTGCCACGACCGGTGAGCTGGAAGGTCCTCGGCTGGGCGCTGGCGAACGCGCCCGCAAGCGCATTGCCGGCCCGGGTATCCAGCAGGCGGATGGGATCGACCGCGTACCACTCGGCGCCGGCGTCGCCGAGACGGTAGTAGCCCGTGACGTCGAAGACGAGATGGACGCTCGATCCGCCGGCGCCGACGAAGACCATCCCCGCCGTGCCCCCGGCACCAAGGCGCAGGGTCAGGTTGTTGGCGAGCGTCGTGCCCTTGGCCAGGTTCAACGTGGACGTTCCGGGGCGAGTGTTCATGGTCGGGCCGATGGCCACGTAGCCTGCGCTCGTGGCGCCCGTGGCGGTCAGGTTCCCGGTCACCGCGACCGCATCGCCGGGGATGGTCCCCTGACCGGCGATCTGGACTGTCCGGACCACCTTCGTCTTGAACCGACCGGATAGCCCGTTCCCGTTGCGCGTATCGAGGAGTCGGGTGGGGTCCATCGAGTACCAGGTCGCCCCATCTGGCCCGGCCCGGTAGTACCCGGTGACGTCCAGGATGACGTGCGCCCTGGCACCGCCGGCCCCCCGGAAGACGGCGCCGACCGTGCCGTCCGGTCCGATCCGCAGGGTGAGGCCGTTGGCAAGGGTCTGGCCCCTGGAGAGGTTGATGGTCGAGGTGGTTGGCGTGGCGCTCATCGTCGGGCCGATGGCGACATATCCCGCGCTCGTCGCGCCGGTCACGGTCACGTTGGCGGTGACCGCGACAGCATCGGCCGGGACGGGGCCCTGACCGGCCAGGGGAAGCGTTCTTGGTTGCGCGTTGATGAAGGCGCCGGCGAGACCCTTGCCACTGCGCGTGTCGAGCACGCGGGTCGGGGCGATGGCGTACCACTGGGCCCCGAGCTGGGCAGTGAGAGCTGCGTCGGGCGCCACGGCGGTCGCCAGGGCAGCGCTCCATGCTCCGGTGTTGCCCTTGTGGTCGCTGGCTCGAACCTGGAAGGCGAAGGCGTGCCCGCGTGCACCCATGTAGGTCGCCTCGGTGGCGGTGGCCCCGGTCAGCCAGCGCGTCCACGCGCCGCCGTCGATCGCGACATCCACGTCGTGCGAGGCGACGGCGAAATCGTCCTGGGATGCCCAGGTGACCTGGAATTGCTCGGTCACCTGGCTCTCGGCGAGGGCGTTGATCGTAGCGACCGGCGGAGCGGTGTCGGTGATGAACTTGTCGCGGATCGCCGCCCAGAGTTCCGGACGTGCGCCGTCGTAGCCGAGGGCCCAGATGCCGATGCCGCGCAGGCCGTAGCCGTTCACCAGGTCGTACTTGGCCCTGAGTGCCTGGTCGTCGTCCACGTAGAGTTGCCGCCACGGATCGACGCAGCCGTAGGTCGCTGTGCAGTTCTGGCGGCGGTAGACGGTCCAGGCGGCACCCTCGGTGTCGTCGTATCGGCGGCCATATTGGGCCAGGAAGTCGGCCGCGGTGGAGTAGAAGACCGTCGCCGAGGCGCCGTTCTTGGTCCCGGAGATGTTGGTGGCGTTGAGCTGGTCCGTGTCCGTGGACCAGGCGCGCCCGTAGTAGGGCACGCCCAGGATCAGCTTGGAGGCGGGAACGCGGGCGGTGTAGGCGAGGATCGTATCGGTGATGTCGTAGGCAGGTCCGGCGATCGGCGCGATCGACCCGGCCACCTTGGAACCGGCGCCCCGATAGTCGTAGCCCATGATCAGGATGGCGTCGGCCCCACCGGGCGCGGTCGCGCCCTCCAGCGGGTAGTTGCCGATGTAGCCGGTCGTGTCGAAGGTCAGCTGGTAGCCCGGCTGGACCGCGTCGAGCTCGGCCCGGACCTGGCGCACGAGCGCGACGAATGCATCCTCGTAGCCGGATGCGAGCGGCTCGAAGTCCAGGTTGACGCCGTCCGCTCCGCGCTCGCGGATCGCCGTGGCGATCTGCCTGGCGAGGTTGGCCCGGGCGGCTTCGTTGCCGAGCAGGGCCTTCTGCTTGGTGGCTCCGGCATCCGACCAGGCGAAGCTCAGGACGGTCAGGACGACGCGCGTGTTGTTGCGATGCGCATCGTTGATGACGGTCGTCATCTGCGCGCTCGTCCAGCCGCTCCAGCCGACCGTCGTGGCACCATTCTTGGTCGTCTCCAGGTTCCCCGTCGCGGAGGCACCGACCCCGAAGTAGGCGATGGTGGACAGCTTGGCGTAGTCCAGGACCGTTGAGCGATCGGTCAGCTCCCAGTACGGCAGGAAGCCGAAGATCTCCTTGCGCAGACCGTCCGGGGAGATGGCGGCCGCGAGGTCGAATGACGCCGCTTCAGCGGGCTCGGTGGTCGGCGCTGTGGGTGCTGCGGGTGCCGTGGCTGGCGCGTCGTCGGTACGCAGTTGCTCGCCGGTGAATTGCCCAGCGGGCAGCGCACGCGGCGCAGACCCACCGACCTTGAATCGATCGCCGTCGCGAGGCGCGAACCCGACGGTCACCCGCCCGCCGGGGGCGAAGTCGGCCCGGTCCCGAGCGTGTCGCTGGGCATCCTCGTAGTGGATCGTCGGCAGCAGGTCAGCCGATGGCGCAGCGGGATCGGCAGCCACCACGGGCTCGGCGGCCAGTGCCGCGACGGGCACACCAAGGGCGCTGAGCAACATGGATGCCCCTAGCAACCCTGTCAGCAGGCGTCGTCGCGCGGGCATCCTGGGGGCTGAGCGGCGGGTCATCACGAGCAAGGCGGTCCTCCGGGTTGGATGGCCGATGCTATGCGTCTGCTGTCGTAGGGACCATGCCCAGATGGTCCCGGTCATCACTGGTACGGAGGGGTACGGAGGGGTTCGCGGGGGTCCGGAGGGGTTCGGAGGGTTCGCGGGGCCTACGGTGCGGTCCGGGGGGACGGGCGCGGGCGGCCCCCGGCGCGCGACGTCTAGTGGAAGTAGCCGGTCACGTCCAGGAGCAGGTGCGTCGTGGCGCCGCTGACCGCCTTGTAGGTGAGACTGACCGAGCCCGTGCTCGGGTCCAGGCTGGTGACGACGCCATTCGCGCGCGCCTGGCCGATCGGGAAGTTGACCGTGGAGGTGGTCGGGGCCGCGACCGGGGTCGGAGTCAGCGACGCGTATCCCCGCCGGGTCTGGCCGATAACGGTCAGGTTTCCAGTCAGGGCCACCGCATCGCCGGCGATCCCGGCCTGACCGCGCGCCACGATGGTCCCGGGCGTGCCTGAGGTGAACGCCCCGGAGCGGCCGATGCCGGTACGACTGTCAAGGACTCGGGCCGTGGCGAGGGGGACCCAGCGCAGGCCGTCGCCGCCGGCACGGAAGTAGCCCGTGATATCGAAGACGGCATGGGCGGTGCCGCTGCCCCGGTAGACGACCCAGACCCGACCGTCCGACCCGAGCGGGACCGTGACGTTATTGGCCCGGGTGTCGGTGCGCGGGAAGTTCAGGGTCGATGTTCCGGGCGCCGTCTGCCGGGTGGGCGTCAGGGCGAGGAATCCCCCGCTCGTCTGGCCGGTGACGGTCAGATTCCCGGTGACAGCCACGGCATCGTCCGGGATCGTCAAACCGGCCACCGTCCGGCCACGGACGCGGATCGCCTTGGGGGACCCGGACCGCAGGGCGGCCCCGGCTGTGGGGCCACCGGCCGCACGCGTGTCCAGGTATCTCGTGGGGGCCGTGCTGGTATAGACGCTACCGTCGGAATCAGGCGTGAAGTAGCCGGTCACGTCCAGCACGAGCTGCGTCGTCGACCCGCTGGTCCCGCTGTAGACGGCCTCCAGGCGACCGCTGCGGTCCAGTGGCATGACCACGCCGTTGGCCAGGGTGTCGCCCTTGGCGATGCTGATCGTGGCGTTGCCGGGCGTACCACCGACGATCGGGCCCAGGGTCACGGAGCCGGTCGCCGTCTGGCCGGTCACGGTCAGATTGCCGGTGACGCCCACTGCATCGGCCGGGATGCCGCCGCGGCCGCTGATCTGGAAGCCGATCGGCGCGCCTGAGCGGAGCCTGGTGACGCCACTGGGCACGGCGGAGCGGGTATCGAGCAGGCGCACCGGGGTGATCGTGCGGTATGTGGTGTCGGGCGGAGCGACCGTGATGGCATCGCCGACGACCGGCGACCAGTTGCCGGCGGCGTCCTGCCACTGGGCATAGACCGCTCGCTCACCCGCCCCGACCGCCAGGTCCCAGGCGGTGCTGGGGCCGGCCGAGAATGTCGTACCGGCGGCCAGGAGGCCCGTTCCGTCCAGGTCCGGCTGGTTCGCGAGGCGGACCCTGGCAACGCCCGAGAGGGCATCCGTTGCGCTCAGGTCGACCCGGACCAGGCCCACGGCCGCGGTCGCGGCGCCGCCATCGAGCTGGGCAGTCCCGCTCGGAGCGACGTTGTCGATCACGAACGTGCCGGTGGTGGTCGACGGTCCGTTGGCCCAGTCGTCCACGCCGGCGATCTCGTAGTCATAGGCGCCGTCGCCGTCGCCAGCGCTCGCCGGATCCCAGCTCAGGGCGAATGTGGCGCCCGAACCGGACGCCGCCGCATAGCTGGTGCCGCCTCGGCTGATGGTCGCCGTCCACGATGAGCTCTCATTGAATGATCCGGCCAGCGTGTGGGTGCCAGTGCCGGCCGTCGTGTACGCGCCGCCGCTTCCGCCGGCCAGGCTCATGACCCGCGGCGCGAGGCTGTCCCTGGGGTCAAGGTCGCGTGCCAGCGCGTAGCCCGTGATGTTCGCGTCGTCCAGGCCCTGGACGCGGAAGACCGCATCATCACCGGTCCCGGACACGGTCTCGAGGATCCTCAGGCGAGTGGCGGCCGGAAGAACCGCGACCGGGCTGACCGCCGCCGTTCCGATGGAACCCGGCGCGGCGTCGTAGAGCGGGCTGCCGACGGACTTGGCCGCGGCGCGCCCGGGAACGCTGAACCCGCCGGTGATCTCCCGGGTGGTCAGGTTGGGATCGCCGATGATCGATCGATAGAACCCGGAGGTGGGGGTCCGGGGATCCATGAGCCCGGTCGCTCCGGGCGTCCGAACCGACGCGAACGAGGCGACGTTACCGTTGGCGTTGGAGGCGCCGCGCCACACCTGCTCGATGGTCTGATCGGTCGTGAAGATGGCCCGCAGGTAGTCGACCGGACCGCGGTGGCCATCCGCGAGGACGGTCCGGGCCCGGGTGCGCAGGAAGCCCGCACCGTAGTTGTCGATTCGCTGCGTCGCGACGCGCAGGGTGGGCTGCGCGGCGCCAGGCTCCGAGTTCCCGGCGGCATAGCACAGGTGGTGGAGCATGACGATGGCGTTCGGCGCCAGGTCCAGGGTGGAGACGTACGGCTCGCCGTAGTACTGATTGTTGTGGTCCCCGTTGCCGGCGCTGGCATTGAGGCCAAAGCCGTTCTTCGTCTTGTAGGTGGCGTCGTAGGTGAACGGGCTGGGCCAGCCGTTGCCATGACCGAAGTAGATGACGATGGACGCCCCGACCGCGGCCGCCTTGACCTTGGCCCAGGTGGCGTCCGGGCTGTACACCTTCACGACGTTGGGGGTGTACTTGATGGCCTCCGCGTAGGCCACATTGGCGTAGTCGCGGTACTTGGCGGTCGCGCCGTGGGTCGCCCCGACGATGATCACCACCTTGGGCCCTGCAGGGTCGGCTGCGCGGGTCGGCTGGGCGGCAGGCGCGGCCAGACCGACGGCAACAGCGAGGATCAGGGCGAGGACGGCGAGGGACCGGCGCAATGGGCACTCCGCGAGGCGGGGGTGGTTCGTTCAACCACAGCCTCTGCGCCGCGAGCGCCCACCTCAATGCCGGGATGGTCCCGTGTCGCCTAGTCCGTTCGGCCGTCCAGCCGCCTAGTCCGTTCGGCCACTCAGTCGCCGTCCAGCCGCCACTCAGTCGCCGGCGCGCAATCGCGCCACGAGATCCGGCAGCGACGGATTCGACTGGTCGCGCTCGGACAGGATGGGCAGACCGTCCGGGGTCCCGGCGATGGCCGGCCAGCTGACCGCCGCCAGCGGATCGTCCCAGGCGAACCCGAGCTCGTCCGAGCCGTCGTATTCGTTCGTGACGAGGTAGATGAGCTGCAGTGGCTCCAGGGCCAGGAATCCGTGCGCGACGCCCGTCGGGATGTCGACCCACTCATCGGCGACGAGTTCCCGGGTCTCCACCCTGGGCGCGGCGGTCGGGTCGGCGAGCATCGGCCGAACATCGACGAGAGCCACGAGCGCCCGACCGCCGGCGACCACCCAGTGATCGAGCTGGCGGCGATGGAAGTGCAGGCCCCGCAGGACGCCCGCGGACGAGGTGGACAGGTTCGCCTGAACGAAACGCGGGGTGCTCCCCGGGGGGGCCCCGGCAGCTTCGGGCTGGATGCCGCCAATGGTCGAGGCCTTCCAGATCTCGCGAAAGGACCCGCGCGGGTCCTCGAAGCGCGCGATGGCGCCGTAGCGCACGCCGGCCAGCACGGATGGCGATCGGTCCAGGCTCATCGTCCGCGCCAGGCGCGATCGAGGATCGGGGCGTAGTCGGCCATCGCCTGGGTCCACGGACGCATCGGCTCACCGGACGGGAGCGCGGTCGGAACCAGGACACCGAACCGCGGCGGGACGGAGGCGCGCGGCCAGGTAGAGCCCGGGACGTCCTCCACCGAGACATCCGCCCGCACCCGGGACAGGATGTCGCGGGCCCAGTCCGCTCGGGTCGCGATACCGCCGCCGACCAGGTGGTGGATCCCGCCGTGGGCATCGTCGGCGAGCAGCTCCACGATGGCGTCCGCGACATCGGCGGCGTAGGTGGGCGTGCCCCACTCATCCTCGACGGCCCGGAGCGGCTGGTCGGCCGCAGCGGCGCGGGCAGCAGCTTCCAGGATCCTGTGTGGGAAATCCCGTCCGGGCGGGCCAAAGAGCCAGGCCGTCCGCGCGATCCCGAGCGCGGGGCCGACGGCGGCCGCGCTCAATTCCGCGTAGGCCGCTGTCGCCGCGTTCTCGCCGGAGAGCTTGGAGGCGCCATACGGATTGGGCGGCGAGGTCGGATCGGTCGGCTGATAGGGCAGGCCGTCGATTCGTGCACCATCGAAGACCTCGTTCGTCGAGATGACGAGGAGATCGACCCCACGCGCTGCGCACGCACGAGCGAGGACCCCGGTCGCCTCGCCGTTGCGGCGCATCGCCAGGTCCGGGTCGCGGGCGCAGCCGTCCACATCGGTCCAGGCGGCCGCATGGACGACCACCTCTGGTCGGTCACGATCCAGGGCCAGCTCCACGCCCGCTGGGGCGTCGAGGTCCAGGTCCGCGCGGGTCCAGGCCACGGGACCCGCGGGTCCCGTGAATGGGGCATCGGCCAGGGCGCGCACCAGGGCGCCGCCAAGACGCCCGCTGGATCCGGTCACGGCCACCCGCATCAGCCGGTCGGCTGGTCGTTCGCCGCCGCCGCCGTGGCACCCGCCAGACGGGCCCCGTACTGGCGTTCGTAGTAGGCGTCCCAGTCCCCGGACCGCGTGGCCCGCCACCAGGCCTCGTTGGCCACGTACCAGTCGATGGTCCGGGCGAGACCGGCGGCGAACTCGGTCTGCGGCCGCCAGCCAAGGGCCCGGAGCTTGGACCCGTCCATCGCGTAGCGGCGGTCGTGCCCGGCCCGATCCTCCACCGTCCGGACGAGCGACCAGGGCTTGCCCAGGTGCTTCAGCAGCATGGCGACCGTCTCGCGGTTGGTCATCTCGACACCGCCCGCGATGTTGTAGGTCTCCCCGCTCGACCCGTGGCGGAGGACGAGATCGACGCCAGCCGCGTGATCCGACACATACAGCCAGTCGCGCCGTTGCAGGCCATCGCCGTACATCGGCAGGGGCTGGTCGTCGATGGCGTTGGTGACGAACAGCGGGATCAGCTTTTCCGGGTGGTGATACGGACCGTACGTGTTGGAGCCCCTGGTCACGACCGCATCCAGGCCGTGGGTGATGGTGTAGCTCCGGACGAGCAGCTCACCGGCGGCCTTGGCAGCGGCATACGGCGAGCGCGGTGCGTATTGGTCATCCTCGACGGAATGGCCGTCCGCGACGGAGCCATACACCTCGTCCGTGGAGACCTGCAGAAAGCGCGGCCGATGTTCCGCCATGCGACATGCCTCCAGCAGCACGTGCACGCCGATGACCCCGGTCATCAGGAACGCCTCGGGGTCCAGGATGGATCGATCCACGTGCGACTCGGCGGCGAAGTTGACGACCGCGTCGGCATCGCCGATGAGCGTCTCGACCAGGGCGCGGTCGGCGATGTCGCCCTGTACGAACCGGAGCCTGGCGGCCTGCGCAGGATTCGCGCGGACCGGTGCCAGGTTGGCCTCGTTGCCGGCGTAGGTGAGCTTGTCCAGGACGATCATCTCCGTGTCGTCGCCGCGGGCCAGCACATCGCGGACGTAGCACGAGCCGATGAACCCGGCCCCGCCCGTGACCAGGAGCCGCCGGTACTCGCGAGCTTCAGTCAACGGGCCGCTCCACGGGCGCCGCCAGCCGTCCGGCAAGGTCGTCGTCACGGGCCAGTTCCGATGCGCGCAGGAGGGACGGCACGGTCCCGGCGTCCGCCCAATGACCATCGAACACGCGCGTGAACAGGCGACCGTCGGGGATGTAGTGGTTGAGCACGTCGGTGATCTCGAACTCGCCGCGACCCGACGGGGCCAGGTGCTCGATGACGTCGAAGGCGTCCGGCCGGAGAAAGTAGACACCGATCGGGATGAGGTCGGACTTGGGCTTGGCGGGCTTTTCCTCGAAGCCGACGACCCGACCGTCGGCGTCGAACTCCGCGACGCCAAAACGTTCCGGGTCGGGGACGCGATAGAGGAGCGTGCCGGCTCCGGCTCCACCGGCCTCGAATTCGCGGGCCACGTCCGCCAGGGCCGGGCCGCGCAGGATGTTGTCGCCAAGGACGCAGCAGAATGCGTCGTCGCCGACGAAGTCGCGGGCCAGGCCGATGGCGTGGGCGATGCCGAGCGCACCGCGCTGGTATCGATACGTCAGATCCAGCCCGAAGTGCGACCCGTCGGCGAGCAACTCCACCACGTCGCCGACGCTCTTGCCACCGACGATGACCATCACCTCGCGGATGCCCATGGAGGCGAGCGTCTCGATCGGGTAATAGATCATCGGCCGGTCGTAGATCGGCAGCAGGTGCTTGTTGGTCACGATCGTCAGCGGGAACAGGCGAGTCGCGGTCCCGCCCGCCAGCACGATTCCCTTCACCGACCCAATGCTAGCAGTCGTAGGGGTCGACGCTCGCACCGCGGGCGTCTGGCCACTATAGGCCGGGGCGCTACCCTGGACACGCCGTCGACTCCAGTGGCTGGATCCTGAAAACGGGTCGGGTGACGGCAGCGGACGGGCCGCCCTGCGCGATGAAGACGGTGGTGACCGGCTCCACGCGGTACGCCGACCGCGTGGGCTCGAGGTCGGCGTCGTCGATCCGGAGCATGAAGACTGGTCGATCACAGATCAGGGCGGCGATCCGGCGCTCCCGGCTGCCCCACCCGTCGTAGACGATGTTCGTGTCGTCCACGATGAGGACGTCGGGGCGTCGACCAAGGACGAGCTGGGCATGCCAGAGGGGTGTCGAGACGTCCCACTCGGACAGGATCGCCGCGTCCTGTGGCAGCACGCCCAGGAGCGCGTCGACGTAGGCCTCCGCGCTTCGATCGCCGCTTCGGTCGGAGGCCCGCCAGTTCATCGCGCCGAGGCTCAGCGCGAACGCCAGGGCCGTGACGCCGACCAGGGCGGCAACGTTCGTCTCCCGGATCCGGACCGATCGGCCACCGACCGCAAGCGCCAGCGACTCGAGGGCAACGGCCGAACCGATCGCCAGGATCAGCCACGACACGAGCAGGTAGTGCTCCAGCCGCAGGTAGTTCGCCCAGAGGTAGACGTTCGTCAGCAGGATCGCGGCACACATCAGGCCCAGGGCCGGTCGGCGGCGCGTGAGGACGGCCAGGCCGACCATCCCGATGATCGGCAGGGCCGGCGTCGCGTGGCTGGCCGACAACGACCAGAGCTCCGGCAACGAGTCCACGAAAGCCGACAGGCCGCCGATGGTCAGGAAGTCGAACTGGCCCCGAAATTGCGTCCCGCTGACGAGCCACAGGACCGCTTCAAGCGTCACTGGATGGTTGTAGTCGAGAGGCGGTGACTGACTCGCCGCGAGCGGGATGTAGAGGTAGATCGCGAGACCGAGGATCGCGGCGCCGGCAGCGAGCACAAGCGTGCGCGGCCTCGCGGCGATCTCGCGGCGGCCGACCCACAGGACGAAGGCCACGACGAAGGGCGCGACGAACAGGGTCAGGAGGTGGTTGCCGGCCGCCAGTCCCAGGAGAAGCCCGCCAAGGACGAGGTCGCGATCAACTCGCCGCTCCTGCCAGACGATTGCGCGATGGATGAGCAACGCAACGAAGAGGAGGTGCAGCGGGTTGACCTCCGCCACCGTGGCCGCGGACCAGATGGTGGGGACGGCTCCCAGGGCCAAGGCCGCGGCGACCGCGATGACGGGGCGGATACCGAGCCGAAGGAGGATCGCGACGGTGACCGCGAGGGCAGCGGAGACCAGGACGGCGGACAGGAGGTTGGCCCGAAACGCGACCGACCCGATCGGCACGAGCTGCGCGAACCAGCCCAGGACGAGGTAGGTCGGGTATCCGGTGGGATGAGCCACCCCGAGGACATGCGGGACCGTCTGCATCTCGCCCCAGTCGCCGAACGCCATCCCGGGCAGCAGGGTGCGCGCGTACACGCCCAGCGAGATGGCGCCCACGAGCGGCGGCGCCAGGCGCGCCAGGCGCGCGAGCGGTGCCCGACGCGACGCAGCCGGGAGCGAGACCACGGGCCGCTCCGTCACCACTTCTCGCTCTACGGACTGGGCGACGGGCCGACGTTCGGCGGCGGCGGCGACGACGAGGGCCCGGGCGTGGGTTTCGGGGTCGCCGTGAGACAGGGCTGCTCGCCCTCCGGAAGCGTGCCCGGGTCTGTCGCGCCGGGCTCGGTGCCGCCTGGCGGTGTGCAGTCGATGGGCTGCTGCTCCAGCGGCGGGAGCCCGCCCTCGTAGTCCAGGATGACCAGCAGGTATTCCAGCCGATCCAGGCTCGCGGCGGGCTGCAGGTAGGCCGTCTGGACGACGCTGTTCGCATCGCGCCGGACGTCGATGACCTGGCCGATGAGCAGGCCCTTCGGGTACGGCGAGCGGACACTGTCGCCGAGCTCGATCCCGGCGGTCACGACCTCCACGCCAAGGTCGATCTGCTCACTCGAGTCGATCTCGCCCATGACCAGGACGCCGCCGAGCTGGCCCACCACCTGCCCGGTGCCCGCGGTCGACACGAGCTGACCGATGACCGTGGAGGTCGCGTCCGTGACGAGCACGACCGTGGCGCTGTCGGGGCCGACCTGGCTGACCCGGCCGGCCAGCGCGCCGCCGGCGGCGATCACGACGTCGCCCTCCGCGATCCCGTCGTTGCTGCCCTTGCCGATGCCGACCACCCGGCGGAACTCGGAGGAATCGCGACTGATCACGGCCGCGGCGACGGTCTGATAGTCGAATCCGGCCCGTAGCTGGAGGAGCGCGGTCAGCTGTTCGTTCTCGCGACGGACTTCGTCGTTGAGAGCGCTGTCGATGTTGAGCCGGTCATTCGCGTCGCGCAGCGCGGCGTTATCGACCCGCAATCGATCGATCTCCGCGATCGCCGTCGCGACCGACGCGATCCCCCCGGCTACCTCGTGCAGCGCGCCCTGGATCGGACGAAACGCAAAGCCGACCCCGCTCTGGAGTTCGCGCACCAGCGGGTTGGACGAGAAGGCCATGAGCATGAGCGTCAACGCGAGCAGGACCGTGAACCCGATGCTCCGGCGGCGGGCGATGCGGGTGGCGACGATCGTGGCCATCGGCGGTGGGTCCCGGCCCCAGGCTCAGCGCGGCGGGCGCGCGTACGTCTCCGAGACGAGGACCCGAGCCATGGCGTCGAGTTCCTGGAGCACGACCCCGGTCCCGCGGGCCACGCAGGTCAGCGGATCGTCCGCGATGTGCACGGGCATCTGGGTCGCCTCGGCCACCCGGCGGTCCAGACCGGCCAGAAGGGCCCCACCACCGGCCAGCACGACGCCCTGGTCCATGATGTCCGCCACGAGCTCCGGCGGCGTCTCCTCGATGGTGTCCTTGACCGTGTCCACGATCTGGGCGACGGACGGCTCGATGGCCTCGCGGATCTGGTCCGCGCCCACTTCCACGCTGCGTGGCAGGCCGGTCAGCAGGTCCCGGCCGCGCAGTGTGACGCGCTGGGCATCCCAGTCGCCTGGGTACGCGGACCCGATCGCGATCTTGATGTCCTCCGCGGTCCGCTCCCCAAGGAACAGGTTGTACTCGCGCCGGGCGAACGTGACGATGTCCTGGTCCATCTCGTCGCCACCGATCCGGATCGACCGCGACACGACGATACCGCCGAGCGAGATGACCGCGACCTCCGTCGTCCCGCCGCCGATGTCGACGATGAGGCTCCCGGACGGCTCGCTGACCGGCAGGCCCGCACCGATGGCTGCGGCCATGGGCTCCTCGATCAGGCGCGCCCAGCGCGCGCCGGCGTTCATGGCCGCGTCGCGGACGGCGCGCTTCTCCACTTCCGTCACGCCGGACGGGATGCCCAGCAGCATCCGCGGCCGCGGGATCAGCCCGATCCGGTCGTGGACCCGGTTCACGAAATACTTGAGCATCTGCTCCGTGACGTCGAAGTCGCTGATGACCCCGTCGCGCAGCGGGCGCACCGCGATGATGTTGGCCGGCGTCCGACCGACCATCCGCTTGGCCTCAGCGCCGATGGCCAGCACGCGCCGCGTCTTGGCGTCGATGGCGACGACCGATGGCTCGCTCATCACGATGCCCCGATCCCGGACGTGGACCAGGGTGTTGGCAGTCCCAAGGTCGATGCCGATATCGCGGGAAAAGAGGCCGAGCAGGCGGTCGAACATGGTGGGGAGCGGGTCCTCGTCGTGCGGGAAGCGTCGTCGCGGGGGTCGTCACGGGCGGATATCGGGCCAGGGTCGGGGCCGCACGTCGCGCCGGGTCGTCACAGGTGCCAGCAGGCTCGCGCAGTATACCCCTAGCCCTTGGGCGACCCGCCGGCGCGTCCCCCGTGCGGGCGGATCCCTCAGTGTGCGCCCCGAGCCGATGCTCGCTCCACGGGGCGGTCGCCGAGTCCCGGCCGGTCGAAGGCCACGCCGCGATCGCGCAGCGAGACGTAGGCGTCGTGGCCGATGACCAGGTGATCCAGGAGCCCGATGTCCAGGAGGCGCCCGGCGGCCAGGGCCTCTGCGGTGAGATGCAGATCGTCCGGGCTCGGTGTCGGGTCACCCGATGGATGGTTATGCACGAGGATGATGCTGGCCGCGTTGAGCCGAACGGCGTCCCGGTACAGCTCCCCGACGCGTACCAGCGACGACGAGACGTTGCCCTGGTAGACCATCTGGACCCGCAGGACGTGGTTCTTCGTGTCCAGGATGACGACCCGCAGCTCTTCGCGTTCCAGCTGGCCCATCTGGAGGATGAGTCGGTCCGCGACATCGCCCGGACCGCGGATCGACCAGCGGCCGGTCGGCCAGTCGGCGAGCAGCCGACGACCAAGTTCGAAGGCGGCGATGAGTTGCGCCGACTTGGCCGCCCCGATCCCGGGCATGGAAGCGAGTTCCAGGTCGCTGGCCCGGGCCAGACCGGTCAGACCGTCATGCGCGGCCAGGGCGTCCGTGGCCAGGTCCACGGCCGAACGGCCGCGCGTCCCGCTGCCCCACAGCAGCGCCACCAGTTCCGCCGACGTCAGCCCGGCGGGCCCGCGCTGGGCGAGCCGCTCCCTGGGGCGTTCCGTGACCGGCATCTCGCGGATGGCGTGACCCCGGCTGGGACGTTCTGCATCGAGCACGGCGACCATCTCCATCGGAACGACGCGGCGGATCGGGTTGGTGCCCTCGAGACCCGGATGACGGAAGCCCGCCGATTCCCCCCGCCATCCGGACCTCGAGGACAACGCAGAGCCTATCGGGGACGCCTCATCGCGGACTCACCCGCGACTTCGCGCCCCCTCACCTGCGCGGGGAGTCTGCGGGCGGCGAGCTAGACCCCGGAGCGCAGGGCGGCCTCGCCGATCACGAGCAGGATCGCGTTGAACGTCGCGTGGAGCCCGAGCGGTGCCCAGATGGAACCGCGCCGCAGGAAGAGCCAGCCCAGCGCCAGCGCGACCGGGATGCGCGATGCGAAGCCGATGATCGCGAGACCGGCGGCCTCTCCGGCGGTGGTGCCGGAGATCGTCAGGACGTGCACGATTGCGAAGAACAGAGCGCCGCGCACGAGCGCTCTTCGCGGACCCAGATCCCGTGCCCAGGCCGTCGTCGCGAAGCCGCGAAACAGGAGCTCCTCCCCGATCGGCGCAACGACCGCGCCGGCCAGCAGATTGAGCGCGAACCCCACCGACTCGCCGGCCGGCGGCAGCGGACTGACCGGGGTGACCGGGAAGATCGTGCCAAGGATGGCCGCCACCGGGATCGTGATGAGGATCACCGGGGCGGCCCACAAGGCTCCGCCCAGGAACTCCCCGAGCGCACGGCGATCCGGACGCCGCAGGCCCATCGCGGCCCAGGTCAGCGCCGCCGTGTCCACGACCAGTAGGCGCAGGAGCGCGACATACACGAGGGCCTGGACGATGACCGACGCGAGCCGCCCCAGCGGCCCGTCCACGGCGATCCCCACCAGGGTCATCGGGATGCCCAGCACGATGACCGCGAGCAGCGACATCGGCACCGCCGCCGCGAAGACGATGACCGGGGACGGTCCGGGATACGCCGTCGCGCCCCGGGCTCGGCGCTCGATGCCCTGGGAGCCAGCGCCAGCGATGAGCCCGATCGAGAGGACCACGAGGCCCGCGATGAGCAGGATGGGAGCCGCGGGGCTGGACCCGGACAGGATGCCGACCGTGACCGCACCCAGGCCCAGGATGGTGGCCAGCCAGCCGATGACGAACAGCGCTGGCGCCTGGCGGCCCTCGATCGTGAACGTGGACGCGCCGGGTCGGGCAGCCGCGACCGGCGGGTCGGAGTCCTTCTCTGAGTCGGGTCCCACCCCTTCGGGCGGGATCAACGCTCGGGCAGCGGATCCGGGCCGGGTGCCGGGTGGGCCGCGCGACCGGCGGTCCGGGTCGTTCGGACGGATGTCTGGATCGACGGCGTCGACGCTGGCGCGCCTGGAGCGGTCAGCCGCCCGGTCGGCTCCGACCCGGCCGTCAGTGGCTGGGCATAGCTCGCGGCGGCGGCCACTTCACGGCGCTCGAAGTCCTTTCCGCACCAGGCGCACAGGGACCAGTCCAGGCCCACCAGTCGAGAGCAGTTGGGGCAGACGCGATTGAGCCGGGTCCGGCAGCTGGGGCAGATGATCCATTCGTCGTTCACCCGGCGCTCGCACGAGGGGCAATGGTGGATCGCTTCCACCTCGGCGAGAAGGGCCTCCTCCGCGAGGTTCCGCTCCCAGACTTCGCCGATCTTCTCGTGCGGCCGGACGATCTTGTAGACCCACACCGCGAAGATGAAGAAGACCGGGGTGAACAGGATGATCCCGGCCGCCACGAGGTACGGCAGGATGACGTTGGCCGAGCGTTGCTGCATGTCGCGGAACGCCCAGTAGGCCGTCGCGATCCACAGGATGACGAGGTAGATCGCGATCGCCCGGAACCCGAGCTGGACGATCGGGCTATCGACGATGCCGCCGATCGTGTCGCCGATCGCGGCGAGGATCTGGTCCATGCCCTGTCGGGTCCCTCCCTGGGAGTCGAGTCGTGTGGGCCGCCGGCGGTCGCCCGTTCAGGGCGGCGTCGGGTGGATAGTAGCAGGGGTCTCCAGCAGACCCGGGGGCGCTGTCGGGGGCGCTCGCGGTCGACCGGGCTCAGACGCCGGAGCGCGCCGGCGCGTGACGGTCCGTGGCCAGGCAGGCGATCGCCGCGGTGACCAGCCCGACCGCCCCGACCAGCGACAGGTAGGCACCGGGCAGCGGGCCGAGCGGACCCAGCAGGTACGGCCAGAGCAGGCCGATGAGCAGGGAGCCCAGGGCGAGCCCGGGGATCCCCAGGCGAGCCCAGGCCGGGACCGGGTTCTTCACGAGGGCGAGGGCGAGGACCGCGAGGATCCCGATCACGACGAGCGTGTGGCCAGGGCCGGCGAACCCCCAGGTGTCGAGGTAGCCCACGCCGTCCGCGCCGATGATCGTCCGGGCCCACGGCAACAGGAATCCGGCGGCACCGACCGCCGCGCCGGCGACCGCCAACCAGCCGATCGCCTCCGCACGACGGGCAGGATCGGTCAGGCTGAGCGTCTCCCCGGCGAGGGCGGGCGGAGGCACTGGTCCCACGCCGGAACCGATGCCGCCCCAGGCCCGAGCGGGGGCCGGCAGCCCGGCCGGTTCAACGACCGGGGCGAGCGCGACGGGAGCAGGCGGGACATAGGCCCCAGGCAGCGAGACCGATCGGTAGATGGACGGCGCCGCGGCGCCAGGGTCCGGAGCCGGCGCCAGGTCGGCCAGTTCGGGTTCTGGATCGGCGGTCGCGGCTGGTTCAGCGATCGGTTCAGCGATCGGTTCGGCGGGCTCCGGGGACTCGGCAGGCTCCGGGGACTCGGCAGGCTCCGGGGACTCGGCGGGCTCCGGGGCGATCGACGTCAGCCGGCGGGCAGCCCCGGCCACCGAAGCCAGCAGCTCACCGCACTCGGGACACGACAGGCGACCATACGGGACGGTCGACCCACATGCGCTGCAATCGATCGTTCGCACGGCCATGCGTTCACCTCGGGTCGGGATCGGCCGTGTGGGGCCGAAGGTCGCCCAGCGTGGCAGTGTCGGACGTCGGCGTCCAATCCCCCGGTCGGCCGGGCCCGACTGCCCCGAACGTCCGGGCCACATCCACGGTCCACACGGTCGCTCGCCAGGCGCTCACCATCCCGACGAGTGCGAGCCCACCGAGCCACAGCCCCACGAAGAGCGCCGTCTGAGCCAGGATCGCTACCGGTCCTGCGTCGTTTGCCAGGGCGGCCCGGATGGCGTCCCAGCTGACGATCGCGGCGGCGGCCGCGGGGACCAGAACCGCCACGAGCACGACGATCGGCACGACGAACGCGATGACCGTTCGAAGCGGATGGCGCAGGATGTGTCGAACCGCACCGAGCAGAGCGGCCGTGACGCCGTCGCCGGCGAGCACGATCCGACGCGCGGCGACGGCCCCGACGATCTCGGCCAGGACCCAGGCGAGGACCACCAGCGCGATCGCCTCCGGCGCCGCGCGGACGACGCGAACGACGAGCGGGACGGCCACCTCGGACGGCACGGTGAGCTCGCGGTAGGCGACACTCACGATCCGGACAGAGCCACTCGCCAGTGCGATCGCCAGGGGCCCCGCTGCGATGGCCCTGGCCAGGAGGATGCGCAGGGCCGCGCGCGGGGCCGACAGGGGTGCCGGCAGCCGTTCAGTGCCAGGTCGAGGCGACCGCCAGGCGGTCTCTTCGTCGCTGCTGACGATCCGGATGCTCTCCGCCTCCACGGCCGCAGCCACGAATCCACCGATGACGAGCCAGGACGCGACCGCCAGGACGACCGCGACGATCAGGGTCACGAGCTCCCCGGAGGCGCCGCCGAAGACCATGGTCGTCAGGGTCGGCGCGACGACGTTGGCCAGCCCGACGGCGGATGGCACCACGACGATCGGCGCGAAGACGAGCACGAAGCCGCCCCGCACGAGGAACGAAACGAGCGCCAGCACCCAGGTGGGCGGCGAGGCGAGGGTGGCCAGGAGCGCGGCGACGAGCGCCGCACCCACGCTCACGGCGCGCGGTTCACGGCGCGCGGTTCACGGCGCGCGGTTCACGGCGCGCGGTTCACGGCGCGGGGCTGGGGGACGCTCCCGGCGACGGCAGACCCAGGCCGGGCGCGAGCTCGTCAAGCCGCTGCAGCGCGGCCTGCACCTTGGCGATCTCCTGCCCGTATCGGGCGAAATCGCCGTCGCGGAGCGCGACCTGGGCAAGCTCGAAGTGGCTGTTCGCGTAGGCGATCAGCCCGGCCAGGTCGGTCGGCAGCGGTTCGTTCGGGTCGAAGGTCGGGGCGGGCGTCGCCGACGGCCCGGGGCCAGGCGTGGGCGATGGTCCGGGTCCCGGGGTCGGCGACGGACCGGGGCTTCCGGGCTCGGCCTCCGCCTCCAGGAGCAGCCGCAGGGCTTCGCCCAACGTCTCCCCCCAGACGACCTCGCGCGGCGAGGCGACCACGATCCGCCGGAATTCGGGGAAGGCGGAGCCCGTTGATTGCAGGTAGACCGGCTGGAGGTAGAGCAGCGAGTCGCCGATCGGAACCACGATCAGATTCCCCCGGATGACCGTGGAGCCCGACTGGTTCCAGAGGGTGAACTGCTCGCTGATGATCGCGTCCTGGTCGATCCGTGCCTCGATCTGGGCCGGGCCGAAGATCGTCGTGTCCGCCGGGAAGCGGTAGACCCTGGTCGCGCCGTAGTTCGGGTCGTCCATCCGGGCCGCCACCCAGGCGATCATGTTCAGCCGGCCCACCGGGACCATGGGCTGAAGGAGCAGGAACTCCGCCTTCGACTCGCCGGGCATGCGCATGACCACGTAGTAGGCCTCGGACGGGAGGGTCGCTTGGCTGGTGGTGCCCTGCGGGACCGTCCAGATGTCGTTGCCCTGGAAGAACCGCTCCGTGTCCGTGACGTGGTAGCGCCCGAACACCCGTGTCTGGACGTTGAACAGTTCCTCCGGCACGCGCAGATGCGCGCGCAGCCCGACCGGGATCTCGGACAGCGGGCGGAACAGCGTCGGGAAGACGTTGCTGTAGGCCCGGATCAACGGATCGGACGGGGCCGCGACGTAGAAGTTCATCTTCCCGTCGTAGGCGTCCATCGTGATCTTGACGCTGTTCCGGATGTAGTTGATGGGAGACCGAGCCAGGGCGGTCGATTCGAATTCGCCCGGGTTGAACGACTGCGCGTGCGGGAATCGATTGCTCGTCGTATACGCGTCCTGCACGTAGACCATCCGGCCGGCGTCGTCGATGACGAGATATGGGTCCTTGTCGTACTGAAGGAACGGGGCGATGCGCGGCAGCCGGTCGGCGAGGAAACGGTGCATGAGCAGCTGGCTGTCCGCGGTCACCTGATCGCTGATCAGCAGGTCCAGGTCGCGGAAGCGCAGCGCGAACAGGACGCGCATGAGCGTCGTGTCCAGCTTGATCCCGGTGGTGCCGGTCCAGCGGGTGGAGGGGCCGTCGCCCGTCGCCTCGGCGTCACCTTCGCCGGTCGGATAGTCGAACTCGTCCTGGCGCGCCCCGGTGATGACGTGCGACGTCGGCAGTTCACCGAAGTAGATGCGCGGCTCGGTGATCGGCGGTGCGCCGTCGGTGGAGACCGGCGGCAGGTTGCCGATGAACAGCTTCGGCTGACCCTCGTTGGCGACCTCGTTGACCGGCACCATCGCCGCGCCGATACCGTGCGTGTAGATGATCCGCTGGTTGACGAACCCGGTCGCCCCCGGATTCTGCTCGACGGCCAGCTCTCGGGCCGACAGCATGACCTGGCGCTGGACGCCGTCGATGACGTAGCGGTCCGTGTCGACATCGGTGAACTTGTAGTAGCGCCGGATCGTCTGGAGCTGGTCGAGCGTATCTGACAACGGACGGTAGTCCCACAGGCGGGCATTCCGAAACGTGTCCGCGTCGGCGTCGATCAACTCCTGGGTCAGGACGGCCTCGCCGCGGAACGGGCGATCCTCCCAGCTGTCCAGGCCAAACGCGAGTCGGGTCATCTCGATGTTGTTGCCGATGTAGGGCTCTTCCTGGGCGAACTGGTTGGGCTGGACCGTGAACCGCTGGATGGCTTCCGGATACGCCCGACCGATGAGCAGGGAGGCGAGCAGCCAGACGCCAACGGTGAGGCCCAGTGGCCAGATCATCCTGGTGAACGCGCCACCGACGAGGAACGCGGCGGCGAAACCGGACAGGACGGTCAGCACGTCATAGGCGAAGAACTGGGCGTTCTGGTCCGTGAAGCTGACGCCGGTCGCGATGCCCCGGGCGCTGTACGCCAGCTCGTACTTGTCCAGCTGGTAGCCGAAGGCGACGGACACGAGGAAGAGCGCCCCGAGCACCGCGAGGTGGACCCGGACCGGTGTGCTGAAGACGAGGCTGCCGCGCGCGGCCCCCACGAGGTAGCGGGCGAAGGCCACGATCAACGCGGCCACCACGATCCCGTTGAAGAGCGCCTGGACGAAGCGCAGGAAGGGCAGTTCGAACAGGAAGTAGGAGATGTCCCGGCCGAAGACGGGATCCGTGACGGCACTCGCGGTGTCGGGCGAGAACGCCACCCGGTTGATCCAGAGCAGGACGGTCTCCCAGCCGGCGGCGACGGATCCGCCGACGGTCAGGGCCACGAGGACGCTGACGACGACCAGCGCGATGCCGGCGATGGGGGTCAGGTCCGGGATATCGTCCGCGCCGATGCTCGCGGGCCGGGGCGTCTCCGGATCGTAGCGTCGGCCAGGGCCGGTCTGGTTGGCCTGGGCGGCGGCATCGTTGAGTCTGGCGAGGAGGTCGCGGAACGATCCCCCGCGACCCTCCTCGGGTGGGGGCATGAGGCGACCGGCCAGCCCCAGATTACCGAGCAGCACGATCAGGACCAGGACGGTGCCACCGAAGAACAGGGCGGCCTGGGCCGTGAGGCGCGTCCAGAAGACCGCGTCGAAGCCGACGCTCTGGAACCACAGGACGTCCGTCCAGAGGTCCAGGCCGACGCCGAACAGGACGATGAGGACGAGCGCGAATCCGCCGGCGAGCCACCAACCGATGCGCGGGCCACCGCCGCGGCCTTCGTTCATGTCGGGTACCGGACGTGGCCGGCGTGGCGGGCTGGCCTCGCGAGGGGCCGGCCGTGGTTCGCGGGGCGGTTCGCTATCGTCGCCGGGCTCGCGTTCGCCGCCGCTCCCCGCGGGGTCGCCGGGTCGGCCGTCGTCGCCGGCGTCGGGGTCGCGGTCGGTGGAATCGGGGCCGTCGGGGCCCACGCGGCGGGCGCGGCGCGGTCCTCCCGCGTCCGGATCCTCGCCTCTCGCGGTCGCCTCGCGGCGGCGCAGTTCTTCCAGAAAATCGTCGAACATGTTGCGCATCAGTCAGGGGAGTGTAGCCGGTCGGCGACAGAACCCTCCACGACAGTCCGGATCAGGGTCGGTGGAGGCCTTCCACGGATCGTCGGAAGGCAGCCAGCACGGTCTCCGCCAGCTCGTTGGGGCGCATGACGGCGGCGCGCGCGGGCTCGAACCGGAAGGCGGCCCGGACCACCAGCGGCGCGCGCCAGGGTCGGCTCGGGTCGTCCGGCGGCACGAGGGCCCCGACGCGCACCTGGAGTCGACCGTCGTCCTCAAGGATGAGCCCGGACATGGCTCCGGCGAGGGCTGGCCCGAGCTTCGTGAGGGGCGGGTCGGGTGGCGGTCCGGCGGTCGGCGCGACTTCACGGAACGACACGACCCCATCGGCGTCGGCGACCCACAGCAGGGTCAGCCACCAGCCGTCGGGGCCATCCGAGGGGCGAGACATCCCCGCGCGCAGCAGGCGATCGCCGATACGGACCTCGTGTTCACGCATGAACGAGGGGCCGGGCGGGGGCAGTCGATCAGTCACGGCTGCAGGATACGGGAGGATGCGCACGGGCCGGGATCGGCGCGCGGGCCGCACGAGGGCAGTGCGTCGGTCAGACGCACTTTTGCGATGAACGTGCACGGCCGGATCCCCAGACGACACGCAGCTGCATCCTGGGGAGAGGTCCACGAGGGACTCGTTCAGAAAGTGCGCC
>Ga0163144_10007982_pt1 | contig 23009 bp, 21 predicted proteins | sample OliLak19BULKMAT1_FD_123175 | JGI IMG/M metagenome (GOLD analysis project Ga0163144, IMG submission 123175) | Freshwater microbial mat bacterial communities from Lake Vanda, McMurdo Dry Valleys, Antarctica - Oligotrophic Lake LV.19.BULKMAT1 | ecosystem: Environmental > Aquatic > Freshwater >...
AAGAGCGCATTACACGGCGCAAAAGAGAAAAGAGGAACACGCCATGAACCCCAAACAAACGATGAACGATTACGGCTTAGACCCGAAGAAAAGTTTGGGGCAAAACTTTATGCACGACCCGAACACGATAGAGAAAATTGTGCAAACCGCTGACCTGCGCCCCGAAGAAATTGCCCTAGAAATAGGACCCGGCACAGGCGAACTAACAGCAGCTTTGGCACGGATGGCTAAAAACGTGATTGCCGTTGAAATTGATGAACGCCTAACGCCCATCCTAGAGGCGCGCTTTCGCACTACACCCAACGTCTACTTTGTGTTTGATGATGTGCTAAAAACAGATACCCTGTCTTTAGTGGGGGCAAAGCCGTATAGCGTGGTGGCAAACGTACCCTATTACATCACCAGTGCTATTTTACGCCATGTGCTAGAAGTGCCTCATAAGCCTCGCCGTGTGGTCATTACCATGCAATACGAAGTGGCACAGCGCATTACCGCAAAAGTGGGTGATTTATCGCTCTTAGCGGTGAGTGTGCAGTATTATGGCAAGCCTAGCATTGTGTCACGGCTAAACCCTGCCGTCTTTTGGCCCCGCCCCGATGTTGAGAGCGCAGTGGTGCTGATTGAGCCTTACACCACGCCTATTGTGGACGCGCCTAATGATGTGGCGTTCTTTAGGGTGGTGAAGGCGGGCTTTAGCCAAAAGCGCAAACAGCTTAGAAATTCGCTTTCCAGTGGCTTAGGCATTAAATCCGCCGAAGCCGAAGCCTTTATCATTGAAGCCAAGCTAGACCCCTCACGGCGTGCCGAAACGCTAACGCTGGAAGAATGGGCAAGCCTGGCGCGTGTGGCGTATAACGCGCTCGGCTAATCAAGTGAGCTATAGTAAAGCGTGGATGGCGGGGAATTGTTGATTTAGCTGAAGCAATAAAGCGCGAGCAATGGGGGTAAACGGATGACGTTTATCCCATAACAGCGTGATATGGCGCGACAACGGCACTTCATCCAACGTCAAGCATTTTAAGAAGCCCGATTCCACTTCACGCTTTACGCTATAGTCGGGCAAAATGCTAATGCCGATATTGGACTGTACGGCTTGCTTAATGGCTTCTAGGTTGTCAAATTCGCCCACAATACGCGGCTTTACCTGATATTTGCTCATGAGGGTATCTTGCCAAACACGAGTACGGCTGTGGGGTTGGCGCGTGACAAAGGGTTGTTCGTGCAGATGTTGAATAGGGATATGCGTTTCGTTTGCCCAGCCGTGCTGGGGGGCAACCACCACAAATAGCTCTATCTCACGGAGGGGCAGTTTTCCCAAATACGGCTGATTGCTACTGTCTAGCTCACCTTCTACAAACCCCAAATCATAACTAGAGTTCATCACGCCCGACACAATATCGGTGGTGACGGCAGTTTGAAGCGTCACATTTAGGTTAGCGAAACGTTCCCTAAAGCCCTTTACCCATTCTGGTAGCAAATAGCCACTAATGCCCGGCGTTGCGCCCATGCTAAGTTGTCCGCTGGTTAAATTTTCCACGTTGGTAACGGCGGCTTCGGCTTGTGCCACAAGGTCTAAAATTTGGCGCGTGTAATCGTAAAGCGTTTCGCCCGATGGCGTTAGGATAGCGCCACGCTGACGGCGATTAATCAAAATCGCGCCGAGTGAGTTCTCTAAATCTTGCACATGCTGGCTAACGGCAGGCTGGGTAATCATCAAGCGTTTTGCCGCCGAGCTAAAACTGCCTTCTTGTACCACTGCCGCAAAAATTTCTAATTTGTATAAACTTAGCATTGTTCAACGTCCGTTTATGATTCGTAAGGACATTATACGTTACATGGCAAGGATTCTGCAAAAACACGCCCCCCATCTTTTTCAAAGCATGGCTAAAAATAGGGGGTCAAGAGGGCATTGCTAGCGCGACAGCATTCCACAAAGGCATTTTGCTAAAATAATGAAAACACGCCCTAGCCTTTAAGCACCCGTTGATACACTTCCAGCGTTTTCTTGGCGGTTTTGCGCCAATGATACTTTGTGGATAATGCCAACCCCTGATTAATCATGGTTTCTCTAAAGCCATCTTGGATGAGCAACGCAATCATTGCGCCCCCCATCCGCCGAGAATCTTCTACCAAGTAGGCGGCATCTTCGTAAATTTCATCGTTAATCACCGTATCAAACGCCACAACGGGCGTTCCACTTGCCATCGCCTCTAAAGCCGACAAGCCAAAGCCCTCATACTCACTGGGATGAACGAAAATATCGGCTAAACGATATAGCGAGGGCTTATCGGCTTCGTCAATATAGCCCAACCATTGCACATCATCCGCAATGCCCAAGTTTTGCGCGTACTCACGCAAGTTTGGAAACAGCACGTTATCCCATTCTGGCTCTTTGCCCGCAATTACCAACGGCAAGTCTACGCCATCCGCCAGCGTTACAAACTTATACGCAAACAGCAATTCATTCACTTGCTTTCGGCGGTCAAAACCCCCCAAGTACAAAATAAAATGGTCGGGTAAGCCATACTTACGGCGCACATCAGCATCTTTTTCTGCGCCCATACGGGGGTGGAATTGTTCGTCTTGTGCCAAGTATGTGACGCTAATTTGGTCTTTAGGGATGCCCAAACGTTCTTCAATATCTAGCTTGCTGGTTTGGCTAATGGTGATGACGTGATTGGCGTTCTTTGCCGATGTGGTCACTAATGATGTGTAGAGCTTATTGGCAATGCCACGAGCATACACGGGGTAAATGAGCGGGATGACATCCAACACGCTCACCACCACAGGCACATCACAAGAAAGGGGCGAACCCCAATAAGGCACATGAGCAAGGTCGGCGTTAATGCGCTTGGCGGTTTTAGGAAAAGTGCGTTGCTCAAACCACACTTTGCCTATTTTGCGGGTGCGCGTGGCGTTACCCGTTGGCACAATCGTTACACCATTCGGCACATCCACAGGCGCGGGGTTGTGGGGGGGCATAATGAGCGAAAGCTGAATCTGGGGGTCTACTTTATGCAAATAGGGGACAAGATGGCGTATGTATTGACCGCTTCCTGTGTTGGGCAAGTCCCAAAACCATGCGTTAAGTGCAATGTGCATGAACAAAATCCTTCAAGGCGTTATGATTCTTCGTCATTAGGTGGGGTAGCAAGGCACGCTTCACACGCGCCATAAAATTCTAGCAAATGTCCGCTAAGTTTCACTTTAAGGCGTGTTTCTAGGGTTTTAGCAATCTCATCTAGCCCGCAATCTTCAAACTCATAAACGCGATTACAAAGCGTACAAATCATGTGGTGATGATGCCCATTCGGAAGCATCACATAGTTGGGCGTAAGGCTACTTTCTATGTAAGTGGGGCGAATGATGCTAAGGCGCGTTAGCAAGTCTAGGGTACGAAACACGCTGGCACGCCCAATACGACTGTCTAGCCCACTGACGGCTTCTAGCACCTGTGAGGAAGTCGCGTGACCTTCTAGCAAGTGTAACGCCTCTATTACGCGCAAACGAGCATTCGTTAGCTTATAGCCCGCGTGCTTTAGGCGGTCTTTAAGATGCTCCATCGGGTATAGCTCTGGGTCGGGGCATTCATGTGTCATGGCAGAATCCTACTAAATATCACTTGTTTTTTGTGCAAACTTTCACTATGATTAGAGGCGTAAATGACACAGCGTCTCAATATACATATAGGGGTATCCGTATGAAAAAACTGCTTTCACTTGCTCTATTGCTTCTGTGCTTAATGCCTGTTGGCGCACAAGACAGCAATCTAATCGTTGTCACTACCACATCTATTATTGCAGATGTTGCCCGAAATGTGGGTGGTGACTTCGTCACAGTCACTTCGATTGTGCCGGTTGATACAGACATCCACGCTTTTCAGGTTAGCCCACAAGATGTACGCCTTGTAGAAGAAGCCGATTTGTTGCTTGTGAATGGCATTGGGCTAGAAGAATTTTTGGGTGGTTTAGTCGAAAACGTCCAAACCCCCTACGAAACCGTTAGCAATGGCATCGCCGTATTAGCATTTGGTGGACACGACGACCACGATGAAGAAGGCGACCATCATGACGAAGAAGCTACGGAAACGCCTAGCATGGGTGACATGGGTGACATGGCAATGATGGGCGCAATGACGGGCGGTTATGCCACGTTCCAAAACACAACAGACAGTGCTATTGTGGTGTCGTTGGTGGCGGGCAACAGCTTTAACGTGGGCGAATTACACGAAACCGTTGTCACAGACGGCGTTGCCCGTATGATTCACCTTGAAGAAGGCTTGATTGTGCCAGCCAATAGCACCATAGAGTTACAGCCCGGTGGCTTGCACATGATGTTCTTAGACGTAACTCAAACGATTTCTACCGATAGCCCATTGGCGTTTAACGTGGTGCTATCGGATGGGCGCGAAGTTCCTGTAGAAGCCGCCGTGTCCATGACCCCCATTGAAGGCAATCGCTTTGAGGGTGAAGGATTGGTGATTACCAATCTTTGGGTACGCCCCGTAGAAGTGGCAGGAATGCCAATGGATATGGAAATGGGCGACCATGATGCAGAGGCAACCGCAGAAGCAACCGACCACATGGACATGATGCCCGAAGGCGCAAAGGGACACATGCACGATGGGGGGCAATACTTGGGCTACTATAACGTAGATGCCGAGTGTGGCGACCTGCTGGAAGAACATCATGAAGAAGGCGAAGCACACGAAGAAGGCGAAGCACACGAAGAAGGCGAAGCACACGAAGAAGGCGAAGAACATAGCCACGGCGCTTGTGACCCCCACGTCTGGACAGACCCCAGAAACGTGATGGTGTGGGCAGACAATATCGCCGAAATTTTCGCTACATATGACCCCGCCAACGCCGAAGCCTACAAAGCCAACGCCGAAGCCTATAAAGCCGAGCTAGATGCCTTAAACGAAGAAGTAGAGGCTCTTTTCAGTGCCATTCCTGCCGAAAAGCGCGTGATTGTCACCAACCATGAGTTCTTGGCATACTTCTCGGCACATTATGGTTTTGAACTGGCAGGAGTGGTGATTAGTGGTGGCACAACGCTTGCCGAACCAAGCCCCCAAGAAATTGCAGGCTTGGTAGAAGTGATTCGTGCAGAGGGCGTAACCGCCATCTTTGCAGAAGTCTCTAACATCAGCCGTTTGGCGGATGTGGTGGCGCAAGAAGTGGGTGAAAGCGTGAGCATTGTCACTTTGTACAGCGATTCACTAAGCACGGACGAAAACGCCAATACCTATATTGGGTATTTGCGTAGCAATGCCACCCGCATTGCCGAAGCCCTTAGCCAATAAAAAAACAAATGCCGTAGAAATACACGGCGGGTAACATCTTACAAAACAAAGCCCCTTTTTACAGTGTAAAGAGGGGCTTTTTGCCTTTAGGGGGTGCTTTCTGTTACACTTAAGGTCTATTGATAAACACGCCATAACCACGAAAGAAAAATGCCTATGACCACCATAGACCTACAAGTAACCATTCACGCATCGCTATTTGATGTGTTTAACGCTGTTGTTGATTATGAGTCTTATCCACAATGGCAACCCCACGTTCACCTCGCCAAAGTCACCGATGCCAAGCCTTTTCGTACAGGTTCTATGGTGTATCTTGAGAAGCAGTTCGGTTTAACGCGCATTTTTGTGAACGCGGACGTAACCGAACTGCAACGCAACAAGCTCATCGAAATTAAAGGGGTTCACGGGCGGCTTCGCTTTCGCCGTCAAATCGAATTTTCGTCAACGGGACGCGAGACCATCATCCGCGACAAAGTAACGTTTGCTACGGCATGGTTTCACTTTTGGTACACGCCCATTTTAACCGCAACCATGCGCTCACAAATGAAGCGTGAGTGGGAATTACTACGCCGTAAGCTAACGCCCTAGCCTAAAATTTTAACAGCGCGGTTGACGCTATCTTGAGGGCTTACGCCAAGTTGAATGTCCTCAAAGCGTCCGTCTGCGCCAATGACCCAATGCGAGCGCGTTACGCCCCAGTACTTCTTGCCAAACATGCTCTTTTCAGACCATGCGCCCCATGCTTCTAGGACGGTGTGATTAACATCACTCAGCAAATCATAGGGCAGGCTTTGCTTCTTCTTCCAGCTTAAAAGGGCTTTAGTGGTGTCGGGGCTAATGCCCAAAACGACAGAATCTGCGCCTTCAAATTTGGGGTAATGGTCTCTAAAACCGCAGGCTTGCGCGGTACAGCCGGGCGTGTCGGCTTTAGGATAAGCAAATAAAATAACGCGCTTACCCGCAAAATCGCTTAGTTTAACGGGGTTGCCGTCTTGGTTTAACAGTTCAAAATCGGGTGCTACATCACCAATAGCGGGCATAGAGATACAATCCTTTTTGACATCAATAAGCATAACCCTAGATAGGTCATTGTGCGCCTTATCTTACTTTATAAGTTTAGGTGTTGGATTAAAGAATCCTAACCGATTTGCCCCATTGCCCATGTGGCGGTGGCTTGCACACCCTCATCGGGGTGGTGAAGAAGCGTTTCTAGGGTATCACGGGCTTCTTTAGCACGCAGGCTTGCCAATATCTCAATGAGTTCTATCAGCAGGGGCGCATCATCGGGGTGGGCATTTAGGGCATGGATAAGCGCAAGCACAACGTCTGCACCGCCCAATTTAGTCAGGGTTTGGCGAGAGGCATAGCGTACAGTGGCATCTTCATCGTGAATGAAGGCGTTTAGAATGGCTTGTATCGCGCCTTCTGCGCCCCACAATGCCCCCAATGAAGCAATCACTTGTGAGCGCACTTCACTAATGGGGTCATTGAGTGCGTTCATTAGGGACGCTAAAGCATCCGAATGACCGACCGCCCCTAAGGCTTGGGCTGCCATGGCGCGTACTTCGGCATCCTCATCCGATAGCCCGTTTATCAACGGCAACAAGACTGCCTCATCTCTAAACGCCCCCAAGCCTTCCATAACGCGCACGCGCACTTCGGCATCAGCATCGGTGCTGGCGTTGATGAGCGGCTGTATCCCGCGAAAATCATGATACCGCCCCAATTGCCACGCGGCGTTACTGCGTACTTTAGAGTTGGCATGGGTCGCAATTAGGCGGATATAATCGTCTAGGGTGTGTTCTGGCATGTTGTACTCTCTATGATTACTGGTTATTCGCGTTCGGTTCTTTCGGCTTGTTCGGCAATACGAAGCGCAGTGGGTGTGCCAATTTGCCGTAGGGCATAAATGCACGTGGTAAATAAGCCGCGCCTCATGCCCCGCGTAAAGCCAAAACGGTCATTCTTAAAGGTGCTGATATACTCGTCGGTAACGGCTTTAAGATGAGTAACGGCTTCGGACAAGCGTAATTCTCCCAACGCTTCGGCGCTAGCGGTTTGCACCATTACATCTTGGTGATTTTTAAGCGTATGAACCAGTGCCGGGAACGTTTCTCTACGCTCACCTATTTTGCCTAGTGCCAAAGCACAGGCAGCGGCTACCAGGGCGGTACGCTCCTTCATGTGTTCTATCAATAATGGAACTGCCTCTTTGCGCTTCAGGTCTCCAAGTTTTTCGGCGGCAATTTTGCTCATCTCCGCATTAGGTTCTTGTAGTACCTTCAGCCACTGTTTTAGGCGTTCATCCTCTACATTGCTGCTCATGATGACGAAGTTTCCTTAAATGAAAATGATATGTGACAGGTACTGTTATTTTAGTACATTGGCTTACTTTAGGCAAATAGCGGTTTATCTCGTGATTAGCACATTAGAAAAGTCTTTTATTTTAATTCTAGCACAGTGTAAGTCATGTTATACTTTAGGTGTTTGCTTAGGTTGGGTTAGAATACGGGTACTCATGATGAATGTAAAAATTATTTTGCGTCTTTATTTAGGAATTAGCCTTCTTTGGGTTGTTCTTAGCGACGCCCTGGTGTATCAGGCATTCAAAGACATGCCTAGCACAATGGAACTCGTTGGCACGTATAAAGGGAGGGCGTTTGTATTGGTGAGCGCGCTACTCTTGGGCTATTTGCTACGCCGAGAAATGCGACATAGCGAGAAGGCAAACGCCGCATTGCAAGACATAGAAACCCGCTATCGTGACTTATTTATAGCAAACCCCCTGCCGATGTGGGTTTTTGAATCGGGAACATATCGCTATCTTGAAGTGAATAATGCTGCCATTGCTAAGTATGGCTATACCCGCGAAGAATTTTTGAAAATGACCATTCTTGATATACGCTCCCCCAAAGAACGTGAACGTCTGCTAAAAATCACCTTAGACCGCCCCTTTCCCTATCGCAATGCGGGCGAATGGGTGCATAGCCTTAAAGATGGTACGCCTATTGACGTTGAAATTATGGTGCATGCGATTGATTATGAGGGGCGTAAAGCAGTGCTTGCCGTGATTCATGACATTACAGACCGCAAGAACCTAATGAACGAACAACTTGAAGTTCAGCAGTTACGTGCTTTTATGGAAACCGAAGTTCAGCTAAGAGAGTGGCGCGACAAGTTTTTTGCAGTCATGGCGCATGAAGTAAGAACGCCCCTAGCCGTGATTAGTGCGGCTTCGTCTATGCTGGCAACCTATGACACCCGCCTTACTGTAGAGCGAAGGCAAGATCAATACGAAAAAATCCTGCGCCAAGTGCGCCGAATGACCGACCTCACCGATGATATTATGGGCATGTTGCGCTCTAAAATCCCCACGATGTCCTTCAAAGAAGACCCCATTAACCTTGTAGAGATGTGCAACCGCATTGCCGAAGACGCGAAAGACTATCTAAAGCCCAATCAAACATGCGATATTGAAGTGCAAGAACTAATGCTCATGGTGCTAGGCGATGAAAAACTGCTTGCGCGCGCCCTAGAAAATGTCGTTAAGAACGCCAGCAAATACACGCCAGAGGGCGGACACATTCACATTAAGCTATACCACGACGATGACAGTGTCTTTTTAACCATTAGTGACAACGGCATTGGCATTCCCGAAGCCGACCTGCCCAACATCTTCACAGAGTTTAAGCGTGCTTCTAATGTGGGTGTCATTGAAGGCACAGGGCTAGGGCTTGCCATCACCAAGCAAGCCATTGAACTGCACCATGGAAAAGTAACCGTCCATTCTAAAGAGCAAGAAGGCACCGTGTTTACTGTCCAATTGCCGTTAGCCAACGCTGGATAATGCCCAACGTTAGGGGCGTATTGATGGCTTGCAACGCCCGAATGATATAACGATTCAACATCGTGTCCTCATCCGTTAAAACACCCTGTAACGTGGCGATGGCGCGTTCATCGGGCTGTGACCAAAACGATGTCACCGCGCTACTTTGTACTAAAATATCCGCATCTTGCACGCCAATAAGCACATAGGGGAACGCTTCTTCATCACGTGTCTTGCGCCATAGTGCAATCGCTACGCCTAGCTTTACCAATCTTTGGGGGCTGTTTTGGGCGTTTTTTAGCGTGCTAACGCCGTCTCTTATTCTACTGAGTGCGCCAACACTCTGGCTCCAAACCCCCATATCCTCATCAGCCAACGTAGCAATTAAAGGCGCAACTGCACGCCCCGACCCAATCAGCCCTAAAGTGCGTACTACTTGTCCGCGCATTCGTGGGTTACGCTGTTTAAGCGCTTGCAGAAGTTCCTCAATAACGCCATGTCCTTCGCCAATCAGGGCTTCAACGGCTTCTTCACGGGTGGCATCGGTGGGGTGGATGAGGGCGCGTATCATTTCGCGGGTGCGATAAGGCAATAGACGTTCTTGGGCAAGGGGTCGCCAATGCTCTACAGCTTCTAGGGCTTCGGGCGTGCCAATTTGCGTTAGGGCTTCGGCGGCGTATTGGCACACAAACACATACGCTGATTGGTCTTGTACTTCGCTATAGTCCTCTAGCGAGCGGATGAGGGGCTTAACGGGGTGATGATTGCTGGTTTCGCTGGCGGATGCCCCCAACGCCCACGCCGTTTTTGCTCTCACATCAGGATTTTTGTCTTTCAGTAGGTCAATCAGGGGTGAGATAAGGCTATCGTCGGCAAATTCACCCAATGCCCACGCGGCATTTCCGCGCACGCTGGCTTCTTTGTCGGTCAATAAGCGTTTAAGCGCAGGCAACGCACTCTTTGCACGTAACGCACCCAATGCCCACGCTGCCACGCTTCGGGTGGTGGGGTCGCGGTGGTCTAAAAGTTCGGTTAGTGGGTCGATGGCTTGGGGGTCGCGGCTTGCCCCCAGCAGGTACGCGCAACGATTACGAACAAAGGTGTGTGTGTCCTCTAGCCCCTCTATCAACGCCAAAACGGCTTCTTCGGTTCCCATTCGGGCAAGTGCGGTGGCGGTGCGTTCTCGCACAATCTCGTTAGGGTCGCGCATCATCACCAAAACAGCCTCTTGAAAATCAAGGGCTTTATTGATGCCAAGATTAGTAACCGCATTCGCCCTTACAGTTGGGTCGGGGTCGTTTAACACGCGGGCAAAGGCAATGCTGACTCTGGCTTCTTTAACGCCACTTAGGGCAATGGATGCGCTGGCGCGTTTTGACGGGTCGGGGTCTATTAGGTGTTGCAGAAGTGTTTCAATATCGGGCATAAAAGGCTTCTCGCTTTTGGGTGACTTTTGGCACAAATTTTACCACAAACACCCCTACTCTAAATAGGACGCGCCCTCAATATAAGACAAAGATTATACCCAAAAGTAGACATTCATCACTAACGAGAACATACCCTTGTGGGTATAATGCGTTTTATAAGTTGTCGTGTGAAAGTTTTATCGGAGCGTCTTGATGAAGAATAAATCCCAAACCCAACCACAGAAACGGATATTTCGGATGGAAAACATCGCCATTCTTTCGGGTTTAGTCGTTGTCGTTTTACTCGCCATGTATCAGTTTACCCCGACAGGTTCGGCAACAGGCACGCTTAATGGCGGATTTTCCCTAATTAAGCCCACCCAGTATCAAGAAAAAGTAGCTTCACAACCCCACTTCTTAATTGATGTTAGAACACCCGAAGAATTTTCCAGTGGTCACATTGCGGGGGCTGTCAATATCCCGGTGACATCACTAGAAAGTGCTTTAAGCCAAGTGCCTCGTGATGTGCCTGTAGTGGTGTACTGCCGCAGTGGTAACCGTAGTGCATCGGCTTCACGCATTTTACAAAACGCGGGCTATAGCACAGTGTATGACTTGGGCGGCATTATGGAGTGGACAAACAGTGGCTATCCGTTGCAATAAACGCAAAAGCACGGTGCTGAAAGTGTAATTTCACAAATTCGTTTAACTACTTAGAGAAGGAATCTTAAAATGGCATTCGCAAAATTTATGGCAACCCCCACAGGACGCATTGCACGCATTGTGGCAGGCATTGCGTTGGTATTGGTTGGGCTTTTGGGTGTACAGGGCGGGCTTGGCGTGGTGATTGCGCTTGTGGGCGTATTGCCCATTGCCGCAGGAGCGTTTAACTTCTGTGCGATTGCACCCCTCATTGGCGCACCCTTTTTAGGCAAGGATGCCTAACGAACTAACGTAAACTCCTTGACAAATGGGTAAAGATGGGTGTACTGTTTATTTGTGCTATCCTTCACAAATAAGGCTGAGGTAACTACCCCTATGCAAGCAGAATCCACCACACTAAAACTTGGCGAAATGCCAAAAACCCGTCTTACCGGGAACATTCGGGAGTTTACATCCGATACGATTGCCTTCATGTTGTCGTCAGTGCAATATGGCGACCTTGTGAAGGCACATTTTGGGCCCTTTCCGTTTTATATTGTCAATCACCCCGACATTGCTCAAGAAGTCTTTGTGACAAAGTCGCAAAGCGTGATGAAATCTGCCGTCACCAGAAGGTCTTTGTATCAGGCAGTAGGCGATGGCTTGTTTACCAGTAATGGCGATTTTTGGAAGCGTCAGCGCAAATTAGCGCAGCCCGCCTTTCATACCAAGCGTATTGCCAATTACGCCGACGTTATGTCGGAGTATACCCATGAGGCAACCAACAAATGGCAAGATGGCGTGCCCATCGAGATGGAACGCGAGATGAGCTACCTGACCATGCAAATTATTGCAAAGACGGTGTTTGATGCTCACGTGGATGGCGAAGATGAAATGAGTGCCGCTGTGCGTACCATGCTAAGAGTAGTAGACAACCGCTTTAATCGCCTGATTTCTATTCCTGAATGGTTGCCTACCGCAGAAAACCGCGACATGAAGAAGGGCATGGCTGTTCTGGACAAAGCCATCCAATCTTTTATTGATGAACGGCGCAAAAGCCAAGAGGACAAGGGCGACTTATTGGCAATGCTAATGGCAGCCCAAGACGAAGAAAACGGCATCGGCATGACCGACAAGCAGTTACGCGATGAGTGCCTTACGATTTTCGGTGCAGGACACGAAACAACCTCTACCGCGCTCACTTGGACGTTCTATTTGCTCTCACAACACCCCGAAGTAGAAGAAAAACTGCATCAAGAATTGGATAGTGTGCTGGGGGGACGTTTGCCCGCCTTTGAAGATTTACGCCGTTTGCCCTACACCGACATGGTGTTCAAAGAAGCCATGCGCCTCTATCCGCCAGCATGGGGCTTAACCCGTGATACAATAGCCGACGTGGAGCTAGGCGGAATTCCTGTTAAAAAGGGGTCTACGGTGTTTATTAACATCATTGGCATGCACCACAATGAAGCGTATTTCCCCAATGCCAAAGCCTTTAGCCCCGAACGCTTTAGCCCCGAAAACGAAAAGTCCATTCCAAAGTACGCTTATTTGCCATTTGGGGCGGGTCCGCGGGTGTGCATTGGCAATAGCTTCGCCAGCATGGAAGGGTGCTTAATCACGGCAACCGTCGCGCAGAAATGGCGTTTTAGCCTGCCTAAAGGCTTTAATGTGCGTGCAGTGCGGATGTTTACGCTACGTCCAGAAAACGGTATGGTGCTTGTGCCTTCTTTGCGCCAGCCCATTTTACAAGAAAGCTAACGATGATTCGCACACTCTCACAAGTGGGGCGCGTGATACGTGCCTTCTTTAAGGCGTGGGCGTTGGTGCTAACAGGGCGGGCGATTACACCAAAAGCACGCCCCCATCCCGAAGTATGGGCGTGGGTAGAAGACGGTGAAAAGCGCATTGATACTGTGTACCGCATTGCCGACAAACTGGGCTATGACCTTGAGAAGCGCAAAGGCATTACACTCACCATAGACAAGCGTCCAATAGCAATGGAGACGATATTGGCAGCCGTTAGACATAATCTCACTCGTGAATATCCGTCACTTTTAGCATCGGGTTTAGAGTATTCGCTTCTAACACTTCGTTCATTTAACATCAACGACCAGCACCGAATTGAACGCTTAGGTGAATTGGAAATTTTCGCAAATACACCGCTGAATGGGGCAATTCAAGCCCTTTCGCACCACTTAAGCGTTTTACCATTGGCTGAGGGCGATGTTTAGCGGGTTCTCATGTGGCGCAAAGGTTAGAGTTTTCAAACATATCAAGAAATTGATGGTAAATCTTAACACTAGCCTATTGTGTAAATAAAAAAACTCGTGTACTATGAATATAAGGTTCATAAAGAACCGCTTTCATCAATTTCCAGGAGGTCTTATCATGTTGTATCGTCCCCAGAATGAAGAAGGTCAAGGCTTAGTAGAATACGCTTTGATCCTCGTGTTAGTAGCCGTTGTTGTAATTGTGATCTTGGCAATCCTTGGCCCAGCCATCGCCAACATCTTCAGCAACTTGGTTGCAAACTTCAACCAACAGTAATTTTTGGAGACAATCCTCCAAGAAACGGGCGACCTTCGGGTCGCCCTTTCTGTTTCTATAGCCTGTTGCTCTTTAGAAACACCCCCACGCAAGACCGATAACATCCGCCTTAGCTAATGCCCGCCATCTACTTTTGTAACCAAAATAGGCTTATCACCGTTGATAATCACGGTATGTTCAAATTGCGCGGAGACGGTGCGGTCTGTGGTATATAGCGTCCAACCGTCTTTAGCGGTTTTAATGCGCCCACGCCCCAAATTAAAAAACGGCTCTATTGTCACGACCATGCCTTCTTTTAGCACATCGTCATAGCGTCGCGTAAAGTAATTGGGAATGGTGGGTTCTTCGTGGATGTGTCGCCCCACGCCATGCCCATTAAGCTCTTTTAAGATGCTATAGCGTTCTCGTTTTGCCACGCCTTCAATGGCACGGCTAATTTCAAACACACGCGCCCCTTGCTTGGCTTGGTAAATGCCGTCGTACAGGGCTTCGGCGGTGTTTTCTAGCAGGCGCTTGTGCTTAGGGTTATGGGGTGGTACTAGCATACTTGCGCCTGTATCTGCCCAATAGCCCTCCAAAATGGCACTTACGTCAATGTTTACCACATCACCACCCTTAATGACGCGGTTAGAAGGGATACCATGCGCGGCTTCTTCGTTGATGCTAATGCAGGTAGTGCCGGGAAACTCATAAGCGGTGATAGGCGCAGAGAGCGCATCATGCTCCTTAAGGAACTTTGCGCCAATTTGGTCTAGCTCACGGGTGGTAATGCCTTCTCGCACATGGCGCACCATGTGTTGTAGGGTAAGCCCGCAGATTTGCCCAATGCGTTGGATGCCATCTAAATCTTTTTGCGATTCAATAATCACGACTGCTGTCACTCTTTCTTTAACCAAACAACCGCTATTATAGAGACAAGCCCGCGTTTATTAAACGGAGAACTACGCTATGCACATTTTGCACGTTACGCCATACTATGCGCCTGCCTATGCTTTTGGCGGGGTAGTGCGTGCCGTAGAAGGTATGGCGCAAGCCAGCGTAGCGCGGGGGCATACCGTGACGGTACTTACCACAGACGCGCTTAACTTTGCGGGGGGGCGCATAACAACACCGCACACAGAAGCCTTAGAAGGCGTGCGTGTGGTGCGCGTAAAAAATGTGTTGCCAGTCTTGCGCCAGCGCGCTAATTTGTCTACGGCGTGGCTAAGGGGGGTGGCACGCGACTTATTAAAGCAATGTGACGTGGTGCATGTCCATGAGTTTCGTACCGCCGAGAACATCCAGTTTTTGCCAATGGCACACGCCTTTAAGAAGCCAATTTGTTTGTCACCACACGGCACATTGGCACAGCACACCGGCAGAAGTACGCTTAAAAGCGGATGGGACGCACTCATTAGCCCAAGCCTTACGCCCTATATTAGCGATATTGTGTGCTTAACCGAGAACGAAAAAGTAGAGGCGCAAGCCCTTTGGCAACGCATCACCCCGTTATTAGCAAAGCAAATAAGCCGTTGGCACGTTATCCCTAATGGCGTAAACGCCCGTCAGTTTGCCCAATTGCCCCTCGCAACGCCCTTTAGAGAACGCTGGGGGCTAGGGGATGACCCCGTTATTTTGTATATGGGCAGGCTTCATCCGCGTAAGGGCGCAGACAAGCTGGCACAGGCGTTCATCAACGCGAACCTGCCCCACGCTAAATTAGTGATTGCGGGGGGGGATGAAGGCTTGCTAGACAGGCTTAAAAGCTATCAGCATGAGAACATTGTGATAACAGGTTTTCTGGACGGTGAGGCGCGTTTAGAGGCGTTATCTAGTGCCTCTTTATTTGTGTTGCCTGCGGTAGGGGAGGGGCTTTCGATGGCGGTCTTAGAGGCGATGGCGTGCGCTGTGCCTGTGTTACTCTCGCCTGACTGTGGCTTTACCGACACCGAAGCACAGGGGGCGGGGCGCATTGTTCCCCCCACTATAGAAGCCCTAACGAGTGCGTTGACAGAGCTATTAACTTATCCACAAGAGTTAAAACGCATGGGAGAAAACGCCCAACGATGGACAAAAGAGGCGTTCTCGTGGGAATACATCGCAGAACAGCTAGAAATGGTCTACAGTGGTGCTATTTCTAATTCTAGCTAGGCGGACGTACACTGGTAACGTTCTTGATAGGGCAATAATCGGATAGTTTGATGCGTATGTTGCCTTATACAATGAGCCTATTGGATAACTCATAAGGATATACCCTAATGAAACTGCGTGACATTGCGTTGTTGTTCTTGCTTGCCTCAATTTGGGGCGCATCATTCTTGTTCATTCGCGTGGCAGTTCACGATTTTGGCGCACCTACTCTTGTGGCTGTGCGCGTGCTTTTGGCGGCAGTGGTCTTGATTGCCATTGTAACGTTCATGCGCCAGCCCACACAGCTTAAAGCGCACTGGCGCAAATTTTTATTTCTTGGCGCAGTCAATAGCGCATTGCCCTTTACGATGATTGCCACCGCAGAACTTAACTTAACGGCATCTTTTGCCGCTATTCTAAACGCCACAACGCCTCTCTTTGCTGCCATTGTGTCTTGGCTATGGCTTAAAGACCCGCTTACCTCACGTAAGCTGATGGGGCTGGCATTGGGCTTAGTGGGCGTTACCATTGTGGTGGGCTGGAGTCCTTTTGAACTTACATCCCCTGTTCTGCTGTCCATTGGCATGATGTTTATTGCCTCATTTGCCTATGGCACAGGGACGGTCTACAGCAAAAAAGCCTTTGTGGGCGTACCCACATTTACAATGGCAATTGGGCAACAATTGGGCGCAGGGATTATTATGCTTCCATTGGCATTTGCTTCGCCACCCACCCAAGTTCCCAGCACGGGCGCAACGATTGCATTGCTGGCATTGGCGATTGTGTGTACAGCGTTTGCCTATCTGATTTACTTTACGCTGGTAAGAAATGTGGGCGCAACCAATACCTCTACAGTGACCATGCTTGTGCCGTTCTTTGGCATTTTATGGGGCGCGTTGTTCCTAAACGAAACCATTGGCGTGGGACAATTGGTGGGCTTTGGCGTGATTCTGTTCAGCCTTAGCTTGGTGACAGGCATCAACCCGTTTGCACAAAAGAAGGTTGTGCCTGTAGCGGTTGCCTCTGGCGCAGATTAAGGTTAGGTGTTTACGGGCATGCACGGTTCATGCCCGTAACGTTGGAATTGTTTTCACTACGCCTCCTTTGTTTTGCGCCCCACACTAAAGAAGGCAATCCCCGCCCCCAAAAAGCACAAGCTAGCACTGGCAACCATTACGCCCACAAACGCCTGATGATAGGCTTCGCGCTTAAGCGTTTCGACCTGTGCCAACACTTCGGCGTTATCACTAGGCACACTGGCACTCATTAAGTAAACCGCTTGCGTTTGCAGTTGGGCGTAGGTATCGCTATCTAATACAGTACGCCCACTATCTGCCAACACACTACTAAACACAGATACCAATAGCACACTAAACACGGCTGTTACCAATGCACCTGCCGAGCGGGCAATGGCATTGTTTACGCCACTAGCAACGCCTGCACTATCTTGGGGTGCAGACCCCATCACGGTGGCGGTTAAAGGTGCAACCAACAAGCCCAAGCCCGCACCAAACACAACAATGGTGGGGAAGTAGCTGGTGAAATAGTCGGGTGTGCCTGCTGTGAGGGGGATAATGCCAAAACCCAAACTCCCTAGCCCCAATAACACACCCCCTACTACCAAGAGCATCCGCGCCCCCACACGCCCCGACAAACGCGCTGCGTACGGCGACAACACAATAATAGCCACCGTGATGGGCAAAAACGCAATGCCTGCCGTTGTCGCATCAAACCCCCGTACCGCCACCAAGTACACGGTTGCAAACGTGGTGACACTGGCAAGCGCACCATAGATAAAGAACGTATAGGCGTTTGTACCACTAAACGTACTCGATTTGAACAATTCTAGGCGTAGAAGGGGGAATGGCACACGCATTTCTACGGCAATAAACGCCACCGCGCTGATGATGCCCACCAATAACGACCCCCAAACAGTGGGATCACTGGGGATGCTTTCACTAAGGCGCATGGCACTAAACACAAACGACGCTAAACTAAGCGTAATGAGGCTTGCGCCTAACCAATCCAAACGATGCGGTGCTTCGTTGCTGTGGCTTTCTGGAACGGCGCGTAATGCCCACAAAGACACCAACGCAAATGGCAAGCCCAATAAGAAGATGCCACGCCATAAGCCATTATCCACCAGCAAGCCCCCGATGATGGGACCCAAAACACTGGCGAGCGTCGTTAATGCCGACCATGCGCCGATAGCTTGTCCGCGTTCTGCCCCGTCAAAATTGGCAGTAAGCAACGCGAGGCTATTGGGAATCATCAACGCGCCCAAAACACCCTGCGCCAACCGCGCCACAATCAATAGTTCAATAGAGGGTGCAATGCCACAAAGCACGCTTGTTACCCCAAAACCAATTACGCCAATGCCAAAGATGCGATTGCGCCCGTATAAATCGCCCATTGCGCCACCCACCAAGATAAGCGCACCCAAAAAGAGCAGATAGCCGTTGATAATCCAAAGGGCTTGTGCGCCGGTGGCGTTAAACTCGGCTTGAATAGCAGGTAGTGCAACGGTGACGGATTGCATTAAAAAACCCATGCTAGACGCAAAGATACTAGCAATTAAAACGCGCCGTTTTAGGGCGGGTGACTGTGTTGTCATAGCGAAGAATCCCCTCTGTTGTATGACATAACTAAACCCCATCATGGGCAAATGGTCAAGTTTGGTGTGAGAGATTTAACCAAAACCGTTGTATGATGGAAAAGAACGAGCGTTTTAGGATACCCATTATGAGAACAAAACTTCCTCGCCAGTTTCCATTTAGCCGTTTTTTGTTGCATTGGTCTTTTTATGCGTTTCTGGTTTTCCCCGCCACCATCTTTTTTGGCGCGGTGTCCCTTGTCGTGCTGAACATTGTTTCTAGCTTGGCGACTATGCTTTTGTCATGGGAATTACAAGTCCCCTATAGCACTGTGATTTCGGGTAGTGTGTTGGGGCTAGTGGCGGGTGGTGTTATCAGCAAGCTACAGTACACACTCATTCGCCAATATCGCCTATGGTCGGCAGATAGCTGGCAAGCCATCAGCATGGTGGGCGGTGCTGTGGGTGGGGTGTTAGTAGTGTTGATGATAGCACTGCCCAATGCCTTGTTGACTTACCGAGAAAGTGCCTTCTTATCTCTATCACCAGAATTACTCTACTTTTTCTTGATGCCCGTTTTCACACTGGCATTAAGTGTTGCCCAATGGTCAATTTTACGGGCGGCAACCGCGAAGGCTTGGGTGTGGGTTGTGGCGAATGTGGTGGGCGGTGTGGCGTTTAGCAACCTTGCGTTTAATAACGCATCCTCTACCAGCTGGATGCTAGAAAATAGCCCTCGTTTCATTGAACCCATCTTCTTTCTCTTAATGCTTACCATGCAAGGTTTTATTACGGGGTGTGTTCTTTTGTGGCTGTTTTCACACCACGCCTATCCATCCGTAGACCCCCATGCCCCAGAACCCCCCAAAAATGACCGTACCGCGTCTGTTTGGGATGAGGCGATATAGAAAATTGTGCCTCTACCGCACACAAATTCCCAACTTGCGTTATACTAATGGAGAACATTAGCTTATAGACGATTTGACCAGTGTAACGTAGGGGAAAAACATGGCGGAAAATAGCGGATGGCACGACCCCAAAACGCCGAATTTGTGGAAGCCCGTTGCTAAGAAAGACCCATCATCGGGCGCAGAGTGGACAACCGTTTCGGCGTTGCCAAAAAACCTAGATGAAGAGCCAAAACAAGAGGGTGGCTGGCATCTGCCTTCCCCCGAAGATACCATCTTTAGCACAACCGATGAAGTAGCAGTACAAACGCCAGAGGCTGTGACCCGTGCCATTCGTCCAGAGGATTTACTGGCGGATATCTTGGGGCAAGGACGGCGAACTACTCGTGAGCCTTCGTTGCGTCCAGAGGACATGGCATCGGGGTTTACGCCCGTGCCTAAGCCAGTAAAACAATCCCCTGAAGAAACTTCTCAAGAAGCGATAACACCCCTTCCCTTAGATGAATTGGACGGAGGCGGTGATTTGTCGGGCTTAGAAGCCCTTGGCGCACTGGATGATGATGAAATAGAGGACGATGATGCGTTTAGCGTCAGCGAGTATATGGCACTCTCTGAATTAGAGCAGGGCGCAGCCAACTCGGACAACATCGAAACCACGCCCCTTAACCCTGATGATTTATCGCCTGCGGCAAAATTGGCAGCCGCCGCTCGTCAATCGACAGAACTTTTACCCGAAAGCCCCGCAGACGTTGCTAAACGCGCTCTTGCCGAACTTATGGGTGAAGGGGCATCAGACACACAAGCCCCCACAACCGGGCAAGAATCGCCATCTGATGTTGCCAAACGCGCCCTAGAGCAATTAGGCGTAAGCACATCGGGCGTGACGGCTGCGCCACCCAAAGCCAGCCCTGCCATGACCCCTCAGCAAGAGGCTTTGGCACAAAAATTCCGTGAAACCGAGCAAAAAGCCATTGACCTACGTAATCGCTATTACGCGGGGCAAATTTCACAAGAAGAAGTACAACACGGGCAAAATGACCTACGCATTTTTGACGACATCAATCAAGTGTGGTGGTCAATTGGCGTAGAGGGCATGACGTGGTATCGCTATGAGAACAACGGTTGGGTAGAAGCAACGCCCCCCGTATCGTTAAGACCCAACACGCCCCCCACCGTCACCACACAGTTTAGCCCTGATGACGTGCTATCGGGGTCTTTGCCCTACCTGCCCGATAACCGCCCACAAACCGAAGTGAGCAACGATTTTTCGCAGGTGGGCTATAGTGACCCCTATGCGGTAACATCGCCCCTGCCAAACCCCAATCAACCCACCTATGACCCCAATTTGACGGTGGCGGGCGCAACCTATGACGCAATGAACACCATGCCCAGCTCTGCCGAAACGCTTCAGGGCTTGCGCATGGTAGACTCTACCATGCCCATGAACGCTGTCCCTGTAGCGGATGAGTATGGCTACTATCAAGAAGAAGCCCCTGCCTATGATGAATCACTAGATGCACCCACCTTTGACCGCTATAAAGAGCAAGAACGCACGTCATTATTGCGTGTGGCGGTGATTATTGGTGTGGTGGTGTTTGGCTTAGGCGTGCTTGGGGTTGCTGTCAGTGCAGGCTTAGCATTGGCATGGTATAACCAACAAGTAGAAGAATGGCGCACCGAAATTGACGCGCTTGCCTCTTACAATCCGCAATTCCAAACGGCACGCATTATGGACGTAAACGGTGACCTAATTGCCGAACTGAACAGCCGTGAAGGTGGGGCGCGTAAGGTAATTGGGCTGAACGAAATGTCGCCCTTCCTAATTCACGCCGTCCTTAGCACCGAAAACAAGACATTCTATGATGACCCCGGCTTTGATATTGTGTCGATTGGTCGGGCGTTCTTGCAAAACTTGGGCGCGGGTGAAATTCAGTCGGGCGCAAGCACCGTTACCCAGCAAATTGCCCGTAACCTGATTCTAAAAGACACCGAACCCACCGCGAACCGCAAGGTGCAAGAAATTTTGGTAGCGATGGAAATTGCCAATAAATACGACAAGAACTTCATCCTACAGCTTTACATGAATGAGTTCTTCTTTGGCAATCAGTCTTATGGCGTAGAAGCTGCCTCTGAATTTTACTTTGGCAAGCCTGCGCTAGAGCTAAACATGGCAGAAGGCGCAATGTTAGCAGGTATCATCAGCGCACCCGCCACCAATGACCCTGTGGTCAACAAAGAACAGTCTATCCGCGCCATGCGTAATAGTATGCGCCTGATGCTAGAAGCGGGCTGTTTGCAATTTCAACATGGGGAATGGGCATCAACGGGGCAACCCTTCTGCATTAGCGAAAGCGTCTTTGTCCCTTATGAAGGCGAACAAGCCAAGCTAGTAACAGTGAATAGTGATGGCACATACGGCGGTTTGTTGGCATTGCTTTATGCCCAAGTAGAAGTGCGCGTTTATAAGCCCCGTGAGTCACAGTTTAAGTATCCACACTTCGTCAACTACATTCAAAGTATCATCGAGCAACAGTTTGGCACAAATACCATGTTCCAGCGTGGCTTTACGATATACACCACACTAAACCCACGCATCCAAGACACCGCCGAAGACACGCTTCGCCGTCAGGTGGCATCGTTGGTGAATAATGGCGTAAATACGGGTGCGGTGATGGTGACAGACCCACAAACGGGCGCAATTCGCGCCATGGTGGGTAGCCCCGACTTTAGCAATGAGCAAATTGCTGGGCAAGTGGATAATACCCGTACTTGGCAACAATCGGGTTCTGCCATTAAGGGCATACTGTATGCCGCCGCCATTGAAGGCGGACCCAACGGCTACTTAACGCCTGCCAGCATTATGTGGGATGTACCCTCTAGCTATCCTATTGCCGGGGGCGCACCCTACCAACCCACTAACTTTAGAACAGGCACGTTCTATGGGCCCACACGCCTAAGAATTGCCCTCCAGAACAGCTATAACGTTTCTGCGGTAAAGGCATTCGAGTTTATTGGCGCAGAAAAGTTCAAAGAAACCGCCGAGCGCATGGGGCTTGCCTTCTTGCCCGAAGCCATCTTTGGCTTGCCAAGCGCGTTGGGTGCAAATGAAGTGCGCTTGATAGACATGATGAAAGCCTATGGCACGATAGCCAACAACGGACGCTATACGCCCTTGTATGCCATTGACCGCATTACAGAAGAAGCTGGTGGCATACAAGCGCAAGTGCCATTGCCAGAACGCGCACAACCCGCCCAAGCCATCTCGCCCCAAGTGGCGTTTGTGATGCAAAACATCCTAAGTGATGATACCTCTCGCGCCCAAGAGTTTGGACGTGATAGCGCACTTACGCTAACCCGTAGTGGCATCCCCACCCAAAACTTTGTGGGTGCAAAAACAGGCACAAGCAACGACGGGCGCGACCTGTGGACGATGGGCTTTACTAGCAATACCGTCGTGGGCGTGTGGCTAGGGACGTTTGATAACTCGCGAACGGTGGGTGTTAGTGGCTCTACGGCAGCCGCACCACTTTGGAATGCGGTTATGACCTCGGCGATTGCAGGGCGCACGCCGTCACAATTTGCTAATCCGGGCGGCGTGCTACAAGATACCATCTGTGCAGATACAGGCACGTTGGCGGGCGATACATGCGCCAACCGCATCACAGATATT
>Ga0163144_10007983_pt1 | contig 23008 bp, 18 predicted proteins | sample OliLak19BULKMAT1_FD_123175 | JGI IMG/M metagenome (GOLD analysis project Ga0163144, IMG submission 123175) | Freshwater microbial mat bacterial communities from Lake Vanda, McMurdo Dry Valleys, Antarctica - Oligotrophic Lake LV.19.BULKMAT1 | ecosystem: Environmental > Aquatic > Freshwater >...
AGTGTATGGCGAATAGTTGGCACCATCAGGATCACGCACCACGATCGACACCACAATCTCGGCACCCGGACGGACCACCAGCTTTTCACCCATGGTGGCGCAGCCAGCTTTATCGATGTCGGTATTGTTAGTGGCTGCGGCAACTGCCAGGGCTTCCACCGAAGCATTGGAACGCGCGCCCATGCCTGGGTAAGAGGCACAAGCGATGAATGCTAGGCGGTCGATCAATTGGCCGCTAGCGGCGAAGTTGTTGCCGGTGCGCAGGCCATCGACAATCTTTTGTGGGCGCAGTTTGTCGGAAGCATTGCGCACCATGGTGTAGTTGCGCTGGTACTCACCGGGGTAAAAGTCTTGCGTTGAGCGGCGGTCATCTGGGCCAAAGCTGCCACGGTTGTGCCAGTCCGAGCTTGCAAAGAACCAGAAGTTGCGGCCTTCGCCCAGCAAAGCATCCCAAACACCACCCATTTGTGCGCCGTATACGCCCGTACCACCGTAGGTTGTTCCGCCCACGGAGTCGGTTAGCACGCCAGCGATGTTGTTGCGCTTGGGCCTGTATTCGCCGCGATCGGATGAGGCACCGTGACCGGGTTGGGTCTCAAAGCCAAACGCCACGGTTGGCGCTGCATTGTTGAAGTTGCGCAGGTGTTCAATGTTGAAACCGTTGTTGCCATCGGGGTTGAACGGGCCGGCACGCTCCAAGTGGGCGGGAACGTAGTAGCTGCCGTTGGCATGGAATTCTTTCATCCATTTCATGGCTTCTACGGTCTTGTTGTGGCCTTTGGTGCCGTTGCCGGTGCCGCTAGCAGGTATCAGCTTCTGCGCGGTCGCATCCCAGCTGGTGTCAGCCGCATTCTGGCTTCCAGTGACCGAGCAGTTCCAGTTGTTGCCAACCGATGTGCCGGTGATGTTGCCACGGCTCTTGTCGTTGTCGCCGCGGTCAAAGCAATAAGACCATTGCGCCAGCGCCGTTGCGTTGCCAGACGCGACGTAACCACCCAGCGGGGTATAGCCTGCAACATTCAATGGGGTTGCCGTTTCGGTGGGAGCGGGCATCTGGCCGGTAATGATGGACATGGATGAGTGCTCGTGTCCAGCAACGACCGACTCCAGGCCGAGGAACAGTGGCAAGTCTTTGAGGTTGTTGAGGTGCTCCATCACTTGGTACTGCACTTCCTGGATGGACTGCCAGCGCCACATGTTGCCGTTACCGGCTGCGCCGCCGCCATCGCCCTTGAGTTTGTCCTTGCCAATGCTGTTGGCCCAGGTGGTCGTGGGACCCTGGCCAACAACATAGGGGTATTGTGCTGTTTCCAGCGTGGAATCTTCCACCAGCGTGCAGTTACGGTTGCCAGAGCCGCCGTGGCCAGCCTGGACGAACCAGTCCAGACCCCAAGGCGTATCGACCTTGTCAGTCACTTTCTTGACCAACTTCTGCATGGAGATTGAGCCGTCTGAGCAGGTGGTGTGGTTGTGGAAGTCGCCAGCCACGTACTTGCCGGGAATCTTCTCCGCCGAGGCCACGGATGGCGCAATAGCGCTGACCAGTGCGAGGGTGCCAATGGCCGTTGCCACTGCGGCAGAGACTTGCTTCTTTTTGAATGCGAATGTCATCGAAATTACTCCTGTACGGTGATGTGATTAGCAGCTACGGCGGCGTGCCGCAAAACCCAGCAGACCGAGTCCAGCCATGAGCATTGCCAAGCTCTCGGGTTCGGGAACGGGCGATATGTTGTCCAATCCAACGACGTTTGCGCTGGCAGTGAAGTCAAAAGACTTGGCGTTACCGTTGAACGAGAGCGTCCTTTGAGACCAAATGGCGTAAGCTGCAGATGCGTCATTGGCGTCCAGATCGAAGGTTCCCAGGACAGCACCCGTGCCGTTCAAACCAGAATAGACGACCACAGCGCCGGTCACGGCAGTGGGGCTGGAGTAGAAGAAGGAGAGGGTGTTGTCAACGCCGCTGGCGACATTCATGAATGCTTTGTCCGTTGGGTCAAAGGTGTGCGCATACGCTGTTCCCAGCATGGAAGGGGCATTGGTGTAGTACGTGAAATCAGCATCATTGGACAGACCCGAAATATTCACAAAAGACACGCCGAGATTGGCGCCGATGGTGCCGTCTGCAGCAGTGCCACCGTTGTAGTAGTTGTTGACGTCACCGTTGGTGTAGTCCCAGTTTTTTTCAAAATCAACCAGAAAGGGTGTGCCCGCAAACGCGGGTGTGGCGGCGATCAAAGCCAGTGCGGCAATTGAGACTAACTTCATCTGAAACTCCTAAGACGTTGGTTGTGCGATTAACGATGCGCAAAGGGTTGCAGCGTTAGCCGTGGGTTATTGCGAAAGCCTTGTGAGGCCTGCTGATGGTGCCCAATTAGTGTTACAGCACTAATGAAAAAGGGTGACCAGGAATAGTCCGTTCGGGTGGAGTAACGACTCAACGCCCAATTGGAAAGTAGTCAATCCCCATGGCTCGCACCAGTTTGGGGTCGTACAGGTTACGTCCGTCAAAAATCACCGGGTACTTGAGTGTTGCTTTGATGGTGTCAAAGTCGGGGCTGCGAAATTCGCGCCATTCCGTCACGATGATCAAAGCGTCTGCCCCCTCCAGCGCAGCGGTTTGGGTGTCGGCAAAGCGCACTTGTGACCGATTCGGAAAGCATTGGGCGGCCTCGGCCATGGCGACGGGGTCGTAGGCGGTGACGGTTGCCCCAGCGCCGAGCAAATCTTGAATAACCTCGCGGCTGGCGGCCTTGCGCATGTCGTCCGTATTGGCCTTAAAAGCCAGGCCCCAAAAGGGCAAAGTGTTTGCCGCGCAGGTCTGCACCAAAACGGGCCATCACCTTGTTGCCCACCACGCGCTTTTGGGCTTCGTTGGCACGCTCGACCGCATGCAGCACACGCAGCTCAATACCGGCGTCGTCTTGCGCGGTTTTGATGAGGGCCTGTACGTCTTTGGGGAAGCAAGACCCGCCATAGCCCGCACCCGCGTACAAAAAGTCATAGCCAATGCGCGGGTCACTGCCAATGCCTTTGCGCACATTCTCAATATCAGCCCCCAACTTCTCCGCCAGATTGGCCAACTCGTTCATGAAGCTGATGCGGGTGGCTAACATGGCGTTGGCGGCGTATTTCGTGAGCTCTGCACTGCGCACATCCATGATGATCAGGCGGTCATGGTGCCGCTGAATGGGGGCATACAGCGCCCGCATATTCAACGCGGCTTGTTCGTTGTCGCAGCCCAGCACAATGCGATCTGGCCGCATGAAGTCTTCAATGGCAGCGCCTTCTTTCAGAAATTCCGGGTTGCTGACCACACTAAAGGGTGGATTCACCCCACGCTTGGCCAACTCCTCTTGAATTGCCGCCTGCACACGGTCTGCAGTGCCAACCGGCACAGTGCTCTTGTCTACCACCACTTTGTAGTCCGTCATGTACTGACCAATGCCGCGGGCGGCGGCCAATACATATTGCAAATCGGCCGACCCGTCTTCGCCCGGCGGAGTACCTACCGCTATGAATTGAATGGTGCCGAATTGGGCTGCACGCTGCACGTCGGTGGTGAAATGAAGGCGCCCTGCGGCCACGTTGCGCTGCACCATGTCTTGAAGGCCGGGCTCGAATATGGGAATGCCTCCGTCCTCCAGCAGCTTTATCTTGGCTGGGTCTACATCCAGGCAAAGCACTTCATTACCCATGTCGGCGAAGCACGCGCCTGAAACCAGGCCCACGTAGCCCGTGCCGATAACCGTCAACTTCATCGCCAACTCACTTTTTAATATAAATGCCCTGTAGCCCTGGTATTTATTAGCTAAAAAGCTATAAATTTCATAGCTATCTGTGCATCAATGTATCTAGATAATCTTTTGTGTATGGGTGCACCGAGTCAGATGCGCGGGCTTGGGCTAGTGGCCACCAGCGTAACTCAGCGTGTTGCGTGTCGGCCATCCGCAGCACAGTGGAAGCCGACAGGCGAATCAAGTTGCCCATGGCGACGTAATGGGTGGACACGCCCACATCGCCCGCAAAACTATCTGGATAAAAGTGTTCAAAGGCGCCCAGCGCCACAGCCGCGGGCAGGTCGGCCAGTTGCAGGCCCAGCTCTTGTGCAGCGACACGCGTCAACGCACATTGCATGGACTCGTTTTTTCGAATTCGCCCACCAGGCGCAAACCAGAACCCTTGTGCCGGGCGGTTGTTGCGCATGCCTAATAAAACCTGGTTGTCTTCGCTCACGACCAACAGGTCCATGGCAACGAGTGGCGTGGCATGCACGACTTCTAGAAACGTTTCAACGCCTAACATCTGAGTTCCCGCCTCTTGAGTGCAACCGGTTCGACCATTCGGCATATGAACGGCCGAACGGCCTATTTACTTAGAGCCCGCGCGGCGGCGTCCTGCAAAGCCAATGAGGCCTAAACCGCCCAGCAACATGGCAATGGACTCTGGCTCGGGTACCGGCGAAATGTTTTGTGCCTGAAACGTTGGCAAGGACGCTGCGTCTATCGCAAACACGAAGAACTTGTTGTCGCCTGCGTTAGCGGTATCAAAGTCGTTGTCGTTCGTCACCCACAGAGTGTGGCGACCATCCGCAAGGTCTTCACCAAACGCCAGTCCTTCAATCTTGGATGGAATTTGTGTGTCAGAAATGCCGTTGGCGATCAGTGCAGCACGGATGTCCAAAAAAAGGGTCTTGCTCACGGCCGCAGTGGAAGATGTCATGCTGGCCACGCCGCTGATATCTGTTGCGCCAGTGAGGTCAATCTTGAACAGTTGCTTGACAGCGGCGGCGCTTCCGTCACCAAGTCCCTTGCCATCACGCTCGTCGACCAAGAATTCATGGTCGTTAATGGCCACAATTTCACTCACGCCTGAGCCTGTAGTAAGGCGGTATCCAAACTCTTTGGTGGCACCACTGGCAATGTCAATGGTGACAATGCGTACTTGCTTGCTTGCGTCTTGCAACAGGGGTGCTTGCATGATGCCCACCAAAGTCTTTCCGTCAGGCGTGATAGCCAGTCCTTCCATGCCTTTGTTAGCGACACGGCCGGTTGCATTGAAGGGATTTCCCTCAGATGCCGTTGTGGTGCCTTGCACCGCTACCGCCAAGTTTGCAGGCAGCGAAAATGACCTCTCCCGCACACCAGTAGCCCGGTTAAATTGGTTGACGTAAGGACCATATTCGTCCGACACATAGACGCTTTTTCCGTCTGCGGAAACCCGAACACCTTCAGGGTCAAAGCGGGCATTGTTGGGGTTGCTCGATGGCAGCGCCGCATTAAATCCGTCTGACCGACCGGTGAAATAGTTGGTGTTATTGAGGGCGTTCAGCGCGGGCACGCCACTGCCCAATGTATGGGTGGCGTCAGTGCCCAATGCACCAGTGCCATATGTCAGGGCCGTTGCACTGGAGAGCAATGTAGTGTGGGTCAGTGTTGGGGTCAGGTTGTACGTCAAGCCGGGGCCTGTGTTAGGTGTCAGGGCCATATTGAAAGTCTGGAACCGGTCAATGTAAGACGTGGTGTCGGCAACCAACGGGTTGTATGCCAGTGCATTGGGGCCGCGATCAGGTGTGGCGATAAACGTGTTGCCACCGGCCCATGCAAAGCCAGAGCCGACACCACCCAGCAAGTTGCCGGCAACACCGTTTTCTAGCAGGCCCGCCGTTTCTGTGGACAAGTCAGACAGGTTGCCGCTGATGCTGCCAATGGCAATTAGGTTGGTGGCCGCTTGGGCCGCAGTGGCGCCAAAAATCGTCGCAATCAGAAGGGGGAGTAGTGCTTTTTTGTTCATGGTGAGAGCCTCAGTAATGGATGCCCCAATGTAGGTCTTCAATATGACGGTTTAGCGCGTCAAAACAGGTATCCGCATAAGCCGTTTGGATGATGGACGTGTGCAATGCAATTGACACAATGGAGGCCATGTTCCACAAGCCAGTTGACTATTTGCGACCCAGTTGGCTGCGCATGGGGGTGTTTATCCTCACATTTTTAATGCTCCAGTGGGGGTGGTCGTTGGCACGCAATACGGCTGCGGAGCGCATCGCCATCAATGACGCCACGGTGGCGCCTGCTGCATGGTTGGTCAATCAGCTCACGCCCGATGTACATGCCGTCGCAGCCAAAACCAGCATTCGGGCTGTAGGCGGTGGCATCAATGTGGTCAATGGGTGCGAGGGCGTTGAGGTGCTGTTCCTGTTGGTGGCAGCGCTTGCCATCGCCCCCATATCGGCGCAGCGCAAGGCCTATGGGCTGCTCGGTGGAACGTTCTGGGTGTGGGCGCTCAACCTTGTGCGCATTGTGGTGCTCTTTTACACCAACCGCTCCGACAAGGAGCTGTTTGCCCTGTTACACGGCACCGTAGCGCCGTTGGCAATGGTCGTATTGGTCACGATTGCCTACGTGCTGTATGTATCCGTGCCTCTGCGCAGTGCTTGATGGGCTCGTGCTTTTTCATCGTGGCCCGTTTGCTTGTTGGCGCCGTGCTCTCAGTCTACTTGGTGATTGCCTGTGGACCTTCTATTGCCGACGCATTTTTGCCTGTTTTGCAGTGGGCATTTGTCCACTTGGATACTGAAGACCGGGTCTTCGCCTTGACTATTGGCGAGCAAGGCGTCGTCAGCGGCAATGACCGCGTATACCGCCTAGTCGTCGCGCCCGAGAAGGCCGTCTATGTGGGGGAGCGGATTAAATTTCCCCAAGCCGGGGGGTGGGCTGCGGTCAGTGTGCTGGTCGCTTACCTTTGGCAGCCACTGGTCATCGCTTTGCCCCTGGCTTTGGCATGGCCGGCTACCCGCTTCAGTGAATGGCCGGTGCGGCTGGGTCTGTTGGCGTCGCTGCTGGCCGGATTGGCCCTCATCGACTTGCCCTTTACCCTTTGGGCGCAGATTTGGAAAATCTATATCGATGCCTTGGCGCCCGGCACGCTTTCGCCCCTGCTGGTGTGGTCCAGCTTTTTGCAAAGTGGTGGGCGTCTTTTGCTAGGCCTCGTCATGGCCAGCACCAGTGTTTACCTCGGGCACAGAGTCGCGGGAATGCCCAGCAACCGGCAGGTACGCGGCAAGCCATTTTCTTAACGCGGCCCTTATGTACAAACCCCTTTCTCGTCCTACTATTTTTCTGCTGGGGCCGCTTGCATGGACTCTGCAAGCCAGTGCAATCACGCCGCCTCCAGAGGTAACTGCATTGCTGCGGGCAGGGCAACTGGTGGACCTGATCGTGGAGTACGACGACTCGGCCATCGTGGCAAGTGTCGCCGCCATGCGTATCACGGGCAAGGTTAAGGGTGCTGATCAAGACCCGCCAGCCGTTCGCCAATTCAAAACCCAAGAGTACCAATCCCTCAAAGATCGGGTAGACCGTGCTGCAGAGCGTCCCAGCGTTGGGCGCCTGAAGGACTACAGCCATTTGCCGATGGCCTTCAAGCGTTTTACGACCGAGTCCGACCTCACCACCTTGTTGGCCAACCCTGGTGTAAAAGCCGTGTACACCAATCGGCCGTTCAAACGGGTTCTGGCGCAGAGCCTGCCACTCATCAATCAGCCCGCCGTGTCCGCTGCCGGCGCGCAGGGCAACGGCACTACCGTAGCGGTCATTGATGATGGCATCGACTTCACCAAATCGGCCTTTGGCTCCTGCACGGCACCCGGTGTGCCTGTGGGCTGCAGGGTCACCGTGTCGCAAAACTTTGGCACGGGCACCACAGACACCAGCCATGGCACCAATGTGTCGGCCATTGTGTTGGGCGTGGCACCAGCATCCCGCATCGCCATGCTGAACGCCTTTTCAGGTGGCTCTGCCTTTTTGTCTGACATCATTAGCGCCATGAATTGGGCGATTGCCAATCAGGCGGCATATAACCTAGTGGCCATCAATATGAGCCTGGGTGACGGCAACAAGTACACATCCCCCTGCAGTGCTGGCAACCCATTTCTGACGCCCGTCACCAATGCACGCAATGCTGGTATGCAGGTGGTGGTGGCCGCTGGAAACGAGGCCTACACCAACGGACTTTCAAGCCCCGCCTGCACCCCCGGAGCCATTTCTGTGGGCGCGGTTTACGATGCCAACTACGGTGGGCTCAACTGGGGCAGCACACTCTGCACCGATGCCACCACCGCTGCCGACCAAGTAACCTGCTTCTCGAACAGCGCCAATTTTTTGACACTTTTGGCGCCGGGTGCCTTGATTACCGCCGCCGATATTACCGAAGGGGGCACCTCGCAAGCAACACCCCATGTGGCAGGCGCTGTTGCGGTATTGCGCGCACTTTATCCCGCAGAGAACCTGTCGCAGATTCAAGCCCGCATGACTGGCAGCGCAGTCAGCATTGCCGACCCACGCAACGGCATTGCCAAACCCCGGCTCAATTTGCTGCAGGCAGCGCGCCCCAGCAACGACGGCTTTGCAAGCCGCATCACCCTCAGCGGCAGCTCGGGCAACAGCAGTAGCGTTACGCTTTTTTCTACCCGCGAGGCGGGGGAGCCTAACCATGCAGGTAACAACACCGGCAGTAAATCGGTGTGGTGGCGTTGGACTGCACCTGCTGCCGGCCAACTCACTCTGGATACCCATGGCAGCGGTTTTGACACCCTGCTTGCCGTCTACACCGGTACCGGTGTTGCCGCTCTGACGCCTGTCGCGGCCAGCGACAACGATGGCACCGCAGGCGGCGCCAGTGGCCTGGTGTTGCAAACACAGGCAGGCCAAGAATATGAGGTTGCGGTGGACGGCGCGTCGGGCGCTGCGGGCACAGCAGTTGTCAACTGGGCCCTTAACACCGCAGCCAATGCCAACTTGTCGGCAGGCATATCAGGCCCTGGTATTGTCAGTGTGGGTGCCAGCTTGACCTACACCTTAACGGTAAGCAATGCCGGGCCACAAAGTGCGACCCATATTTTGGTCATAGCCACACTCCCGCCAGGGGCCACGTATGCATCTAGCCCGGCGGGCTGTACTGTCAGTGGCAGCACTGTGACGTGTTTGGTAGGAAGCCTTGCCAACGGGGCAACTGTCTTGCTGCCGATTGGCATCACTTGGAACACCATCACCGGCCCAGTGTCGATTGCCGTCAACGTGAACTCCGACGTCCCAGATGCTGCCTCCGGCAACAACGCAGCGACTATTGTGGTCGCCTTGGATCAATCCGGCGACACCGATGCGCCAACCTTGCCACAGTGGGGCGTTTTGCTGTTAGGGACCTTATTGGTAGCCTCATCTGGCAAGAAAAAAGCCGCTGAACGGTATTAGCATTCAGCGGCGATATTGGGCGAATTTTTAGAGACAAATCGGCCTCTAGCCCTCATGGATATTGCGTGAGAAGCTATATTTACTATAGCAGTTTCATTCTGGTATATGAGCTTACTTAAGCAACTGAAAGGCACTTCCCACCAGAAACAAAGAGTTGGTCACCAGGTAGCGCTTGGCCAGTCGGCGGGGCTCTGACGCCATGCGGTGCAGCCACTCAAGCCCGCAATTGCGCATCCACATTGGTGCACGCGCCACCGTGCCAGCGTGAAAGTCAAAGGCAGCGCCCACACCCAACATGACCGCATTGATCGTTGCGCTGTTGGCTTGCATCCAATATTCTTGCTTCGGGCAGCCCAGGCCGACAAATACCAAGCCAGCACCGCTGGTGTTGATTCGGTCGATCGCGTCTGCATCTTCTTGCGCAGTCAGTGGCCTAAAGGGCGGGGCATCGTAGCCGCGTACCTGCAAGCCGGGAAAAACTGCTTCAATCTGTTCAGACAGCTTGGCCAAGGTCTCTGGTGAGCTGCCGAAAAAGTAAACCGGAAGAGACTCCATCTCACAGCGCGCCAGCAAAGCCCAGGTCAAATCGGGTCCGCACACACGCGACTGCCCCACAACGCCCAGCTTGCGCAACATCCAGGCGATGGGTGCGCCATCTGGCAGTGTCATGTCTGCGGAAGCAACCGCAGCGGCGAAGCCCGGGTCGCGTGATGCCGTTACCACCACATGCACATTGGCCAGTGCCACAAAGCGGCTCTCACGGGCGTGGCCCCAGCTCATCACCCGGTTTAGCGCACCGTCAAAACTTAGGCCATCAACCGTGGTACCCAACACCTGCTGGGTCTGGCGGACCAGCGCTGGAGGGCTCGCCGGGATTACGCCTTTTAAAGCGTGGAATGCGGTGGCCTGGGTGTTGCTCTGGCGAGCGTTGAGATCGATATCGACAAGTGATGAAGTAAACAAGCCAGACTCCTGAATGTGGGCGCCCGGCTTGCAAAACAGCACTGCCGCGACACAAATTCAGTCTATTTGCGGCACGTTACATACATGTGAACACGCTACCCACCGAACGGCCTATCAGGTCGCATTTTTTGTTGCGATGGCGTCCGCATAAATGGCGATGAGTTGCGTGTAATTGCTCTCAGCGGTGTATTTGGCTTCGTACTCTGCGCGGGCGTTACGCCCCATGTCGGCCATCGCCTGCGGGTGCGTCTCAGCCCAATGCATTTTTTCCGCCAGGTCAGCGGCGTTGCCAGCCTCAAAAAGCAAACCGGTGTAACCGTCTACTACCAAATTGGGAAGGGCACCCAGCCTGCTGGCGATGACTGGCAAGCCGCAACCAAATGCCTCGACCAAGGTGCGTGGAAAGCTCTCATAACAAATGCTTGGCAACACCAAAGCCGTCGCATTTGCCATAGCTTGCTGCACTTGCTGAACGCTCAGGGAGCCCAGCGCGGTAAGGCCTTGCACCCCTTGCAACAGATTGGACTGGGGCCCAGTTCCGGCCACGCTAACCTGTGCGTTGCCCATTAGCTGGGTGGCCCGCACCAACACGTCGATTCCTTTTTCGGATGAAAGGCGCCCCACAAACAAAAAGCCATTTCGCTGCGCAAGGGGTGGGGCGTCAAAGTCGACAAAATTGGGCTTAAGGCGGAAGCGGTCTTCTGGAAAACCAGCCGCTAGAAATTTGCTGCGGCAAAAGTCGTTGAGGGCTATGTAGCGGGTCACCTTATGGTGCCATGTCCCCATGGCCTGGTGGATTGTGACCATGCCAGCCAGCACAGTGGTTTGCATCCTGGATTCGCGGTAGCAACCCCGTAGCGCCCCGCGCCAGGGTAGCTTGCCCAAGCAGTCTTCACACACCTTGCCGTTACGCAAAAAAATGGCCTGTGGGCACAGTAGTCTGAAGTTGTGCAAGGTTTGCACCACCGGCACACCCAGCCGGTCTGCCACCCAATAAATAGCCGGTGATATCAAGGGGAACGTGTTGTGCACGTGCACCACGTCGGGCTTGAACCTGCGCAGCAGTGCCTCAAATTCTTGCGCGGCAGCCGTGGACCAAATGGTCTGCAGAGCCAGACTTGGGGCCGACATGCTTCCAATGTCATCGTTATGGCGAGAGAACAGCGCTACATCATGCCCTTGGCTGCGCAACAAGGCCAACTCGGCCTCCATCACAGCGTCTTCCCCGCCCTTGAGCTGATACGCGTTGTGGGCGACCACCACCTTCAATTTGTGCATGGTCATCGTGCGGGTAACGCCAACGCGGCCAATATGCCACACCGAAAATTTTGGGCCATATTGCTTATGGTGTATTTGCCCGCATCCGAGCGGGCATTGTTTCGCAGACGCAGTGCGTAGCCAGGGTCCTTAAGAACGGCAACTGCCGCTTCCACATAGGCCTCTAGGTTGTCGCTTGTCATGATGCCGTTTTCACCATTACGCAGATAGTCAATTTCTGGTGAATGAATGCCGCAATCCGTAGTGATCATCGGCAGGCCTGCGGCAAACGCGTCCAGAATGCCTAGCCCGACCAGTCCTGGGTTCAGCATGACATCGGCCGAACGCAGTGCCACCGCTTTGTCCCGACCAAACTGGGGTCCCTCATAACGCAGCCAGGCATGTTGAGTTTTGGCTTTGTTAACCAGATTGCGCTCTGCCCCGTTGCCAATCACCAAAAGTACAAAGCCTGGTACCCGCATTGCGATGCGTTCTGCGGCCGCCAGCAAGAAATCAATGCGCTTTTCTTTGTAAAGTGATCCTACATAAATACCCAAGGGTGCGGCGCCTACCCGCAAGCCAGCTCTGAAGCTTTCCACTTCTTCGGTAGTCACGGACGCAATCTGCCCCAGTAGAGCCTGGGTATCGACCGCATTTTGAAGATTGGTTATTTTCTCGGGTGAAAACCCCAAGTCAACGAGGCGGCGTTCGCTGACGCCTGTGTAAGCGAACCACCAATCGCAGCGTCGGCTTAGGGTTTGTTTAAAACGTTCGAAAAGCCCATTGGGCCTTGACGATTGAAAATTTCGGCCGTGGCCCCAAAAAGCCAGTCGTTTGGGGTGGCGGACGAACATTGCCCACAAGTTGAACAACATTTTGTTCTCTTGGGTCACCACAACCAAGTCGGCATGCTTTGCCAGTTGCGTTGGGTTTTGCCAACAAAGCTGGCCCTTTAAACGGTAATGGCAGTGAACTTTGTGTGCCCATCCAATATCACCTTGATCGGATTTCTCGGCTTCTTGGGCACAGGGCTGGCCATAGGCCAAATCAAACACCACGCCGTCTTTGGCCAGCAGGTTGCGCAGCTCTTCAAACAAAGCAACCCGGTAGTGGGTGAGTCTGCGCTGTACACAAAGCACTCTGGGCGCCGCCGCAGTGCGCACGGCATCCACGATGCCCTGCGCTGCATTGTCGAAGCTGTAGGGCTCCACCAAACGGCGGGCCTGGTGTGACATTTCGGTGTATCGCGTTGGGTTTTGCAGCAGTGCCACAGCAGCATTGGCCCATTGTTGAGCATTGATTGGCAGCACCAGTCCGTTAATACCGTCTTGCACCAGCTCACCGGCAGCACCTGCGTGTGGAGAGATGAGAACTGGAAGCCCCGCCATGCATGCTTCATTGGCGACAATGCCCCATGGGTCCCAAAGGGACGGAAACAGAAACAATTTGGAGCGCAAGAACCACTGCGGTATCTCCTGCTGGCTGACATGCCCGGCAAAGTGCACGTCAACGGTGTCGGCAAGCTCTTGGGCACGCAATCGCAAGTGCGACTCTAACGGCCCCGAACCCAGAATGGCAATGCGTACGCGGCGCCCTAACGCACGGGCTGCCAAATTGGCCACTTCAAGCGCAAATTGCGGCTTCTTGATGGGCACAAGCCGCCCGGAAAAAAGAAGGTCAAACGGCTTTTCCGTTGTTTCAGGCATTGACCAATCAACGGTGGAGTTGGCACACAGCGGTGAAAAATAGATTTTGCTGGGGTGAATGCCATATGACTCAAACAACCGACGCCCTCCATTGCTGGCGGCAATGAACGCTTTGGTGCGCGATAAAACAAACCTTCGCACCCAGTTGTGCGCCTTGGACAAACTCGCTTCAGACTGCAGGCTGCCGTCTGTCATGGCCACGTGGTGGCAACCGGTGCGCAGCGTGTAGGCAAACGCATAAAGATGCGTAGGGTTGTAGCCAGTGGTGACCACCACATCCGGCGCAAATGCCTTTAGCTTGGCGTAAATGTCGGTGTTGTTGTGAATGAAGCGCCCCGCGCGCGTATACATGCTGTCATTCAAAAACGTATGGGCGTGCGCAAATGCGGGCAAATCCCAGTTGCGGTCAGGCTCGCGCTCCATGGCGTAAAACACATGTAGGTCGATGCCCGGCGTAGCCGCGAGCAGGTTAAAAACCGGCACGCGGTAGGGTGCAGGAATGTTGGTAACAATGGCGACGCGCACGCTCACTTCCCTGAGTGAGCGGTCATTTGCGACCGTACTTGCCCGTGAATAGGCTCACATAGGGCCACGCAAAGTACACCGGCCACAAGGGCCCTGTGTGTACGCGCGTAAATGCCAACCACGAGCGCCACGGCAAGCCTTTGCGGTCCATCATCAGCTTCCACCGGCGGCGCAGGCTTAACGAAGCGTCCATAAAAGTGCCAGTGCTGGGGTTGTCACTGCATGTGCCGTACGTGCCAGGGCCAAGCCACACTTCAAAACCCAAATGCCGTGCGCGCAATGCGTAGTCGATGTCGCCCATCGCATGTTCATAGATTGGGTCGAGATTGCCCACCGCCTTAGCAATCTCGCGGGGTACCAACACGATATTGCCGGTCATGGAATCACACCGTTGGGGGGCACTGGTGGGCGTAATGCGCGTGAAAGTGGTTGGCTTAAAACGGGCCGCCTGCTTTACCCCGCCATAGGTAAGCCTGCCAGTTATGGCGTCTACCGTGCTGCCAACAACTATGGCAGGGCGGCCACCGTTGCTGCGCAGATCGGCCGCGCAGGCCAGCAAGCGGGGTATGGCGCGGGAGCTCAGCATGGTGTCGTCGTTAAGCCATAGGTAGTAGTCGTAGTCTCCCTGCACGGCAACTTCAAAAGCGGTGTGCATGCCGCGGCACCAATACAGGTTGCCCTCGCTATTGACCAGTTGCACCCATGGGAACTCCGCCGTTAGTGCTGCACCAGTGCCGTCGGTGCTGCCATCGTCTACTACGACAGCAGCTATGACCAATGACTTACTGGTAGCGTTCGCTGACAGCGCGCGAAAGCAAGCCAGCGTCTTCTCTTTGCGGTTGAAGCAGGTGAGGATGACGCACAGACGCAAGGGCGTCGGGATGGACGTGGAGTTCATGTTGGAACCCAAAATGTTGGGCTACGGCAGAGTATTGGCGAAATGCGTGAAAAGCTGTCCTACTATAAGTATCAGAAATTGCGGTTTTGTGACACGCATAAACAGACTTACGGTTTGCTCTGCACCAATTCAAGGCGAATGGGCACTGAATCCACGGTGTACTGAGACATATCGCCGAACAAGCTTTCCTCCACTGCACCTTGCAAGCCAACGGGTAGCGTTTCCGTGTTGGGTGTTGGTTTGGATGTCCACACAAAAGCATATTTTTTTTTGGCTTTGAGCGCTTCGCACAGGATCAGTTGGTTGGCACTGTGGCAGCCCTTGAATTGGGCGCCAAGCAACCATGATTGCAGTTTCAATATGGCGTCGTGTCCAGCAAGTGTGCGCCCCTCTGGGGAAACCATACCGCTGCGGGTGTTGTCCCACGCGTAGTAATAGAAACGGTCTATGCCGGATGCCGCGCCAAGAATGAGCATTTGGCTTAGGCGGGCAACTGCCTCTTCACGCGACAGTGCTGCAATGCCAGAGGGCGGATCACCGGGCACAAGCGTGTCCACACCGGTTTCTGTATTCCAGAGCGGCAAATGTGCCACGCCATTGCGCTTCATGATGGCGCGAACCTCGTTGACCTGCTTGATGAAGTGTTCGCTTCCTTCCGCATAAAAGTGGTAACAAACCGCCTGCACATATTGAGCGCCGCCATCTGCAAGAAATTTGTCCAAGCGGTCTGGCCCGTTTACGAAGCCAGGCGTGCAAAGCCGTGCAGAAGGTGCAGCGGTGTCCAAAACTTGGCGCGCTATGCGGGCCATTTCCACCATATTCGCCACGCTTCCCGTATAAAAGCCGGGCTTTCCTACATCGCGACTAAAGTCTAAAAAGTTGGGCTCGTTCCACAATTCGTAAGCGCTAATGCGGTTGCCATAGCGTTGCGCGACGCGCCGCACGTATTCCTCCCAGTGCGCCATGCGCACCGGTTCGGCACCGCATCCTTTTCCGTAGGGGCACGGCTCGTCCGGGCGTTCTGATGCCCATTGTGGGGTAGAGCCCAAGGTGTAGAGCACCTCTGCGCCGTGTTGGTTCGCCGTATGAACAAATGTGCCCATTCGGTCGAAGTTCCAAATGCCGGCCTTTGGGGCAATATCGGCCCATCGCGTGCCAGCGTCCCACAGCCGTACGTTGCCAAATGCCATGGTTGGCCACTGCGTGACCTTCGCGCGCTCATGGGGCTGAAGCACCAAGCGGTGAAAGTGGACCCCAAAGTAAGATACCCCAACTTCTTGGGTAGGCGCTTGGGTTGCGTCAACGTAAATATCCGCGCACGAAGATCTGGCTACCGTAACAACAACGGCAAATAAAATTGCATTGATGAAAGGTTTCAAGAAACCTGCCCTGCAGCTGTGTTGGGGGCGCTTGACCTATCGATAGCTTTCTGCTTACCCACTACATATGCAAGTCCAACACCAAAAAGAAAACCCTGCAGAGTATCTTCACCATAGGCCACGTAATAGGTCAGCTGCATTACCATCAATACCAGCAGCGCTTCTGGCACCGGGCCTGTGTGCGCACTTCGACAAATGCGATAAAGACCGAAGGTGACATAACCAAAGGCCGCCAGCAATGCCGAGAGCCCAAGAAGCCCGGTGTTAAACAGCGTCTGCACATAGAGGTTGTGTGCGTAGTAGGTGATTTTTTTGCTTGCCCCGTGCTCGTCGGTCACCAGCCTGGCGTTGTCCGTGCCAAAACTCTGCCCAATGGCGATTGCCATTGGCCCAGCAGAGTGCCATTTATCAATGATGACCTGCCAACTTTTTAAGCGCTCTCCTACACTGCCTTCGCCCGCTAGTGCGCTGGACGCCCCTGTCTCAATTTGCTGCCAAACGCCAACTACTTTGTCGCTAAATGCAAGTGGGGTTGCAGTTATTGCGGCCATGGCAATCACGTAGAGCAACTGTCGGTATTTGTAGCCCCGCTTGACGTTGCCAATGAAAACACGTGTAGCCACACCCGCGAGACACGCCAACCAAACCGAGCGATGTTGAAGCGCCAATACAGCCCCCAGCAGTAGGGGCGTCAAATGCCGAGCAATGGCGAAAGCGCGGGACGCAGCCGGAAAGAAGATGGCGCCAACCAGCAATTGCGCAAGCACCAAGGCGCTACTCGAATAGATCACCCTAATAGGACCATCGATGTTATAGGCCCCTTCGGGTGGGAGCAGACTGGTGATCGGTGTGTAGTAAACCACCCAGCGATAGCACGCTAGACCAAACAAGAATAGTGCGATAGCAGCGAGTGTGTTGAGAACCAACTGCACCCGACGCTCCGTCATCTCAAAGCACATGCCATAGAGGCCGGCGGCAACAAAGTAAAAATAGTTTCGGGCCTGTACGCCAGCGCCAGCACCGTAAGTCAGCAGCCCGGTGCACAGGCTCACCGAGAAAAGTACACAAAAAAGCAGCCAAGCCCTATTTCGCTTCGGACAGTCCTGTGCAAGGACGAGACGCAACCCCGCTGCCAAAGCCAATGGCACTAACAATATATCTGGCACATACAGATTAATGCCTAGGTGGATTCCGCCTTCGCCCAGTGTTATGGGGTCGATCAAAAACGCCACAGCGATGTAGGCCGAGCCGAATCCGAAGCTGCGATAAAGCTGGTTTACCAATATAGGCACCAACAGACCCAGACCCAACGCCAATACCATCGGGAAAATCAGCAGTACGTAGCTCCAATCAGGCATGTGATTTACCTGCAAAGTGTGCACCCGCCACATACGCCAGAGCAATGCCGAAAAGGAAGCTCTGGAGGAAGTCCACTCCATAAGGAACGTAATACGCCAGTTGCATCACCATGAAAACTAGTAACACTTCGGCGGTTGTGTCCCCCTCGCCGTTGCGACACATGCGGTAGAGGCCGGACACCACATACCAACTTGCAGCCAAATAGGCGACGAGACCCAGAATGCCCGTGTTAAAAAGCGTCTGCACATAGAGGTTGTGTGCGATGTAACTAATTCTTTTTTCTTCCCCTCGGTTGTCTTTCACGAAGCGGCTGTTGTCTGTGCCAAAGCTCTGCCCAATCACAATCGACCGCGCGCCTGCGCCGTACCAGTTTTTTACAATCTCACCCCAGCTCTGGATCCGTTCACCGGTGGTGCCTTCGCCCGCAAGGGCGCTAGAGGCACCCGATTCAATTTGCTGAGTAATGCCTGACAACTTTTCATTGAAAACCAAGGGCGTCACCGTCAAACCAACGATACAAACAGCCAGTAGTAGCTGCCTCGCCGCAGAGCCATTTTTCGACTTGCCCAAAAGGAATCGGCTCAATACGCCGACAATGGCCGCCAACCAAACGGACCGGTGTTGCATGACCAGAACCATGCCAAGCAAAAGTGGTGAAAACAGCCGGGCGACCGAAAACACCCGTGCGGCTGCGACATAAAAAAATGCGGCAACCAGCACCTGCGCGATGACCAAGGCATGATTTGAGAAGATGACTCGAATAGGGCCATCGGTGTTGTAGCTGCCACCGGGTGGCAGCAGACTGGTGATGGGTGTGAAGTAAACCACCCACCGGTAAAATGCAACGCCGATAAGCGCAAAAGCCATCAACGTGACTGCATTCAGCACAGTTTGAATGCGCTGCGGCGTCATGGCAAAACTCATGCCATAAAGGCCCGTTGCCACAAAGTAAAAGTACGACCTGGCTTGGACACCCGCACTAGTTCCAAAAGAGATTAGCCCTGTTAGCAAGCTAACAAATACAAGTGCGGTGAAAAATACCCACGCAGCATTTACTTTTGGAATATCTTTGGCTAAAACTAGGCGCAACCCTGCTGCTGCTGCCACCAGCCCTAGGCTGATGTCGGGGTAGTACAGGTTAATGCCGATGCCTATTGAGCCATTGCCCATTGTCAAGGTGTCGATCAAAAAAGTAACAAACACCAGCGCTAATCCAAAATTGAACTGGTTGTATGCAAGTACCAGCAAGAGGGGAACCAATAGCCCCATTAACAATGCGACCAGTATTGGCGCTGCATAAAAAAGGTATTGCAATGCAATCATTTCGCAACCACCTTCTCGGCAGCACCGACGCGCATTGGTGCAGCCAAGGCCGGGTTGGCAGCGTTTTGGTACAAGGCGTAAAACTGATCCACAACGGCTGCAGTAGAAAAGCGCTCATGTATGGCTGCAATGCCTTGTTGAGACAATTGGGCGTAGCGTTCTGGCTGTAAGGTCTCTTCCAAAGCCATTGCGATGGCATTGGGCTGGGTTACATCGCACAAGCCGCCTATGCCTCCCATAACCCACGGCACTGCGCCGCTCGCATTGCCCGCCACCACAGGTAAACCCATTGCCATCGCCTCGGCTATTACGACACCAAAAGACTCCTCAAGTGATGGGTGCAAAAGCAAGTCGAGTCGCGAAAGTGAATCCAGTAAGTGGTGGTGTGTTACGGATCCGTGGAACACCAGGCCAACGTCAATGCCGTTGGCTTTACACCAAATTTCTGCGGTCTGGTCGGGCCCAAAGTCGGCGCCAAATAGGTGAAGTTCTGCTTGTGGCCGAATGTTTTGGAGTTGTCTAAATGCCAAAAGCCCCGCGATTGGATTTTTCCAGTTGTTCCAGCCGTTGCAAACCATCGCAAGGCGGGGTGCTAACGGTACGTGGCGCGCACGCGCCGCAAGCAGCGCATGGTTGTCTACCGGGTTTGGTACAACAGCGATGTCTACACTTGTGAGTGACTTCACTTTGTCTCTCATATACGGGGAAACCGCTGTCAGGCATTGGGTGGAACGAAACACTTTTCGCGCCATGATGACGCGCAGCCACCGGTAAAGACTTTGTGTCGGTCGGCTACTAGTAGCCAGTTTTGCAATGGTGTACGGTGAGTCGTGGCAGGTCACAATATGCGGAATTTTGGTTTGCAATGCGGCCAATGCGAATTCATAGGTCCAGTGCGCGTGAACGACGTCGGGTTGTGCTTGTTCAATGGCATGGCGCAGACCGTCAATCTCAAATCGGTAAAGGTCCACAATGCGCCCGGGGAGCCAGCCATTGGGTCGCCATGCGCGGGGTCGCATCGGAGAATAATTCAAGGTGAAGTTTTTTCCGTGTACCTCAACCGAGCCACGCTTTTTCAGTGGCAAATCCTTGGACAAGGTAAAGGCAGAAACGGTATGGCCACGTCCAATAAGTTCGCCAATTAGTGTGGCAAGCAAGGGTCCGCCGGAGTAGCCGCAGGGACGGTTGACGACGTCATCATGCAAAAGATGTTTGACATCGGCTGTCGCGATCGGACCCACTATTGCGATATGCATGATTAATTGATTATTCGTTGCCGGTGAATTTTCGGGCCGTAGTGTTTTCGGGAAGACCTAGTGGAATTTAGTGTTCTCAGCACAGAACCACACCGTATTGAATCAGGTCAGACTCCGGGCGGTTTACACGCTTTTTCGCCAACAATGATTGCAATAAATCTGCGTTAACTTCCTCTGCCATGCCAATTGGCGTGCCGCGACTTGCGTCAGAAGCGATGCCCCTGCGGACTTCTTTCATTGCGTTTCGTGTTGCACTGTTCAGTGCTTTTTGCGCATCTTCATGGCCCCATATCGAATAGAACCCACCCGGGTGGCGCTGCAGGTTGGGTTCGAACCAGAGGTACGGGGCATCCGACAAGAATGCCGCTGTGGTGCTGAAAGACGATACCGAGCAGACCAGCAAGTCGGCCTGTGCCAGTGCTAACAGGTCAGAACAATCGGAGTCAGGAATGTCTGATGTGGTGATAACCGCACTCAGACCTACCAAAAGTGGCTGCAGTTGCGCTGGCGTGCCATCAGACACAACCAAGAACTGGACGTCATCGCCAAGTTGGCGCTGAATGGACAGTGCGATGTTGCGGTACCAAGCCAGCGGCAGTGCCAAGTTGAATTGTCCTTGGTAGGCCGCATGCTCTAGCGGAGCAGCGCCAAAGTCGCCCAAGCGCACGTGCATGGCGACGGTTACTTTTTCTTTTTGCAGGCGACTATTAATGGTTAATAGGTTGCGCGCAGCAAAATGGCTTTGGTACAGCGTGCTGTAAATGAAGTCACGTGCTTGTGCAATATGGCGATAGCCGCCCCACATTCCCTCAGTGGCAAAAACGAAGTTGCCACGCGTGTGCAATAGGTTCCTTTCTGCAAATCGTTCGAAGGTGTTTACAAAATCACCACCACCCAATCGAACATAGTCAGCCTCAGTAAACTCAACTACGGGTAGCAATTTTTCAAGGGCGCGGTGGGTCAACCAGTCGTAACGGGGCGTTCCAAAATGACGCCAATAGCGCCGTGAGTTGAGCCCAAACGCCGGCGCAAGCAACTTGGCGTCGAGTACTTTAGACGCCAAAAATGCACGTGCCCACGATATGAGCTCGTTGCCAAGCCCGGCGCCGCGACCTTGGACTCGGGGTATGCATAGCTTCAGGCTCATGGAGTGGGCTCCTTAAGGGCAATAAGCCTGCAAAATACCCGTGCAACTTTAGAGTCGTTGGAGCGTGCCAAAAGTAAGCCGGTTAGCTCTTGAGCAACCACAATATGGGGGAACGCACGCAGCGCAATAACGCAAATGAACCCTTCAGCGAAGGCTTGCCCAACTTCCCACAATGGCACATTCATTTGGGTGTGGGGGATCAAGATGTTGCTCAAAAATTCAAACGCCACAACCATTGCTGCCAGCAAACTTCCGCCGCGTAGTGCCTTCAAGGTCAGTATGTGTTTGATGGGAATACATTGACACAGCTGAGCGTAAACTAATGCAAAACGTGCAAAATAAATAAGTGGAATTAACCAGATGGCGAAAGCCAAGGGTTGCTCGGACAAGAGGAGTAGTCCGCCCAGCAAAGCAGCAGCAGTCAGCAGCTGGACTTTCAATTCGCGGGCAACTGCGCCCAATGCCCAAAGCACAGGGCCGGTCAAAGAAAGCAGCACGTAAAACGGAAGAGCGACACAAAATGCCGCGAACAGCTTGCCCGCTTCAGACCATCGGTCGCCATACAAGAGGTGGATAACGAATTCCGCCTTAAGCGCAAGCAGAACGGATAGTGGAATGGTGACGACCATTGACAGAGAAACAGTCGCCAAATACCCTTTTCGTAAGCGATCCAAGTCGTCTTGCACTCTGGATGCCGATGAAAAGAGAACCGATTGAAACGATGTAGCCAGTAAGGACACGGGCACGCGCGAGAGGTTGGACGCAGCCGAATAAGCACCAAGCGTTGCCAGACCCCACTGGCGACCAATAATAAATCGGTCAAGATTTTCTACAGCCCAGTTCGCAAGGTTGGTTCCCAGCACCTGAAATCCGAACCGGCGCAAGTTGGAATCGCCACGCAGCCGTGGTTTGAGGGTATGGCGGACTAACGCGAAACTGGCGAATAACACGATGAGTGTTTGAACGAGAAAGCCAATGACCAAGCTCCACACACCTGCACCCAATGTCGCCAAAATGACGGCAGTCAGTCCGAAGCCAGCTATGTACGCGCTGAGTTGAATGGCCTGGTTGCGCTTCATATCCAGATCGCGCCGCATGAGCGATGCGCTAAGGTTTGAAAGCGCTTGCAAAACGATGATCGGACCACACGCCATGAGTGGCGCGGTCAAATTTGGGTCGCCCATCGATTCAGCAATGGTTGAGGCCAGCAAAACAATGGCGCTACCACTGAAGAACGAGAGCAACAATATCCACCCTAGTGCGTAACCTACATCTTCATCGGTTATGGCTTTCTTTTGAATCAGTGCGGCACCAAAACCACTGTCTGCAAATAGCCATCCAAACCCAATGACGACCAGGACTGCCGCGTATTGACCGAAAACGGCAGGGCCGAGCAGACGCGCCAGCCAAATTTGAACCACTAGTTGAGCAACAATTTTTCCGACGCCACCGATGTAGGTCCAAAGAACCGCGTTGATGCTCCGCCGCGACAAGTCATCGTTCATGCAGCGCGAATCTCAATTTAGACAGGTTTGGCATGGACGGAGAAGTCACGGTAAGCCGCAGCCAGCCCCTCCGTTAAACCGGTGCGGGCGTTCCAGCCCATGCCGCTTAGTTTGCAAACATCCATCAACTTACGTGGGGTTCCGTCAGGCTTGCTGGTATCAAAAACGATTTGGCCTTGATAGCCGGTCACTGCACGCACGGCTTCTGCCAACTCATGGACTGGTACATCGTGGCCGGTCCCAATGTTGACTAATGGGGGCTCAAATCGGCCGGTTTTGGATTCATCACTACCCAGAAGTTGTGTGTATTGATCGTCGGGCAAGTTCATTAAATGCGCACATGCGTCTGCCATGTCATCGCTATACAAAAACTCGCGTCGAGGTGTGCCCGTTCCCCACACCACAACCTGCGGTGCGTTGGCCACTTTGGCTTCATGAAACTTTC
>Ga0163144_10007987_pt1 | contig 23000 bp, 19 predicted proteins | sample OliLak19BULKMAT1_FD_123175 | JGI IMG/M metagenome (GOLD analysis project Ga0163144, IMG submission 123175) | Freshwater microbial mat bacterial communities from Lake Vanda, McMurdo Dry Valleys, Antarctica - Oligotrophic Lake LV.19.BULKMAT1 | ecosystem: Environmental > Aquatic > Freshwater >...
CAGGCGGAGCCGCGCGCGTAACGAAGTGCCAGGTACGGGCGACTTCAGGCGGAGCTGCCGCGGTCTCGATCTCTCCCTCGCGTGGGGCCACGACGAGGGCGGGTACGACGAGTGCGAGAGGCGGAACCAGCAGGCTGAGGCTCGGCTGGGGCGCTTTGGTCAGCGAGGAATCGAATTGATAACTCAGGCCCTCAATGGAGTGGCAGGCGTCGACCGTGCAATGAACGTTGCACGGGACCTCGTGATTGTGGCAGCCAAGGATGCCTTTGACGCCCGCTGCCTCGAGATCGCAATGCAGCGTCGCTGGCAGCCAGAGGGCCAGCAAGACCAGCGCAATAAGGCGACAGGCGCGGAACACGTTATAAATAAGCGCGGCGTGGGCAGGAATGTCAATCTTCTGGGGCATTCGGTCCGCATCGGAATCAACGTGATACAGGCATTCCTGCCTGTTCGTGTTTTCCGGAATTCATATTCCCGATGCGTCCCATTGATGGGACGGTGATGTTTCGCTTTCGAACGTTGGCTGGCAGCCTCCCAATTGCCGAATATTTTAAGTCGCTCGGCTGGTAGAGACTAATGGCGAAGGGTGAGTGCTGGCATCACCCCGGCGGAGAGATGAGGAGTGCTCACGTCGCTTGCTCTCCCGATTACTCCAATCGATTGAAACCCGCGCCACGATCATGCTCTCCGATCTTCGTTTCGCCTTCCGCTCCCTCTTAAAAACCCCCGGTTTCACGCTCGTCGCCATCCTCCCCGTGGCGGTGGCGATAGGCGCGAACGCCGCTTTGTGCAGCGTGCTGCAAGCCGTGGTGTTACGTCCGCCGCCGTATTCAGATCCGGATACGCGGGTGAGTATCCGGGTGGTCAAACGCGAGCGCAATCTGGAGGCTCCCGCCGTCTCCTGGGCGAGGTACGAAATGTTTCGCGAGCGTACCGATGGTCGCGGAGGTGCAACGAGGGTTGACGCGCGGATGGCTTTGCGGACGGTGAGGCCATCATGAATGCCAACCGGAGCCGTCGTAATCGTCGTTTCGAGTTTCGTGGATGGGCATCGCGCAGGTTTCCATTCGCAGTCGGGGGGGCCTCAAACACGATCGCCGTTCCGTTTCCTCCGGGGCTTTCCGTCCTTGGCGCGATGGTGGCGTTAGCGCTTGGCGCGCCGTCCGGACACGCCGCGGAGATTGCGGCGGGTGAGTTGGAGGCCGCCCGAGAGCTGTTTGCGGCACTAAACTATCCCGAAGCACAGGCGGCCTACGAGCGGCTCGCGAGCGTCGACCCGGAGAGTTTCGAAGTTCAATTTCAGCTCGGGGAGCTGGCCCTCCGCCGCGGCGATCCTGCGACCGCAGTCATCCATTTGGAGCAGGCGGTCCGATTCGATCCGATGTCCGCCCGCGCGCAAAAGCGACTCGGTGATGCCCATGGCACGGTGGCGGTGAGTGCGCCGCTTCTGAGCAAGTTCGGACACGCGAAGAAGACTCTCGTGGCCTATGAGCGGGCGGTCGCGCTCGATCCCTCGTATATTAGTGGGCGCGAGGCGTTGTTCGAATATTACCGCCAGGCACCTGGGTTCGTTGGTGGCGGATTTGACAAGGCCGCCGGGCAAGCCACCCGGATCAAGGCGTTGGATGCGACGCGTGGTCGGATTGCGTTTGCGACGCTTTATGTCGGTGAGAAGAAGTATGCGGAAGCGCTGGCGCAGTTTGACGAAGTCCTGGCGGCGAGTCCGGATGATTATACGGCGCTCTATCAAGTCGGACGCCTGACTGCACTGACCGGACAGTATATGGATCGGGGATTGGCGGCGTTGCGGCGTTGTCTTGAGCTCACTCCCCCGTCTACACCCGGGACGCCGTCGCATGCGATGGTCCAGTGGCGCCTGGGAACGCTATTCGAGAAGAACGGCGATGTGGCGGCGGCGCGCGCTGCGTATAACGCGGCACTCGCCATCGAGCCGGACCACGCGTCGGCAGCGGAGGCGCTGCGGCGGTTGAAGTAGTCAGCGAGGCAGGCGCAAGGTGAAGCGGCTGCCGCGGGGCTTGACGGTGAGATACTGCATCGAGCCGCCCAACACCCGCATGTAGGCCTTGGTGATGGAGAGACCGAGGCCGAAGCCGCCTTGAGAACGATTGCGTCCGGGATCGGGACGGTAAAAGCGTTTCGCCAAGTGGCGCTGATTTTCGATGGTGATACCGGGGCCCTCGTCCGTCACTGAAACGTTGATACTGCTCGGCTCAGCGTCCACGCTCACCTGAATCGTGCCGCCGTCGGGGCTGAACTTCACGGCGTTATCGATCAGATTTTGCAGGGCTTGGCGAAAGATCACCGGGTCGGTGCGGACACGGCAGGGGTCCGTTTTCACCCCGAGGTGCTGTCCCCGGGCTTCCGCCAGGATACTGAGATCATGCACGCAGTTCCGGACGAATTCGTCGACTTGCAGCTCCTTGCGGTGCACGTCGGGTTCTCCGCCCTCGGCCGTGGCGAGTTCGAGCAGGCGACCGATCAGGAGCTGCAAGCGTTGGGCTTCTTCGAGCATACTGCCGATGATCTCCCGATATTCCTCCACGGAACGGCCGCGTCGGAGGCCTACTTCTCCCACGCTGCGCAACGTGGTGAGCGGGGTGCGGAGTTCATGCGACGCATCTGCCACAAAGCGGTCCAACGCGGTGAAGGAGCCTTCGAGTCGGTCGAGCGTGATATTGAAGACCGATGCGAGCTGGCCGAGTTCGTCGTGAGGGTTTTCGATCGGAAGCCGGCGGCTGAAATCCTCGGCGGTGATTCGATTGGCCTCGGCTGTCATGGTGTCGAGGGGCAGGAGCCAGCGCCGGGTGATGGAGTAGCCGCCGACGACGAGTAATGCGACGACGATGGGCAACGCGATGAAGATGATCCAGCGAAGCGCGCCAAGGGCGTCGCCCACCGGTTCATGCATTCGAATCAGACGGATGGTCCAATCGGAGTCCCGCCCCGACACGGGATAGGCAACGGACAGCGAGCGGAGGCGCAGATCCGGGGCGACGCGGAAAACGGAGATGGTTTCTCGCCCTCTTACCGGAGCAACCGGGACCTGGCGCACGCGGGATTCCGAGAACGGCCAAAGGCGCCGGACCAGGTGGCCCTGTTCGTCCCAGAGCTCGAACCACGGATACTGCGTGGTCCAGGCGGCCACTCTCCCGAGATCGACATTATTCCAGCGGAGCCGGCCGTCGGGCATAATTTCCAGCCGCTTGTGGACCTCCGCGAGGTCGCGCCGCAACTGATGATCAAGCGGCCGGGCGATTCGTTGGGAAACGTAGAGATAAAGGGTGGCACTGAAACCCGCGAGCAAGAGGGTGCCGCCCACGGCGTAAAACAACGCCAGGCGAAATCGCAGGGGGCGCCGCTGCCACCACTCCGTCACGGCGACGTCCTTCCGAGCTGGTAGCCGACGCCCCGGACGGTGTGAATCAGCCGCTCGTCGCCCTCCCGGTCCACTTTGCGTCTCAAGCGCATGATCTGCACATCGATCACGTTATCGAGCGAGGTCATGCGCTGGCTCTGTTTCCAGACTTCCCGTTCCAGCATTTCGCGGGTCACGGTTTGTCCCTGGTTACGCATCAGGTATTCCAATACGTCGACCTCGCGCGGGGTGAGATTGATCTCCTGACCGGCGCGAACCGCCACCCGGGCGCGGGTGTCGAGCTGTAGGTCGCCGCAATCGAGAAGCCGCTCGTTGGTCCAGTTGGGCCGTCTCAGGAGGGCGCGACAGCGGGCCAAGAGTTCGGCAAACGCGAAGGGTTTGGGGAGATAGTCGTCGGCGCCGCTGTCCAAGCCAATGACACGGTCATTGAGGGAGTTACGGGCCGTCAGCATCAAGACAGGGGTATGGACGCCGCGTTGGCGGACGGTGCGAAGTACATCAATGCCGTCGCGATCGGGCAGCATCCAATCCAGCACGATGAGATCGAACGGGTGATCGCTAAGCGAAGAAACGGCGGATGCGGCACTCGCCGCCGTTTCCACGTGCCAGGATTCGAGCCGGAGCCCTTCGGCGAGTGATTCGCGGGTTTTGCCTTCGTCTTCCACGACGAGGATGCGGGGGGCGGCTGAGTTTCCTGGAGGAGCAACGGTCATACGGGCAAAGGAAGCGGAAAACGAACACTGAAGACTTCCGACGTCATGCAAGAAACGGAGCAAATCGCAACCCTGCGCGTTCATGCCGTTATCCCGCCCGGCTGCGGGGGGCGGGATTGAGCATTCCGTCTGGGGCCGGCTGGGCGCGATTTTTCCAAGCCGGCGCGTCCGAGCGCGCATGGAGCGGGGCGCGGATCAAACCGGAGGGGCGAAAGCGCGTGGATGGGCACGGCTTTCGGAGCAACGGCCTTCAGTTCAGGCCGGGAGCAATTCGCGGAGATTGTGCAGGCAGGTGCGCGATGCTTCTTCGCCACCCCGCGAGAACCCGTATCCGGCGGGCAAGTGCAGATCGGCCTCGGCGATCTGGATGACGCGCCAGTGAGTCTCGAGCGAAAACCTCCCGGTGTAACCGCTCTGAGCAATGGTGGCGAGATGCGCGCGCCAGCCCACATCACCGAGCCCGACGGGGGCGGCCACGGCCAGCAGTCCGCCCGGTTTCGGAGTGGCTCGTCGCGCATCCTTGATGTGGATATGCGCCACCCGGTTGGCAAACGACGGGAAAGCCGCCGTGACGTTCGCTTCGGAACCGGGCACGTAAAGCACGTTGCACGGATCCCAAACGATGCCGAACTGCAGATCCGGCAGCGCGGTGCAGATCGCGGCGGCCTCTCCGCCCGTGGCGACAATACAGGAATGTTCGTTTTCGATGCCAATCCGGACCTTTGAGCCGGCGGCGATGGTGCGCAGAGTTTCGAGGTGGGTGGCCACGCGCGGCATCAAGGCGGCATTTTCGCCGGCTGAGCGTCGCAGGAAAGTGAATACTCGAACGAGGTCACTGCCAAGCTCGTGCGCCACCGCGAGACTGCGTTTGAACTCTTCGACATGGGCGGCCACGGCGGCGGCGTCATCGATGTCGCATTTGAAAACCGGGGAGGAACAACCGAAAATCCTCCAATCCTCGCCCAGCGCCACCCGTTTGATTTCCGCAATATCCGCAGTGGTCAGATCCTTGAACGCACGACCGAACATGCTGCGCAGTTCGATGCCGGGAAGACGGAATTCCTTCACGAAGCGGACCAGGTCCGGCAGGTCTTGGGAGACTTCGTCTGAGATGATGGTGAACGAGGCGGGAAACGTCATACGAATGGAAAAAGAGGAGGAGAAGGGAAAGGCACAAGGCCGGAACGCGCCGGCCAGGACCACGAGCCGCGAGGGTGACTTATTTCGGCTGGTTCGCCTTCATCACCTCGGCGATGGTAACGGGGGCGCCACCGCGGCGTTTGCTCTCGTCGGCCGCTTCCATAAACGCGATCAACTCGAGGGTTTCCTCGGGAGCGACGGGGGAAACGCGGGTCTGGAAGAACGTCACGATTTCCTGGAGCAGCGCGCCATAACCGGTCTTGAGCTCCGGTGACACCACCGCGGTGGAACCGAACACCGTGACGCCATACGCGCCTTTGCTATTGCGATTGCCCCGCATGGTCCCGACCCGGCCGCCCGACCAGACCCCCGTGACGATCTCGGTATTGGCCGTCTGGGTACGGGCGACGGTCTCACAGCCGCGGCCCATGACAGTGTAAAGCGTCTCCACCGCATGGATACCGTACCAGAAAAGGTCGGGGTGGGTCGGCTCGAGCGCGGCCGGTCCGAATGCAAACGCGCCATGCAGATCGCCGTACTTGGCACCCTTGAGAGCTGCCATCGCGTTGAAGCGAAGCGAGGACGAGCTGAACACCGGCACCTTATGCTTCCTGGCCAGCTGAAAGATCTCAATGGCGTCACGCAGCGAACCGGCGATCGGTTTGTCGATGAAGACCGGTTTCCCACTGGTCATGACCTCCTTGAACTGGGCCAGATGGGGCCGGCCATCGACGCTCTCGATCATGATCGCATCGACGTTCTTCGCGAGCTCGGCGATCGATTCATAGAGTTTGATCTCCGGATACTTGAGGAGATCCGCGGTAAATCCGTCCACCCGGTTGGCGCTGCTGGCGATGTCCGGGCTGCCGCCTTTGAAAATGGCGACGACCTTGGCGCCGGGGACGTGATCCTTGTTCTTGGGATCGTTCAACGCCTTGGTGAAGGCGATGACGTGCGAGGTATCCAATCCGATCAGACCAACCCGCAGATCGGCCGCGAAGCTCGAGGAAGCGCCCATGGCTGAAGCCAGGGACACGAGAAGTGAAAAGGCAAGAAGACGAGAGGAGCGCATGGGGATAAGTGACGAAGCGGTTACTTCGAAGACAACATCCGAAGTCATGCGCGCCCGCCGTTTCAGACGCAACAGCGAAGTCGGAGTGGCGCCATCCGGCTCCGCTCGACGGAAAATAGCCCGTGGTCGACAAGCGGAACAAATGAATCCAACTCGTCGGCCGACGAAAACCAACCGTTCTCCTCCGTCCCGGCGCACCAGCGGCCCGCCCCTACCCGGAAAGCTGACCCGCTGCGATTCTGAGCCCCAATTCGTATCGGACCACCCCCGGGTTTGACTCGCGCCAGAACCGCGTGGCACAGTACGTTCCGGCAGTCATCCGGGCCTATAGCTCAATGGTTAGAGCAGAGGACTCATAATCCTTTGGTTCAGGGTTCGAATCCCTGTGGGCCCACTATGTTTAGCAACAGTTTATGAAGTTCCGCGCAAACGCCGGAAAAGTGACTGTCCCGTTACTGTCCCGTTCCTTCAGTCCTCTAAATGAACGCATCTGTCGTTCGCCGCGAGCCACTCGCCTGAATTGTGAACGATCAGGTCTCGCCCTATTCAACGAGCCAACCTACACGGCCGAACGGTGAGGCGCGTGATTCTCTAACTCTGGGATTCCCCGTTATCCCCATGCGCTTCCGCTCGTCGTATATGACGACGCCGACCCTGTTAAGCCTAAAAAAGCTTTGGATTTACTAGAACAGGTAAGCAGCGTTGGGCACACCTCTCCCGCGCAGACCTACTTCGGCTTCATCGGGGTCAGGGTCCCACCCAACAGATTCCCGATACTGGCGAGGGCGCGCTGATCAGCTTCGCTGATTTCGTTCGGCTCTGTCTCGACGAAATTCATCGCCGCCGGACTGCCGGGATCGATTTTATCGGTCCCCGTTCTGAGCCTCCTGCGGCGGCCTCGCTCCTCATCAGCGGCTGCGGCGGTCATCGGGTTTACCCACCCTGAAGGCGGCCAGTCGAATTTCCCTGCGAGGAAGGTGGCGTTGCCTCCCAGCCGCACGAACTCCGCGCGCTCCGCCTCCCAATGTGGATCTCCGTCGATCACGCACATGTGGAGTTCTTCCACCTTCAAGACCAACCGATCGCCTCGCACTAGGAGTCTGTCAGACTTAGCCCGTCGAAGGCGTCTATAGCCGCTTATACAACGTTCTCGACCAACTCAGATGGCGAATATCGCGCTACAGGCGGCTCTAATTTCTAAGTCCGACAGGCTGCTAGCATTACTCCCATAAGCGTGGGCAACCGATGGCGGATGAAGCGGTCCCCGGACTTATGAAACCGCCCAAACTCGTTCCAAAGCAAGTACCCGGTTGAGGGTTTCCTTTTTTATCTCTTCGATGCCAACCCACCTTGGCTAGGCGCGTTCACGGCGGAGTCAGGGGACGTTTTTGGCCGAAAGGCGCGGCGCGGGCGCTGCCATACTCTCGGGCACGATCCGCCAGATAACACCGGTGCCCGAAGCGGGCACGGCCGAATTGTTTTTCACGACCAACGCTCCGAAATCCACGACGTAAAGAGCGTTGCCGCTCGGTGCAAAAAGGACGTCCATCAGCCGGCGCGGACCCGCGGTCACGCTCTCGTCCTTGCTGCCATGGCCACCGCCTTGGTCGCTCTTGCTGCTCTTTTCGGATTTCGCGTGCCCGGCGTTCTCCGTGCGGCCGGTGGGTTGGCTTGCTTCGGCGTGATGCCCGCCTCCCGCAACTGCGCCGTGCGACTCCTTCTTGGTGAAAAACTCCTCCACCGTCTTCGACTCCGGATCGACCACGGCGACGCGATGGCCACCATGTTCGCCCGTCTCGCCCGTCATCGGCGACATGTGACCAAAGAACGCGATGAAGAGCCGGCCCTTGGGTCCAAAGCGACCGCCGGGGCTCACGGCGAGTTTCGTTACAGCCGCGTGCTTGGGAAACGTGAGCAGCGGTTTCTCCACCGGCGGATGCTCCTCCATGATGAACTCCGGTTTCGGCCCATTCTCCGGGGCGAATTGGGGATCGGTGACCGGAAGGCCGGACGCGTAATCGGGCCAGCCATACCAGCCTCCTTCCTTGATAATATAGAGATCCTCCTTGTCGTTCGCGATCGGGCGTGAACCACGGATGTCGAGTCCGTTTTCCGTCACATAGAGTTTACCGTCGGTGGACCACAGCACGCCGTAGGGATTCCTCAGCCCCCAAGCGTAGACTTCCAGATTACCGCCATCGAGATCCATGCGCAGAATAGTGCCGCTGGCCTTGGTCGTTCCCTCGATCGTGGTCTTCTTCTCGCCGCCGGAATTGAACGGCTTAAACGGCATCGTGTGCGCAGTCGCACTGCCGGCGCGGAGGGGGTTGCTTGACTCAAAGACCTTCGCCTTCACGCGGATCGTCCCGGCGGGCACGTCATGCAGATTGGGGTCTTTGCGCAGCCAACCCATGTGGGCATTGTCGGGGCCAACGACGCCGGAATTCGTCACCGTGCCCTGCCCGAAATAGAGTTTTCCGTCGGGTCCGACGGTCATCTGATTGTTGTGATGATCGCCGCCGCTGGGGAGACCGGTCACAAGATCGCGGATACGGCCCCCTTCCTTCACGACGGAAATCCGGCCGCGGTGCGAGATGTAGAGTTCGCCCTTGTGCCAGAGGAGATCGTTGATCGGACCGTGCAGACCCTGCGCAGCGAATGAAGTGATTTCACCTGCCGGCGAGATCCGCAGAATCCGCGGCCTCGCATCGGGATCACCGTAAGAGTAGCCCGCTTCGGCGACGAAGAGATTTCCTCCGGCGTCGGCCTCGATGCTGGTCGGATAGGTGAGATCGCTGACGAGAACGTCGGCGCGAAAACCCGCGGGAACTTGCGCAGCGGACGCAACCGGTGGTGGCACCTCCGGCGGCTTCGGCTTCGACTTCGATTCCGTCTCGGCAGCGTGAAGGAGGGTGGCGGCCGAAAGGCCGGCGGCGAGCGTCAGAAAAGTGAATATTGATTTCATAAAGGAGGGGATGGGAAGCGAAGGCGAGGTGCGGACTCGATCGACTTCTCCACGTGGGCCGCGAGATCGGGACGGATCGACTCCAGACGGTAATGTGAGGTGGGCAAGGTTCAGGGAGGGGTTTTCTCCCCCCAGTCCGCACGCCCGAAAATCGAGGTTTTCTCCGCGATGTAGCTCGGTTCAATCAGATGCTCCGCGGCCATGGGCGTACCGACCCCACGCCGCGGCGGCCGTGACATGCGTTTTTCCCGAAAAACTCATCAGGCGAATCCGCTCCAAGGCGGTACCGCATCGAAATGGATCGATCTGTAGAATTCTAACGACATCTCGCCGTGCGCGTGAACCCGCGATGAGGACGATAGTCGGCAACCGCGCCGCGCCGTGTATCCACTGTTAAGACGAGTTGCCGGCGCGGAATTTGTCGCTGAATACTGGAAGACATGAAGCGCGTCCTCGGTCTTTTCATCCTTCTGTTTCCCAATATGACGTTGGCTGCCGAGTGCGACCGGGAACTGCTTCAAGCGGTCTCGGCACTCGCGCGCACGAGCTATAGTTGGGAAACGACCACGCGGCAGCGATTCCAGGGCGAAACGACCGAACCGCGCTTGAACGCCAATGCGCCCCGGGCCATCGAGGGTCGCACCGAGCCGAATGGGTTTACGCAGATCACGCTGCTGCCTTCGCGCGAGTTGGCGGCACCCGTGACCGCGATTTTTTGGGAAGGCGATGTCGTCGCGCAGACTCCACTCGGCTGGCGGCGACGGATGGATCTCGGACAGGTTCCTGGCGGTGACCGGGAGATGACGGTCGAAGGCAAAAAAGTGCGCCTCGCCCGGGTGTTTAGCCAAGCCCTGAAAGCGACCACGCTCCTTCCGCTCACCGAGGAGCTGTTCGACCTGGTCGTCGAACTGAAGTCGTGCCGGACGGAGAGCGGGCTCATTGTGGCGGAGCTCCGCGACGCGACCATTGAGAAATGGTGGGGCGATGCGCAGGCGAAGCGGGCTCCGGAAATTCATGGCACCGTCATCTTCAAACTCAGCGAAGAGGGCATGACAGAGTTTCACGTGGTGCTCGGCATCGGCTTTCCCTACAGCAGCACGAAGAAAGTTGCCTGGACTCTGCAGCAGTGGAGCACGCGCATCACCGGCATCGGTTCGACCACCATCGACCCTCCCGGGGACGCACTGAAAATACTCGATCAGTAAAAACGAGCAACCGCAGTCGGCACCCGAACCCACGGCGGCGCATTCGCTCACGTTTTGTGCGCATTCCCGGACACTTTATTGGGCCGCGCTTGAAGCGGACTGCAGAATGGAGCATCATGTCTCCATGAAGTCCCTCGCCTTCGTCGTCTCTATTGTTCTCGTCGCCGGCTCGATGTCCACGCTCACGGCCCATTCGGCCACGAGCGCCGCGGCAACTGCGTCCGCGTGGCCGCTCGCGGGCCGTGTGGTCGAAACGATGAACGCCGCCGGCTACACCTACCTCCAGATCGAAAGCGGTGGCCGGAAAGTATGGGTCGCGGCGCCCGAACTTGCGGTCAAAACGGGCGATCGGGTTAACGTCAAGGACGGCGCGCCGATGTCCAACTATCATAGCAAGACCCTCAACCGGACCTTCGATGTGGTTTACTTCGCCGGCAGCGTAACGGTGAACAACCAGACCGCGGCCGCAGCCAGTACCTCAAAAACCGGTCAAGCTCCCGCCGCGGTGGACCTCTCGAACATCAAACGCGCGGCCAACGGTCATACCGTCGCCGGGATTCATGCCGGCAGCGCGAAACTTGCCGGCGAAAAGGTAACCCTTCGCGGCCGGGTCGTAAAATTCAACGGCGGCATCATGGGCAAGAACTGGTTGCACGTCCGCGACGGCACCGGCTCCGATGGCTCGAACGATCTCACGATCACGTCCCAAGGTAAGGCCAAGGTCGGGGACCTTGTGCTCGTCACCGGAGTACTGGCCACCAACCGCAATTTCGGTGGTGGCTATAAATATCCTATAATCATCGAGGACGCGGTGATCGTCGTGGAGTGATAGCCGAACGACCGTTCCAATTCCAAAGGCAGGTGCGCCCGGGAGCTGGGCCGCCCCTGATGAAAGCCTCACCCATGCTCCGGCGTCACGCCCATCACAATGTTCCACGTGGCGGTCAGTTCGCCGATTTTCGATCCCGCCAGCGGTGAGAAGTCGAGAGTGACATTCTCGCGCTGCCGCGAATCGCTGATCCGGCGCCAAATACCATCCCGTTCGTTGCCGGGATGACCTTTGATATAGCACTGGCTGACGAGTTCCTTCTGCCCCTGGCGTTTTACCGCGAGATGGATGTGGGGCGTGCGTCCGGGATAAGGGACGGGCTTGATGGTGCGGAATAAATACTCGCCGGTTGAACCAGTCACGAAGCGCCCGAAACACTGGAAGTTCGGGTCGCGCTTTGCCTTTTCGCCACCCGTGCGGGAGTGCAGATACACGCCCGTCGCATCACATTGCCAGATCTCGATTGTGGCGTTGCGAATCGGACTGCCCGCCGCGGTGAGCAGTCGGCCGCTCAGCCATGTGATTTCTCCGATCGCCGGCGTGACACCATCGTTCACGACGACAAGATCATTATCGGTATCGAGCGGAAGCTTGTCGGGATAGAACGGGCCTTCCGTTTGCCGGGGCGTCAGCGCGAGTTCCTGAGCAAACATTCCCGGAACAGCCAACAGCGCGGAACCGTACGCCAGCCGGCGAAGAAACTCCCGGCGCGGCGTGTAGACGTGAAACGGCGAGGGAACGAGGGGGTATCTCATGGCATGAATAGACGCCAGCAAAGGAATTTTGTCACATCCCGAGTTCTTCACCGTTCAGTGGCTCCGCAGCGCGATCCCTCGATAAGATCAGCGCCGGCCCCCACCGCCTTCGCGATCGAATGCGTCAGCGAGGCATCACCTAATCCACTTATCACCAGAGGAGCGGCGATCCGTAGGCCAGGCCCGATAAGCTTGTCACGGGGTCAGGGCGGCCAGGAGATTGTCGCACACGATCTCCACATCCTCCTGACGCCAGAGATCGTCCGCTCCCGTCGCGCCGGCTTGAATCGCCGCTTGATTTACCAGCGAATAAACCAGCCCCGACATCGGCGGCACCGCGCAGCCGAGGGTCGTCAGGACGCCCTGCAAGCGGGAAAGCACTCCCTTCCCCCCGACTGCGTGCATCGTGACCAGAACGGCCGCCGGTTTGCCGAGCCATAGCGCGGTGCCTTCGTCGGGCGTCGCGTCTTCGAGCATCCGCTGCAGCCAATGACTCCAGGAGTCCCAGTAGGTACCCGTGCCGATCACCAGGGCGTCACACCGTGAGAGTTCCTGCCGTACATCGACGTAAGTTTTCCCGGACGCCAATACCAGGGACATTACGGTCGCGCGGTGTCGCAGATGGTGCGCCGCGCGATCGAGCAGCACGGCGGTGTTGCCGGTTTCACCGCCCGACGCGGCATTGAGAATGAGAATGCGTTTTTTCCGCACGGAGGCCATGATCCGGAGATGACGTTACGATCGCCCGGCAGCAAGCGGGGCAACGGGGAAAATTCGTCAAATAATACCCTCCGCGACATGGGTCCGCCGACGTTCCATAGAAAGAAAAGCCTCCGCCCTCCTGGTTGACGATGTTTGATCAAAAAAGTTTATAAGGAACCCTCTACGTCGAACCGTGCCAAAAGCCTCGTCCCTGCGGCCTCGCCCCGATTCAGGACCTGCCGGTTGCCAGCAGCGATTTCCAATGATGGCGCCCGCCACCCAAACGCACTTCACCGCCATCTCCTCGTCTGGGAATGGCGGTGTATTATTTACGTCCGAAAAATTCCGGGTAAGTATACAGTCGAATTTGGCAAAGCGCAGCCCTAGCCGGGGGCGAGCCTTTGAATCGACCGAACTGGCGAAGGCGAAGCCCGTTCGTCATTTATTCTCGTGCCCCCACATTCTCTTCAGATCAACCGCTATTGTCCGCCTTGCTCCTTATCGCAGCCGGAAAATTCGCGGAGAAGGGAGGCACGGGCGCGGTGAACCCCTCCTCCAGCACTCTGCACAGCTCAGCCACGCCGAAGGGTTTTAGGAGCAGCCCCATTACCCCGGATTGAGCTGAGCGGCTTTCGATCTCGGGACCGCCGACGCCGGTCATATGCCACATGCGGATTGTTTGACCACGCCGCTCGCTTTGCTCACGCAGCCGAAAGGCGGTTTCAAAACCGTCCATGATCGGCATGTTGATGTCGATGAGGGCAGCATCGAAGATGGTCAGACGTGCAGCAGAGAGGGCGGCCTCCCCGGACGGGACGCACGACACGCGATAGCCGGCATTGGTCAACATGGCGTCGAGCGTCTCAAGGATGGTACGCTGGTCATCGATCACGAGCAGCTTTCGCTTCACTTGAGCTTCCGGAATGGATTCCATGGGTGGAACCAAAACTCCGTACGGGGCATTCAAGCAAGCGCCTTGTGAGGTGTATTTCCCGCTTGCGTACGCCCGAGGACGATGCGGGGAGGCGCAGACGCGAGCGGCGGGCGGATTACCCAAGGCCCGTCGCGACCTCGGCAACCGGATCCTTCACGGCAGTTGATCGAAGACCCGAATGGCGTATCCGGTCCCGCCCCTCTTCACGCACCTACCAATCATCCCACGCTTTTGTTTACCGTCGTGCGGCAGCCGCGTGCACTCATCCGGAACGATCTGCCTCGCATTGTGCGTTTGCCAATCCGGCGATCCCGCGGGAAAAGCCCTTCATGAAGCGTGAAGAAAACGCGTCGTTGAAAACATCCGTCACCCAGGAGCACGTCCTCCGGCCGGTGGCGTTCATGCGCACCCCCTTCGCAGAAAAGTTTGGCGTCCCACGGCAGAGCGGGCTGGTGCCGGAAGCGGAAGGACGTGTTGAGTTCCTCCCCGAGTTTTCCGCGCCGGAATTCACCCGCGGGCTGGAAGGGTTTTCTCATGTCTGGTTGATCACCGGCTTTCATCAGAACCCCACATGGACGAGCGGAGCGACCGTTCGTCCTCCGCGGCTCGGAGGGAATGAGCGCGTCGGAGTGTTTGCCTCCCGCTCACCGCATCGCCCGAACGGCCTGGGGCTCTCGCTCGTACGCGTGCTCGGCCTCGAGCCCGGAGTGCTGCGCGTCGCCGGCATCGACGCGGTGGACGGTACTCCGGTTTACGATCTAAAACCGTACCTGCCGTGGGCGGAATCTCGACCGGATGCGACGACCGGTTGGGCAGGCGGTGCGCCGTTCACGCGCAAGCCCGAAGCAGTCGTGATCCCGGAAGGCCTGGCGAACGCGATGGGCGAAACCATCACAACACTCGTGCGCCGCATTCTACAGTTGGAGATCCAGCCCGCGTATCAGGATGATCCTGCCCGCATTTACGGAATGACGGTCGCGGGCTGGAACGTACGCTGGAGCGCCGGCGCCCAAGACAACTTGGTCGTGTGCGAGGCCACACGGCGATGAGGACGAACTCCCGGGGGCCGGAAGCCCTTGAAGCAAGCGCAGGACCCTCCGGAAGCACGGCGGAACGGTGCAGGCGCCACTGCCTCCCGCGCCCCCACCGCCGCGTTAGTTAGGCGATCCGGTGAGCGTAACTGCGGGGCGCTGGATCACGCGAACGGCGCCCCAAAGTGCCACGGCGATCACGGATCTTTTCCAAACGACGCCTCGCTCCTTGCCCGGCCACCTTGCCGGTTGACGAATCCCGCCTCGGCTTTATGCCTGAGAGAACCCTCGGCGGCTCCGCCGCTTTCCCCCATGTCTCTGACCCCAGCGATGAGCAGCTTTCGGGTTCGCCCGCATTTCGCCCATACGGTCGAGCTCGGTCCCGACGAAACGCGCACGCGGATTCTACAGGCGTTTGCCCAACAACCGACGGGGTTTGAAGTGAAAGCCTTTCCCGGGTTCATCGGATTGCATATTGGAGAAAACGAGCGCCACTACTGGTCCCCGCGCCTCCTGCTGGTGTTGGAGCCGACGCCCGAAGGGACCACCCTCGTTCAAGGCACCTATGGTCCGGAGATGGAGGTATGGTCCGTGTTTCTCTACGGCTACCTGATCACCGGCCTGCTCGGGACGTTCGCTGGTCTGCTCGGCTTTGCGCAGTTCACGATCGCGACCTATCCTTGGGGACTTTGGATCACCGGTGGGATGGCGTTGATCGCCGTGCTGCTTTATATAGGCGCGCAACTCGGGCAAAAGTTTGGTGCCTGGCAGACCTTCCAACTCCACCAGACTTACCAAGCCGCGATCGGCCGGCCCGCGGAACTGAGCTGAAGCGGAGCCACCCGCTTTCCGACGCACGTGCGATGCCGATTACTCCGGACCGAGGCGCCGGTCCGGAGATCCCCATCAAGAGTTCCAGCACCCTCGATCCTAACCGGACCGGCTGGCAATTTCGACAAAGACCGGGAGGGCTCGCTCGATCATCGCATCGGAGGCCGTGAGGCTAATGCGGAAGTAGTCCCGCGCACTCATCATGCTTCCCGGCAGGACGAAAACATCCCGCTGCGCCAGCGCCGTCCACTGACGCCCGGGATCGCCTTCCGGCCATTTGCTCCACAAGTAGAAGGTCCCCTCCGGTCGCAACACGCCATACCCGGCACCTTCCAACGTGGCACACAGCAGGTCACGCCGACGGGTCAGCGCGGCCTGATCAATCGATAATTTGTCCAAGTCCGGCACCGCATACTGCATCACGGCATTGGGGAAACACCAGCCGAGCGCCATCTGCGCTGAAAACATCGCCGCGCGAAACGCCTCCTTGTCGCTCTCCGGCATCAGCGGCGACAGCGCCAGGTAACCAAGCCGCTGGCCCGGGGTCAGCAGCACCTTGCCGTAACTATAGGAGATCAGCGTCCACGGATAGCACGCGGCTGGTGAGGTGAAACTACGTCCATCAAAGCGCAGCCGCCGGTACGGCTCGTCGGACAGCAGAAAGATGCGGTGGCCGAAGCGCTGCGAGGCGCGCTCGAGCAGGGCCGCCAGTTCCCGCAGGCGATCCTCCGCGATGATCCGGCCGGTCGGATTATGCGGCGTATTAACAATCACCATACGCGTCTTCGGACCCAGCGCCGCCTCGATGGCCGCGAGGTCGAGATCGAACGTATCCGCCCTGAGTCGCACTTTGCGCGGAATCACATTCGCCGCCAGCAGCATGGGTTCATAGCAAAACCACGCGGGCTCCGGGAAAATGGCTTCGTCGCCAGCATCCAAAACGGCGTGAAACGCGACCATGATGGCGCCAAAAGCGCCACTCGTCAGCGCGACATCCTCGGGCTCGAACGCCAGACCCAGTTCGCCCCGCAGCGACTCCGCGACATACGTCCGCGGCGCTTCCTCGCTCGTCTTGTAGGCAAACCAGTTCTTGTCGTGCGGAATCGCCCGGGCCCGAATCGCGTCAACCACCCCTCCCAGTGGCATCTCATGCGGGTTGCCGAACGTGAAATCGCAGATGTTCGGCTCCAGCCGCTTTTCCCCGTAGAGCGAGGTGAAGTAGAAGTCCCGAACCGCGGCAAAGGCGGCATCGGCCTGACGAATGCGGTTTGAAACGGGCGACATGAGCGTTGGCGCTGACGGCTCCAATCGAGAGCGTCAGACGATTGGGTCCATTGAGCCGGATGTGGGGAAGTCAGCAAGTCTTGTTACCCGGGATCGGCGACGTCCGCCGCGCGCACTTACGCTTCCGTTGGTGAGTAAAAAACGCCAACCGAACGCTTCTTTATACCTCGCAAAAGGCTCGGGACGTGGAGCCACCCAGGCCTGGTCGGTGAGCGACCATCTGGATGATGTGGGTCGCTGCGAAGGAAGCTCCGAAAACGACCGCGATCCTCGTTATCCGGTTGAAAGTCTTGGCGTGGAGGAGGCGTGCAGGTACAGTACGACATGCTTACACCGCGTCGTCTCTCACCCCGAGTCGGACCGAACCTGCGGCTCATCTCGTGCTGCCTGGGAATCGCGCTGGCGCCGCTCCCGGGGGCCGAGAAAGCCCCCGAATGGCGCAGCCTGTTCGACGGCCGGACCCGCGGGGCGTGGACGCAGTCGGGATTCGAAGGCGAAGGCACGGTGAAAATTGAAACCCCGTTTCGCGGCGGGCCAGGGGCGATCATCCTCGAACGGGGCGTTACGCTATCGGGAGTGACCTGGACAAAAAGCTCGGAACTGCCCCGGACGAACTACGAGATCGAAGTCGAGGCGATGAAACTCGACGGCGAGGACTTCTTTTGCGGCCTGACCTTTCCCGTGGGAGCATCGGCGTGCACGTTCATTGTCGGCGGCTGGGGCGGGATGGTCGTTGGACTCTCAAATGTCGATGGCTACGACGCCTCGGACAACGACACGACCATGGGAATGGAGTTCGCGGACAACCGGTGGTATCGTATCCGCGTAAAGGTTACAGACGAAAAGATCGAGGCGTGGATTGATAATGAGCAAAAGGTCGATCTGGAAATCAAAGGCCGGAAGATCACGCTGCGGTGGGGCGAGATCGACAAATCACTTCCCCTCGGCGTGGCCACCTATATGACGACGGCGGCGCTGCGCAACCTCCGGCTCCGGACGCTGTGATCCTCGGTGATTCAAGATCGCGTGTATCCGACCACGCAAAGGGCGAACAATTCCGAGCGTCACCCCACCCCGCCGGCTAACGCCGACTTCCCTCCAACCGATTCGCGCGAGCTGACGCTCTTCATCACCCTTCGGTCCTGATCCCTCGAAAGCCCTTTATCTTCCCTTATGATATCACTCTGTTTGCGTCCGGCTATACGATGCTGGCTGTGGTACTCGTGCCTTGTCTTCATCACAAGCGGCATCGTCGCGGCGGCCGTGCCTCCGGGCACGTTGAATATCCTTCTGATTCTTACGGACGATCACAGTGCCCCGCACGTGGGCGCATATGGGAATCCGGATATCATGACGCCGAATCTGGATGCGTTCGCGGCGCAAGGCATGCGCTTCGACCGCGCCTACGTGACGAGTCCGCAATGTGTGCCCTCGCGGGCCAGTATCATGACGGGCCGTTCGCCGGTGGCGATCGACATGACGCGGTTTTCGGCGCCGTTGCCGCGAGACGTGAAGACGTTTCCAGAAGCGTTGCGGGCCGCGGGCTGGTTCACCGGCGTGGCCGGTCGGACGTATCATCTCGAGGGTGCACCGACCACGGCCGAATCACGGGCCGTGTTCGCCAAACACCGGCTGACGACATTTCGTGATCGGCTGGATTATGTGAATTCAACTCCGGACAACGAGACGGCATTGGGCCAATTCCGCGAATTCCTTGATCTCAAGCCCGGAGAAAAACCCTTCTTCCTCCAACTTTGCTCCAGCGATCCGCACCGACCGCTCAGCACGCAGGGGCCGATGAAACATGATCCCGCGAGGCTGAAGCTGCCCGCCCATTACCCGGATACACCCGGCGTGCGTGAGGACTTTGCGCGTTACTATGATGAGATCGCCCACTTCGATGTATTTTTCGGTCAAGTCATGGCCGAGCTGGAGAAACGCGGGATGGCGGAGACGACGCTCGTTGCGTTTATGGGCGACAACGGCGCATCCCAATTCCGAGGCAAGGGGACGCTTTACGAATTCGGCATCAACGTGCCTCTGATTGTGCGCTGGCCGGGCCGCGTCAAACCGCGCTCGAGTACCACCGAGCTCATCAGCGGCGAAGATCTCGCACCTACGTTCCTCGAAGCGGCGGGTGTACCCGTGTCGCCAGAGATCACCGGCCGAAGTTTTTTAAACCTCTTGCGGGGGGAGTCGTTCACCGCCCGTTCTCATATCTTCGCGGAACGCGGACCCCATGCGTCCAGCTTGCCGGGGAATAGTGCCGGGTTTGATCTCGGTCGCGTCGTTGTTTCTAAAACCCACAAGCTGGTCTATAACGCGCTCGGGCATCTTCCATATGCGCCGGTGGATTTCGGCGGCCAGGCCTTTTGGCAGGAGCTCGTGCAGCGCCATCAAAGCGGTAATCTGGAGCCAACATTCTCCGCGCTCTATTTCGCGTCATCGCGTCCGATGTTTGAACTCTTCGATCTGCGATTCGATCCCGCCGAACTTATCAATCTGTATGGACGGGAGTCAGTGGCGACGGTGCAGCAGGAACTCAGCGCTGCGCTCCACGAATGGATGATCCTCGAACGCGATTACCTTCCCCTTCCCATCCCGCCAGAAACGCGCGGCAGCAAACAGGGCCGCAAGCAGCCGGGGAATAAATAACCGCCAGACCGGGACGCGACCGGCTAAAGATCGTGTTGCTCATCTTTCACGCGTTCGAGGGGCCGCGATGGACGGAAAAAACTGGCCCATCAGGCGATGCCCCGCTGCAGCCAGGCTTCACGCTTAAGCGGGAGCAACGCCGCTTCGTTATAGGCGAAAAGCATCAGCCTCAGCTCAGGCCGGGGCGAGACCGCGGTGTAGTTCCTGCACCCGCTGCGCCTGGGTTCGTCGGACGGTCTCGAGCGTCAAACGCGGAATGCGGTAGGCCGCCTCGTCCGCACTGACCATGCGGCAGTGCTCCTGCACCACGGCATATAAAAACTTAAACGCATCCCGCGGCTGATGCATCTGTTCAAGCGCATCAATCACCATCTGCCGATTCACGTCGGCGGCGAACAGGTCGGTCAACTGGATCGGCCGCGCGTCCGCTCCGCCGGGTGTCGGCTGATGGCAGGCGCGAAGACGGTTACTACAGAGATCATATAACGTCGCGCCGGACCACGTCAGGCGATCGATCATATTTTGTTTATCGAGCCGGGCTTCCTGAAAGAAGTCACCCGACTCACGCTGCAACTGATAGCGCAATTCGATCGGCAGAAGCAGTTTCACCGCCAGCGACTGTTGCTGCAGGAATTTATTGTCGAGCATCGGCCAGATGATGCTCTGCATCCGCTGCGGTTTGCCGCTGACAAGCGTGGGTTCGTCGACGCGATCGACCAGGACTATCATCGAACCGTAGCCAAAGTGGCTGAGCACATCGAGCAATCGGCGGGTGAGATCGTATCGGGCATCGCTGCCCGCCTGCGCAAGCGGCCAGGGCTGGTGCCTCAAGTCGCCCGCACGAAGAAGGCTGAGCATCCGCCGGAGTTCACCGGGAGTGCGGTCGATCGTCGGCGTGTCGCGATGAATGCGCCGCGTGAGCGTCCATAACGAAAAGGTCTGCCACCCCCACATTCCCAGGAGCACGATTCCAACCGCTGCACTCAGAACCATCGCATAAAAAAGCCACGCCGGATGATTCCCGGGCGCCATCACCAGGCGTGCGCCGGCGAAGCCCAGCGCCGCGATCACGAGCGCAATTCCAAAGAACTTAGCCATCCCGATCGGCATGATCCAGCCCAGCCGCAATCGGCTCCGCAATCGCTGCCAGCGCGCGATGACGTTTCCGTCCGCGGGTTGATCGTAAAGCGCGGCGAGGATCGCCAGGTTCACCCGCAAACGATGCGGCATCGCCCGCACGAGTTTCACCGGTTGCGACAGTTCGATGGTGTCCTCGCCGTTCGCCGCCACTCGTGCGACGTTTTCCTCGAGCACCGCATCGGTGAGTCGCGTCACCGCTTTGGACAAAATCGAGTCCTGGTGATCCACCAGCCGAAACTGCGCGAGCAGTTTTTCGGTCGCTTGGGAAAGGTCGCGATCAGACGAGAACCGCCGGCGATGTTTCACGAAGCGATCGAGCGCCGGGTTGAGATCGTCATGCGCCACGAGAAACGTGCGACTGGTGGACCGTTGTCCGTTAACCGCTGAATCGGCCTGACCGGCCGCGACGGCACGATTGTGCTCCGCGACCTTGCGACCGATGAGCAGGCGAATGGCGGTTTTCCCGCTCCCCTTTTCCCCAAAAACGATTGCGGCGGACGGTTGATCGATCCGCCCGAGAATTTTGCCGAAATCCGGATGGCTGGTGTTATCGTCGATCAACCGCTGGAAGATCGGGTCATGTCGGGCCTCCTCGGCGCCGAAGGGATTTTCCGTGATACCGTGATGTTTGAAGAAATCGTCGACATTCATGAGCGTCGGGTGTGGGGCGTGGAGAGGAGGGCGGTGGGGCGGGATCGGGAGCGAGCGAAGCAAGTTTACCTGTAACTTACCTATACCGTGAAACGGCGTTTCGGCCGGCTACGAGTTCGAGGATACATACAACATGGATTAAGCTAACCATGAATCAGGATTTCGGAAATGGGGTGAGACCGAAAGTTAGAGCGCCCGGGAATCGGAATAGTGAGCATCGCAACGGGCTCCGTCCCGTCTCCGAGCCTGGCACGCTCTCGGGCCCTGCCAGGATCCGGCGGAACTTGACGGGTGGCGTCACCGGTTTGGGCTGATCCATTTTGGCCGCGGTAACCTGGTCGGCCAATCCCAATTGATTTTAACTGGACCGACATGGACGCAAGCCTTGCCGCTGCCAGGAGTGCGGGTAGATTGCGGTGCTGTTCTTCCCTATGCGCCTCGCGTTTTCACTGTGTCGGATTTTTTCAATGCTCGCGCTCGGTGTGACACTGTTGCGCGCAGCCGGGCCGCTCGTGCAGGTTGGGTCGGCGCGCGCGGATATCACGCCCGACCTGCCGATCCAGCTCGCCGGCTACCAGCAACGAACGACAGAAGCTACCCGCGTCGTCGCCCCGCTCCATGTTCGGGCACTCGCGATCGGTTCGGATGCTGAGGGCCCAGTCTTGATCGTAACGGCGGAAGTGATCGCGGTGAGCGAAGCGCTCAGCGATGCGGTCGCCCGGGCGGTGCAGATGCAGTATCCGATGATCACGCGTGAGCGCATCGCCATCTGCGCAACGCATCAGCACAACGGGCCCGCGATCGTCGGTACGATTCCGTTCATGTTTTCACGCGATCTGCCCGACGACGTGGCGGGCCGGCTGGAAAAATTCACCCTTCGGCTGCGCGAACAAATGATCGTCGCCGCACTCGCCGCTCTGGCAGACCGGCGGCCGGCCCGACTCTCATGGGCCCAAGGCACGGCAGACTTCGCCGTGAACCGTCGCCTGATCGTCGATGGCAAATACACCGGCTATAAATCCACGCCCGGTGGGCCCGTGGATCATGCCTTGCCGGTGTTGCGGGCGGTGGATGCGAACGGCACGGTGCGCGCGGCACTGGTAAACTACGCATGTCATTGCACGGTGTTGAAAGGCGGTGAGAATTTCGTGCATTCGGATTGGGCGGGCGACGCGGCTACCCGCATCGAAGCCGCGCACCCGGGGGCGGTCGCGCTGGTGGCGATCGGATGCGGCGCCGACTCCGATCCGCAACCGCGCGGGTTGCCTGAGGTCGCGACCCATGGAAAGACCGTGGCGGGCGAGGTCGCGCGGTTGTTCGCGGGCGAAATGCAGCCACTGGGCCGCGTCACGAGCGCAAAGTTCCAGGCCGTTGAGATCCCGCTGGCGCGCTCCGTCCCGCGAGCCGAGCTGGAAGAGCGGCTCAAGAACAAACCGCAAATAGCCTACGCCGCCATGAAGTTTCTCCAAGAACTCGACGCGGGGCGGCCGCTGCCCACCGGGATTCGGCTACCGTTGCAGGTTTGGGCATTTGGCGAAGAGCTGGCGATGGTGTTTCTCGGCGGTGAAGTGGTCGCGGACTACGCGCTCCGCCTGAAGCGCGAACTCGGCGCGTCGCGGGTATGGGTCAATGCCTACGCGAATCATGTTCCGTGCTACATCCCGTCGACGCGCGTGCTCGCGGAAGGGGGTTATGA
>Ga0163144_10007988_pt1 | contig 22999 bp, 19 predicted proteins | sample OliLak19BULKMAT1_FD_123175 | JGI IMG/M metagenome (GOLD analysis project Ga0163144, IMG submission 123175) | Freshwater microbial mat bacterial communities from Lake Vanda, McMurdo Dry Valleys, Antarctica - Oligotrophic Lake LV.19.BULKMAT1 | ecosystem: Environmental > Aquatic > Freshwater >...
GACGGCGATCTGCACGCCGCGCTTCTCGGCATAGGCGGAGAGGTCCTTCAGGTTTTTCACCACGAGCGCCCACTCGGTCTTCTGCGCATCGGGCTCCACGGCGTCCGCCTTGCCGACGACGCTGTAAACGGGGCCTATGAGCGTGGGGCAGCCGAGCACGACCATCTGGTCGATGAGCGCCTTGCAGTAGTCCATGGCGGTCTTCTGTTCCTCGGCCGTGCCGCGGAAATCGCGGCCGGGGCCCATGGCGGCGCAGACGGAACCGCAGGCCAGCTTGGCCTTGTCGAGTTCGGCCTTCACGTGCGCGGGATCGATGTGGGACGGATCCTCGATCGCGATCTCGATGGTCTCGAAGCCCCAAGTCTTGAACTGCTTGAAGAGCTTGGTGCTCGCGTTGGTGAAGGGGGAGGCGAACAGGAATGAATTGATGCCGAATCTCATAATGGGTGTGGAATTCGGCCGCAGGCTAAACAAGGCCGGGGGTCAGTCAAAGCTTTTGGCCGGGAAGCGCGGGCTGCTACGTTGCCATTGCCGGCATGGCTTCCGTAGCCTGCCGCCGTGCGGACGGCATTCAAAGAATGGGCCATCGTGGTCGACGCGCTGGGACGCGGGGAACAGATCCTCATCCTGCGCAAGGGCGGCATCGCCGAGGGGCGCGGCGGCTTCAAGCCGGAGCACGAGCGTTTCCTGCTTTTCCCGACCTTGTTCCACCAGCAGCGCGAGTCCGTCGTGCCGATGGCGCAGGCGAGGTATGACGTGATTGCGCCGGGTTTGCCGGGACCGGAGACGCTGCGGCTGGAGTTCACGGCGGAAGTCGCCTTCGTCCGTCAGCTCCAAAGCCTCGCGGAAGCGGAACGATTGAAGGGGCTGCACATCTGGCGCGACGAGTTGGTGGCGGAGCGGTTCGACTGGGGACGGGACAAGAGCCTTTACGCGATGGCGGTGCGTCTTCGGCGACTACCTCAGCGCGTCGAGTTGCCGATGCTTCCGGCCTACGGCGGTTGCAAGTCATGGATCGAAACGGCGGTGGAGGTGGACGATGCGGCGGCGGTGCCGGTGCTCAGTGACGCGAAGTTTGCAGCGAAGCTGGCTGCGGTGGAGGAGGCGCTGGCGGGCTGAAAACGAGGCTGAGTGGCAGCTCAGCCCTACCACACTAGGTGGGGCCGCGCTGCTGCGCGGCCCTGGAGTCCGCCTCCAGGATCAGTTCCACCGCCGCCTTCACATCGGGAGCGACATGTTCCGCCGCGACCGAGTGTCGCTGATCGCCGCCGCCGTAGCCGGTGCCGACGAGGATGCTTCGGAGGCCGGCGTTCCTGGCGGTCTGGATGTCGGTCGTGGTGTCGCCGATGAACCACGAACGCGTCAGGTCGATGTTCAGATCACGCACCGCTTGCTCGACCATGCCGGTCTTCGGTTTGCGGCAATTACATACGAACTTCAGCTCGGGACGTTCGCCGGGAAATCCCTTCTCCGGGTGATGCGGGCAAAAGTAGATTCGGTCGAGGAACGCGTGTTCCATTCCCAGCAACGTCTCCAGCTTGTTGTGCGTGCGTCGGAGTTCGGCTTCGGAGGTGAAGCCCTTGGCGACGACGGGCTGGTTCGTGACGAGAACGGTCCGGTAGCCCGCGACATTGAGCGCATGCACGGCCTCAGCCGCACCGGGCAACAGCTCCAGCTCTTCGGCCGTGCGGAGGCCGTCGCGGCTGACTTCCTTCACGAGGGTGCCGTCGCGGTCGAGGAAGACGGCGGGCTGCTTCACGTCGAGCGAACTGCGGGCGATGACGCCGGAGGCGAGCTGTCCCGCGATCTTGTCGTATCGCTCGGGCGTGCCGATGTCCTTGATGAACTCGGGCGTGTTGTAGCCGAGCAGGCGCCCACCGCTGCGGAGCATCGCGGGGAAGACGTCTTTGCCGAAATCGAGAAGCTTGGAGGGTGGATCAAGCCGCGCTGCGGCTTGATCGTCAGTCGCAGCGCGACTGACGCCACCTAACCGCCAGTTGCGGAACGGCTCCAAGGCCGCCTCCTCCATGAGGTAGAGCCCGGCATTCACCAAGTTCTGTCGCCAGACTCTGGCGGCGTGCGGACGATTGTGGAAAGCGGTGACGCGGTTCGAGTCATCGACTTCGACGAGATCCGAGTCGAGCGGGTGATCGTTGGGATGGAGGACGAGCGACACGGCGGCGTTGGCCCGTTCGTGGGCCTGCCGGAGGCGTGTCAGGTCGAGGTTCAGCATCGTGTCGCCATAGAGCACGGCGAACTGATCGGCCAAAAGATCGAAGCCATCGAGGACCGCGCCGGCCGTGCCGAGGGGTTCACGTTCGACGATGTGGCGGATGCGGACGCCGAACTTCGAGCCGTCGCCGAAGTGGGCTTCGATGATGTCCGCGCGGTAGCATGAGAAGATGAGGATGTCGGTGAAGCCGTGCTTCCGGCAAAGCTCGATGTGGTATTCGAGCAACGGCCGGCCGGCGAAGGGGATCATCGGCTTGGGCAGATCGCCGAGCCGTGCGCGGAGCCGTGTGCCCATGCCGCCGGCGAGGATGATGGCCTGATAACCCATTGAAGGAGGTATGAATGATGAGGGTTGAGGTATGAATTCTACAGACCGACGCGAGGGATCTTTTCATCCCTCATCATTCATACCTCATGCCTGTTAAAGCCCCTGCTCGGTCGCGACCTCGTTGACTGACCGGTCCACGGCTTCGTTGGAAGTGAGGCGCGGGCTCCAGCCGAGGTGCTTGAGCTTTTCGACGGAGTATTGGAAGCGCGGCACGTCGCCGATCCAGCCGCGGCTGCCGCCGGTGTAGTTGATCTTCGCACCGGGCGAGACGCGCTTCACCACGGCATCGGCCATGTAGCGGACGGTTGTGAGCGAGTCGGAGGTGCCGATGTTGTAATAAGCGAGATGCTCGGCCGCCGTATCCACGATGAAGAGCATGGCTTCGACGAGGTCGGCTACGTGGAAGTAGGGTTTTTCCTGGGTGCCGTCGCCGAGGACTTCGAGCTCGGCCTTGTTGCGCTTCAGCTTCTGCACGAAGTCGTAGATCGCGCCGTGGGTGGAGCGGCTGCCGACGACGTTGGGGAAGCGGAAGATCCAAGCCCGGTTGAGAATCGTCTGGAGAGACGACGAGATGACGGCCTCGGAGGCGAGCTTCATCGCGCCGTAGTTGGAGATGGGGAAAAGCGGTCCGATGTCCTCCGAAAGCCTGGCCGGATGTTCGCCGTAGACGGCGGAGGTGGAGGCGAAGGCGATGCGTTTGATCGAGAAATCCTTCATCACCTTGAGCAGGTTGAAGGTGGTCATAAACGTGTCCTTCAGATCGACCTCCGGATTGGTGACGCCGGCGCGGATGTCGGAATTGGCGGCAAGATGCCAGGCCATCTCGTAGGAGCCGGAACCGCCTTCGGCTTCGAGCAGGCGGCGCATGGCGGCGAGGTCGTTGATGTCGGCTTCGTGGAACTTGTATTGGCCGGTGGCGAGGGCCTTGGCGTTGTTGTCGCGGCGGCCGAGCTTGAGGTTGTCCACGCCGACCACGGTGTATCCGCGGGCGATGAGAGCGTCCACGAGGTGGCTGCCGATGAATCCCGCGGCTCCGGTGACAAGGCACTTGCTCATGCGGCGAGTGTGGGTTGCCGCGGCGCTTTCGGGCAAGCGGGGAGGTTGGTTGGGGCTGCCAATCTTGCTCCTTCTCGTCCTCTTTCTCCCTCTCGCGCCTTGATTCGTTTTTGAGAAGGAGAACGAGCGGCAAGGCGTCATTGCCCGCCCCACTCTTCAGCGGCACCTTGTCGCCATGCGGAAGTTTTTTGTCATCACGCTGCTTGTCGCCGTGTCGACCATGAGGCTCTTCGCCAAATCGGGCGAAAACGGCACGCCGGGCGAACCCTGGGATCTGCTCCAGTGGTTCGAGTTCATGAGCTACGTCGTGACCGTCGTGGCCCTGCCGTTCGCCATTGTGGTCTTCAGCTTGGAACAAAGGCGCGAACGGCAGAACGAGGAGGAGGAGATCTACCAGCGGCTGTCCGACGAGTATTCCAACTTCCTCAAGCTTGTCCTCGACAACGCGGACCTTCAGCTCCTTCGGCGCGGGGTGGTCGAGGTGCGGCTGACGGAGGAACAGGAGGAACGGAAGTTTGCCCTGTTCAACATCCTTGTCTCGCTCTTTGAGCGGTCCTACCTGCTGGTCTATGAGGACGATATGAGCAAGCAGACCCGGCGTCTCTGGCTCAGTTGGGAGGACTACATGCGGGAATGGTGCCGCCGGCCGGATTTCCGGGAGGCACTGCCTACGTTGCTGCAGGGGGAGGACAAGGACTTCCAACGGCTCATCTCGGGCATCGCGGAGCAGGAAGCGGCGAAGCGCGCCTGAGTCAGGCGGAGCTCAGACGAGCCCGAATTCCTTGATGTCCATGGCCCACTTGCCGTCGGTCACGCGGAGGCCGCCGTTGTGGTGTTCGTAGACGACCGCCTCGATGTTCACCAGCAGCGGGATGACGTTCACGATCAGGCTGCCATCGTTGAGCGACAGGATGCGGGAACGTTTGTCGGGTCGGCGGGTGAACGTGTGGCCCTGCGTCTCGTCGATCGCGAAGACATATCCGGAAGCCCGGATCAGGCCGGCGTCATAGAAATCCACTTCGCCGATGAAGTGTCGGCGTATGTCCTTGTCGAAGAGGCGGCGGTGGATGACATGGATTCGTTCGCCAGGTCTCAGCAGGTGCGTCATGCGGCTTTAGGAGTTTCGTGTTTGCGGCGGCGTGTTCGCTCGTCGAGGAAGCGGGTCAGACGCTAGGAGCGTGTTTTACGGCTGTCGAGCGCCGACCGGCGTGTCGCGGGATTTGCGTGTGCCGGGGTCCGGACGGTATGGTTGCCGGGCATGACGAAGCTGCGAGCGGTGGAAATGACATTGGCTGCGGGGTTGTTGGCTGCTTTGAGCGGACCTGAAGTCGCCGCCGCGCCTGCTCTCCAGAAACCGTTGCCGCCGTTTCAGGAGGTTTACGACCAGTTGCAGACCAACCTGCCAGGAGTGTCCAAAGCCGAGCTGGAAAAGGCCGCTCTGGAAGGATTGGTAGAAAAGCTTCGCGGCCGGCTGCAGGTCCCCGGCCTGAACTCCGGTTCGCCCTCCAATACGGCGGCGATTGTCCGTAGCCGGGTCTTCGAGGGGCAGTTCGCCTACCTGCGGGTGGGGGTTGTCGGGCCGGAGTTGCCGGCCCGATTGTCCGACTCTATCCGTTCGCTCGGCACCAATGCCCCGGTGCGCGGCCTTGTGCTGGATCTTCGCAACGCCTCCGGCAGCGACTATGCGGCGGCGGCGGCGGCGGCCGACCGGTTTCTCGCGGTCGAGCAGGCCTTGCTGCAATGGCCCGGCGGGGAAGCGCGCTCCAGCAGTAAGACCAATTCGATCGGCATTCCCGTGACCGCGTTGGTCAACGGCGACACCCGCGAAGCCGCCGAAGCGCTGGCCGGCCTGCTGAGGGATTGCCGCATTGGCCTTATCCTGGGTTCCGAGACCGCTGGACGGGCGCGCGCCTTCAAGGAACTGAAGTTTTCTGGCGGGCAGTCGGTCTTTGTGGCGGACCAACCGGTCAAGCTGGGATCTGGGCAATCGATGGATGGACCATTGTCGCCGGACATCGCAGTGCCGGTGTCGAAGGAGTTTGAAGCCCTTTGGATCGAAGACCCTTATCGACGCCTCGGCACGACCGCGACTCAGAGGACCCGGCGCCGCGTGAATGAAGCGGATCTGGTCCGCATGCAGCGCGAAGGGGCGCAAGTTGAAGACGAGGTGGATCTGCCCGTGCCGACCTCGCCTGGGCCGATTCCGAAGACGTCCGATCCGGAGAAACTTGTGGTCCAGGATCCTGTCTTGGCCCGCGCGCTCGATCTTCTCCGTGCCATCCAGATTGTGAAGCCCCGGCGATGATCTGAAATGGAATTGACGCTCAGGAACCGGGCTCGCACCTTGCCCGCTCAGCTTTTGGAATGAAGACCGTCCTTTTCATCTGCACCGGGAATATCTGCCGCAGCCCCATGGCTGAAGGCATCTTCCGTCGCGCAGTCGGGCAGCGGGGAGATTTCCGCGTTCTCTCTGCCGGAGTCGGGGCCATGGATGGTCAGTCTCCGAGCCATAACTCCGCCCGCGCCTGCCGCGAGATCGGCATCGATATCAGCCAGCAGCGCAGCCAGATGCTGACCCGGGACCTGGTCCAGGAAGCCGACTACATTTTCGGGATGACCCACGGGCACGTGGACACTGTTCTGCTTATGTATCCCCAGGCGGCGGACAAGACGTTCCTCCTCCGCGAATTCGACGACACGCTCGATGCGTATGAGAAGGACATCAGCGATCCGATCGGCGGTCCCCTCGACGTCTATGTGGCCTGCCGCGACCAGATTGAACAGGGCATTTCGACCCTTCTCCGTTTCATCGAACAGAATCATCCAACTCCGGCTTCCCTGAAGAAAACCATGTTCTCGATCGGTTGCGACCACGGCGGCTTCCAGCTCAAAGAAACCCTCAAGCGCCATCTCCAGTCCCGAGGCGTGGTCTTCGAGGATCTTGGCACCCACTCGACCGAATCGACCGACTACCCCGACTACGCCAAGGCCGTCGCCGAAGCCGTCGTCAGCGGGAAAGCCCAATGCGGTCTGCTCGTGTGCACGTCCGGCATCGGCATGAGCATCGCCGCCAACAAGGTTCCCGGAGCCCGCGCCGCGCTTGTCGTCAACGCCGAGATGGCCTCGCTGGCCCGCGAGCACAACAACGCCAACATCCTTTGCCTAGGCGCCAAGCAAACCTCCCCCCAGCAGGCCATCGAGATTGTCGATGCGTTCCTCGGCGGCAGCTTTGCCGGCGGCCGGCATGAGCGTAGGGTTGCGAAATTCGAGGCCGCACCTGGCCTGCGCCTTCGCTCGGTCGACGCGGAGATCGCCGACATCGTCGCGCAGGAACGCCAGCGCCAGCTTGAGAACATTGAGCTCATCGCCTCTGAGAATTTCACCAGCCCCGCCGTGATGGAAACGCAGGGCTCCGTCCTGACGAACAAGTATGCCGAAGGGTATCCCGGCAAACGCTGGTATGGCGGCTGCGAACATGTCGACGACGCGGAGCGCCTCGCGATCGAGCGCGCCAAGAAACTCTTCGGCGCCGAACACGCCAACGTCCAACCGCACTCCGGTTCCGGCGCGAACATGGCGGTCTACTTCTCCGTCCTTAAGCCCGGCGACAAGATGCTGACCATGGACTTGTCCCATGGCGGTCATCTCACCCACGGCAACAAGGCCAACTTCTCCGGCAAGTTCTTCGAGATTGTCCACTACGGCGTCCGCAAGGACGACGAACGGATCGACTACGACCAACTCGCCGCCATGGCCCGTGAGCACAAGCCGAAGATGATCACCGTTGGCGCTTCAGCGTATTCGCGGATCATCGACTTCAAGCGCCTTGGCGAGATCGCGCAGGAAGTCGGCGCATACATGCTGGCCGACATTGCGCACATAGCCGGCCTCGTCGCCGCCGGCATCCACCCGAGCCCCGTTCCCTACGCCGATTTCGTAACCACCACGACGCACAAGACCCTGCGCGGACCGCGCGGCGGTTTGATCATGTGCCGTGAGAAGTATGCCAAGGACATCGACTCGAACGTCTTCCCCGGTATCCAGGGCGGTCCGCTCATGCACGTCATCGCGGCCAAGGCCGTGTGCTTCAAGGAAGCGTTGCAGGACAGCTTCAAAGGCTACCAGCAGCAGATCGTGAAGAACGCCGCCGCGCTGGCCGACGGCATGAAGCGGAACGGTTTCCGACTCGTCTCCGGCGGAACCGAGAACCATCTGATGCTGGTCGATGTCGGGGCGAAGAACATGACCGGCAAGGACTGCCAGCTCGCCCTCGACGAAGCCGGCATCACCACCAACAAGAACACGATTCCGTTTGAAACCCGCTCACCGTTCCAAGGGAGCGGCGTCCGCCTCGGCACCCCCGCCGTGACCACGCGCGGCATGAAAGAGCAGGAGATGGCGGCCATTGCCGACATGATCTCCGAGGTCCTTCTCGACATTAAGAACGTCGACGCGGCCCATGCCGTGAGGAATCGCGTGCGGGAGCTGACCGCAAAGTTCCCGTTGCCTTATTGAGCAACTGACAGCACTCTCAATTTGCTGCAGAGACGCCTTTGGGCCGTCATCCCCGTTTTTCCCCCCGGACGAGCTGGTTGTTGAACATTGTTCCCGGAAAGACGTCTCAGCCGAGCCTGCTGAAGTATCGTAAATCCCTTTTTTATGCCCTCACGCGCCACCATTAAACGCGCCCCCAAGAAGTCCGGCAAAGCCGCCGAAGAGGTCGCAGCCGAAGAATCCGCCGGACCGGCAGCCCCGGTTGCTGCCGCGAAGACGACCACCAAGGCGGCAGCCAAGCCAAAGAAAGCCGCCAAGAAAGCCGCGGCGGCGGCGCCCGTCGCTGAACAGCCCGATTTGCCGGCGGCTCTGGCTGGTGCCGAAGCGCCCGCTCCTGCCGCTCCCCCTGCGCCCGCCCCTGTAGTTGTCGCGGAGGTGAGGCAAGAGGCTGCTCCGGTTCCGGCTGTGGTAGTCAAACCCGAGCCCGCACCCGTAACCTCCGCTCCGGTTGTGCGGGAACCGATGTTTCCGCCGGCCGCTCCGGCGTCGGCCCCGGAACCTCGGCCGGCACAGCCGGTTCGTCCTCCGGCGCCCGTGCCCGTTCAGGGCGGAGCCCCCGGACCGGCACCGGTCCGTCCCGCTCCTCCCCAGGCGCAGCAACCGGCCCAACAGGGCCCGCGCCCGCCACAAGGTCCCGGACAGCAGGGCCGCCCACCGCAGGGGCAGCAGGGTGGTCAGAATTTCCAGCAGCGTCGCTTTGAGCCCCGCGATCAGCGTGGTCCGCGCGATACTCGGCAGGCGCCGCAGGGACAGCCCCCCCAAGCACAGCCGGCTTCGCCGCAGCCCGAGTCCGGATACGCCCCTGAGACGCTTCATCCCGAAGCTCCGCGCCGGCCGATCGATCTTCCCGAGGTCGAAGCGAACCTTCCCGCACGTCAGGCCATCCGCGCCGAGCGCAAGCCGGGCGTGAACCTCAACATCGCCAAGCTTCAGGCCATGGCGATCGGCGACCTGAACAACATGGCCCGCGAGTTCGACATCGAGAACTTCGGCACCATGCGGAAGCACGAGGTCATCTTCCACATCCTCGCCCGCAACGCCGAACGCGGCGGCATGCTTTACGCCGAGGGTGTCCTCGAAGTCCTCGGCGAAGGCTACGGGTTCCTCCGTTCGCAGAGCTTCAACTACCTGCCGTGCCCCGAGGACATCTACGTCTCGCCGTCGCAGATCCGACGCTTCGATCTCCAGACGGGCAACCTCATCCAGGGCCAGATCCGTCCGCCCAAGGAGAAGGAGAAGTTCTTCGCGCTGCTCAAGGTCGAGAAGGTCGACGGCGCGGATCCCGACGCGGCGAAGGACAAGACGCTTTACGAGAACCTCACGCCGCTGTTTCCCAACCGGCGTTTCCTCCTCGAGACCGATGCGTCCGAGCTCAGCACCCGTGTGATGGACCTCGTCTGTCCCATCGGTAAGGGCACCCGCGGCCTCATCGTCGCACCGCCCCGCACCGGTAAGACCGTTCTCATGCAGAAGCTCGCCAACGCGATGCTGAAGAACGATCCGAACAGCTATCTCTTCATCCTCCTGATCGACGAGCGCCCCGAGGAAGTCACCGACATGGAGCGCACCTGCAAGGGCGCCGAGGTCATCAGCTCCACTTTCGACGAGCCGCCCGAGCGCCACGTCCAGGTTGCCGAAATGGTCATCGAGAAGGCCAAACGCATGGTCGAGCACAAGAAGGATGTCATCATCCTGCTCGACTCCATCACCCGCCTGGCCCGCGCCTACAACACGATCCAGCCGCACTCCGGCAAGATCCTCTCCGGCGGCGTCGATGCCAACGCACTCCACAAGCCAAAGCGTTTCTTTGGTGCCGCGCGCAACCTGGAGGAGGGCGGTTCCCTGACCATCATGGCCACCGCGCTCGTCGACACCGGCAGCCGCATGGACGAAGTCATTTTCGAGGAGTTCAAGGGCACCGGCAACATGGAGGTCCACCTCGACCGCGGCCTCGTCGACCGCCGCATCTTCCCCTCGATCAACATCGAGCGTTCCGGCACCCGCAAAGAGGAGCTTCTCTACCATCCGGACGAACTCAGCCGCGTCAGCATGCTCCGCCGCGCCCTCACCGGAGTGCCTCCGGTCGAGGCCATGGAACTGCTCTTGGGCAAGCTCAAGAAAACCCCGAGCAACATCATGTTCCTCCTCGGCATGGGCGGACAGGCGTAAGCCGGTTTACCACCTCTCACGAACGCCATCCGCGAACCGGATGGCCTTTTTGTTTCGTAGGCCAGGCGCCTGCGCCCGGCCAGAAGGGTCCTATCCACGAGGAACACGAAGAGCGCCAAGCTGTCAGGCGAACGATGCCTAAAAACGAAGTCGCCGAGGTCACGCGGCGGACGCCTTCAGACTTCGTGTCCTTTTTGCCCTTCGTGGATGGCAATCACGTCCCCATCCGCTGCGCCACCATGGCCAAACAGCCCACCGGCACTGCATCTTCGCCCAAACCCGCCAGCGCCACGGTCGGCCCGCCGTGGAACACCTTCATAACGTAGTGCGGCAATGCCGCCGCCACTGCGTCGCGCAGCGGTTCGCCGACGAGCGAAAGCCCGCCGCCGAGGACGATGCGTTCGGGATGCATCAGGTGCACCACGTGCGACAGACCGAAGGCAAGGTTGTCGGCGAACTCGCTGAGAATGGCCTCGGCCAGCGGATCATTCTCCGCCAGCGCCGGGGCGAGCGCACGGGCTTCGCCGCGAGCTAGTCTCGCCGCGTGGACGCCCAACGGGCCGTGCAGATGGAGCGCCACAGCCTCGCGGATGCGCCGGTCCACCGCCCAGCCGGAGCAGCGTTCCTCCACGATCACGCCCGACTTGTCCAAGCGGATGTGGCCGATCTCCGATTCGCCCGGTTTTGCCCCGTGGAATATCCGTCCATCGACGACCAATCCTCCGCCGACGCCGCTGCCCATGGTGATGTAGAACACCGGATTCGCCCCGCACCCCGCGCCGTGATGCGCCTCTCCGAGTGCGGCCACGTTCGCGTCGTTGTCGATGTGCACCGGCAGTCCGGTCAGGCCATGAAGCCATCCCGCGACGTCGAAACCCGACCAGCCTTCGATCTGATGGCTCTTGGCGATCCGGCCCGTGGCCCAGTCCACCGGCCCGCCGAACCCGACTCCGATGGCCGCTATGGCAGGTGGTGTCGGCCGCGCTGTGGCCGACGGCTGAACCGCAGCGCGGTTCAGCCCACCTTCAGAAAGCCACAGCTCCTCGCATAAAACCGCCTCGATCTGGGCGCGGATGCCGGCGCCGCCGAGTTCCTTGTCCACAGTTCGCCGGAAGCGCTGGTGAATCGTTCCACGTTCGTCGCCGAGGACGATCTGGAGCTTGGTTCCACCAATCTCGATGCCGAGGAAAGTCATGCGGCGACTGTGAAAGAGCCAATGCCGGAGGTGAAGCGCGAAGCTTGTTCGGTGGAACTTGGAACTTGGAACCAAACCCGTGGGGCGCGTTTACTCGGGCCATGCAACCGCTGCTCCGCCTGTTCGCCTGTCTGGCCGCATTCGCCGTCGTGCCCGCCGCGTTCGCCCAGAAGTCCTACACCTTCGGCATGATCGCCAAGTCGCAGGGCAACCCTTTCTTCGAGGCCTCCAAGGTCGGCGCGCTCGACGCCGCCCGCGAACTCGGCGCCAAGCACGGCATCAAGATCAAGATCGACTGGCGCACGCCCAACGAGGAGGACGCGCAGAAGCAGGCCCAGACCATCGAGCAACTGCTGCTCACCGGCGTCGACGGCCTGATCGTGAGCTGCTCCGACGCGAACAAACTCACCGACGCCATCAACAAGGCGTCCGAGCAGGGAGTTCCGACGGTCACGTATTCCGGCGATGCGCCGAACAGCAAACGTTTCGTCGCCCTCGGCATCGACGACTTCAAGTGCGGCGAAGAAACCTTCGAGCAGCTGGCCAAGCTCTTGAAAGGAAAGGGCGTCGTCGCCGCGATCGATGGCAATCCGAACGCCGCCAATCTCCAGCAGCGCGCCGCTGGATTCCGCGCTGCGGCGAAGAAGCATCCCGGCATCAAGCTTCTCGACATCTACTACCACAAGGAGACGCCCGCCGACGCCGTCGCCAAGATCGAGCAGGTCATGCAGGCCAATCCCGACATCACCGGCTGGGGCCTCCTCGGCGGTTGGCCGCTCTTCACCGACAACGCGCTCAAGTGGCCGCCCGGCACCGTGAAGTGCGTCTCCGTCGACGCCCTTCCGCAGCAGCTCGGCTACGTCCGCAGCGGCCACGTGCAGCAGCTCCTTTCCCAGGATGTTTATGGCTACGGCTACAAGTCCGTGGAGCATCTCGTGAACAAGCTTCACTTGAAGAAGCCGACCAAGGTTGTGGTCGACAACTCGCCGCTCACCGCCGTGGGCAAGGACAACGTCGAGGCCTTCGCCAAGAACTGGGAGAAGTGGCTGCCCAAATAATCCGTCGCCGTCGCTGACCGAATCCCAAGCACCGTGGCCAAACCCGAACTGCTGCAGGTCAAGATCGGCTACAAGTTCCGCAAACCGGAACTGCTCAACCTCGCCTTGACCCATCCGTCGATGACGCACGAGATCGGCGCAGCCCATCCCCACAACCAGCGCCTCGAGTTCCTCGGCGACTCCGTGCTCGGGCTCGTCCTGACGCGGATGCTCTACGACAAGTTTCCGAGGGTCGACGAAGGTTCGCTGACCCAGACTCGCGCCCGGCTAATCAATGCCAAGACCGTGGCCGAGCGCGCCAAACGCATCGAGCTCGGCAAATACATCATCATGAGCTGGAGCGAGGAGGGCAGCGGCGGCCGGGACAAGATGTCCGTGCTGGCCGACGGCTTCGAAGCGCTTGTCGGCGCGATCCTGATCGATGGCGGACTGGATCCCGTCGAGAAGGTCGTCCTCGCCTGCTACGACGACATCATTCCCTCGCTCAGCATCACGCCCAACGTCGAGAACCCGAAAGGGGAGCTCCAGGAGATCTTCCAGGCCCAGTCGCCCGAGGCGCCCAAATATTTGCTGCTCGGGACGTCCGGACCCGACCACGACCGCGCGTTCGAATCCGCCGTGACCCACAGCGGCAAGGAGCTCGGCCGCGGTTCAGGCCGCAGCAAGAAGGAGGCGGAAAGCGCCGCCGCCGCCGCCGCGTTGAACACGCTCCGCGACACCCTAAACGCCAAGCACGGCTATGCGCCGGCCGAAAAGAAACCGACCTCCTGACCGTCTGATTAGGCGAAAACGCTTCCACGCTTTTCCGCGCTCTGCCTACGCTTTGAAGATCTCACAGACCACGAAAACGACTTCATGAACACCGTCCAGCAACTCAAGACCATCAAGAAGAACACCGCCGCGAAAGTCGGTGCCGAGCTCTCCCGCACCGGCGGCCTGCTCCGCCTCGCGCCTGCGTGGGTGCCGCGCTCGTTCCTCCAGCCCGGCCTCCGCATCAAGCTCCACCCCGATGACACCTACGCCTACGGCTTGAACCGCGGCGGCATCGACGAACGCTGGTTCGCGAGCACCACCGTCACCGCCAACGAAGGCCGCGCGGCCGACGAAGGCTTGAACTACTGCGTGGTGGGCAATGAGCGTTTCACGCTGGCGCAGGCAGTTGAGGACACCGGTGCGACGCTCGTCGGCAAGGTCATCTGGAAGAAGTATGGCAAGTGGCCGGTCTACTCGAAGTTCTTCGACAACATGGGGCCCATTCCCCACCACATGCACCAGTCGAAGAAGCAGGCCGCTCTCGTCGGCCAGGAAGGCAAGCCCGAGAGCTACTACTTCCCGCCGCAGCACAACAACGTGGGCAACAACTTTCCCTACACGTTCATGGGCTTCGAGCCCGGCACCACCAAGGCGCAGGTCCGCAAGTGCATCGAAAACTGGAACAAAGGCGACAACGGCATCCTCGACCTCTCCAAGGCCTACCGCCTCAAGCCCGGCACCGGCTGGCTCATCGATCCCTGCATCCTCCACGCCCCCGGCTCCCTCTGCACCTACGAGCCGCAGTGGGGTTCCGACGTCTTCGGCATGTATCAGAACCTCGTCGAAGGACGCGAAGTGCCGTGGAGCCTCCTCGTGAAGGACATGCCCAAGTCCAAGCACCAGGACATCGACTTCATCGTGGACCAGCTCGACTGGGACAAGAACGTGGACCCGAACTTCAAGGACAACCACTACCTCGAACCCGTCCCCGTCGCCGACACCCGCAGCGAAGGCTTCGTGGACCGCTGGATCGTCTATGGCAAGGTCGATGGCGAACAGCTCTTCACCGCCAAGGAACTCACCGTCGAACCCGGTGTGAAATGCACCATCAAGGACACTGGTGCCTATGGCCTCATCTGCGTGCAAGGCTCCGGCAAGATCAACGGTCAGCCGCTCAATTCGCCCAAGCTGATCCGCTTCAATGAACTGACCGAGGACGAATACTTCTGCACCGAAGACGGCGCGAAGAACGGCGTGACCTTCGAGAACACCAGCGGGACCGAACCGCTCGTGACCCTCCGTTACTTCGGCCCCGAGGTGAATCCCGACGCTCCCGCGATGGGCGCGTATCGGAAGAACAAGTTCAACTGACCTGATCTGATTTCACATAACGGCGGCTGGCGGGAACGTCAGTCGCCGTTTCGTTTTAGGGGGTGCATCGGGGTTGGTGAGCGGCTATGCAGTTTCGCCATGTCCACACGAGCGCCGCGTCGAACTGTCCGTCTGTTGTCATGCTTCTTGGTTGGCTTGATGGCCAGGTTCGCCGCGAGAGGCGCGGAGACTCCGCCGGTCGCGGAATCTATCGATCACGCGGGCGTCGTCCGCGGTTGGAATGCGGAGAGCCTCAAGCGCGGAGAGAAGCTCTACAACGGCATCTGCATCACCTGCCATGGCAACCTCACCCAGGCCGGTTCGCTGCCGACCTCGCGGCCGTTCTGGAAGGAGCCTTTCAAGAACGGCAATGACCCGCTGAGCATCTACAAGACGCTCAGCCAGGGTCTCGGGCAGATGCCGGCATGGACTTTCCTCACCCCGGAGCAGCGCTACGACGCCATCCACTTCATCCGCGAGGAGTTCGTCAAACCACACAACCCCACGGCGTATTTCAATGTGACGCCGGACTATCTCGCCGGTCTGCCGAAAGGCGTCGGGCGCGGCGTGCAGACGACGGAGATGATCGAGTTCGCGAAGGGCCCGAAATATCTGCGGATGGACTTCGGGCCGGCGCTGTTTTGGACGTTGCAGGTGGAGACGAACAACATTGCCTACAAGGGCATCGCCGTTCGCCTGGACGACGGACCCGGAGGCGTTTCGAAGGGCCGTGTGTGGATGCTCTACGACCACGACACGATGCGCGTCGCCGCGGCATGGACCGGCGACAAGTTTGTGGACTGGCGCGGCATCGCCTTCGACGGATCGCACGGAACGCATACGAGCATCAAGGGCGAGAAGGCGTTCGTGAATCCCGTCGGCCCCGGGTGGGCGCATCCGCAGACCGGCGGCTTCGACGATCCGCGTTTCCGTGGACGCGATGGCAAACCCTACGGCCCTTTGCCGCGCGACTGGGTGCACTATCTCGGGACCTATTTTCACAGCAATCGCGTCGTTGTCTCCTACACGGTGGGCGATGCGTCCGTGCTGGACCAGCCGGGCTGTGAACGCAGCGGCGCCGCCATCGCCTATTCGCGCACGCTCAACATTGGCAAATCCTCTCGCGACCTCCTGCTGCGGGTCGCGCCGGACGCGACTCCGGTCGCGCTCGTCGGCAAAAGCCCGGCGACTGTCGACCAGACAAATGGTTTCCAGGTCCTGCGCGTGCCGGCGGCCGCGACGCCGTTGAACGTGAAGCTGCTCATCGCCCATCCGGGTCCGGGCATGGACGCCGGCACGCTCTTCGCCTTCGGGTTGGTGTCGCCGCCGGCCGCAGATCTGACGCCCTTCACGCGTGGCGGTTCGCCGAGATGGGAAACGCCGATCGCCACGCGTGGCAAGCTGGGCAACGATGACGGCGCTTTTGCCATCGATGAACTGACGCCGCCGCCCGACGCGACCAATCCGTGGCAGACGTGGATGCGCTTTGGCGGATTTGATTTTTTCAAGGACGGCCGCCGCGCCGCGATCTGCACGTGGAACGGCGACGTTTGGATCGTCAGCGGGGTGGAGGGAGATCTTTCGCAACTGACCTGGAAGCGCATCGCGTCCGGACTGTTCCAGCCGCTCGGCGTGAAGATCGTCGACGAAACCATCTACGTGACCTGCCGGGACCAGATCGCCCGGCTGCGCGACCTGAACGGCGACGGGGAGATCGACTTCGTCGAGAACTTCAACAACGACCACCAGGTCACCGAACACTTCCACGAATTCGCCATGGGCTTGCAGACGGATAGAGACGGGAACTTCTACTACGCGAAGTCCGCCCGACACGCGCTTCCGGCGGTTGTCGCGCATCACGGCACCTTGCTCAAGGTCTCCAAGGATGGTTCGCGGACGGAGATCCTCGCGACCGGTTTCCGTGCCGCCAACGGCGTGTCGGTGAACGACGACGGCAGCTTCTTCGTCACGGACCAGGAAGGGCATTGGACACCGAAGAACCGCATCAACCTCGTGCGCGCGGGCGGCTTCTACGGAAACATGTTCGGCTACCACGACCGCTCAAGCAGCGCGGACGCCGACATGGAGCAGCCGCTGGTCTGGATCACGAACGACATGGACCGGTCGCCCGGCGAGCTGCTTTGGGTCACGAGCGACAAATGGGGGCCGCTCCAGGGTTCGCTGCTGAACATTTCCTACGGCACGGGACGGATCTTTGTCGTGCCTCACGAAAAGGTCGGCGGGCAACTCCAGGGCGGCGTCGTGCAGTTGCCGATCCCCGATTTCCCGACCGGCACGATGCGTGGGCGGTTCCATCCGGGTAACGGTGATCTCTACACCTGCGGCCTGTATGCGTGGGCCGGGAACCGCCAGTTGGACGGAGGATTCTTCCGCGTGCGCGCCACGGGCAAGCCGGCCCATCTGCCGATCGGATTGTCCGCACGGCCCGAGGGAATGGAGGTCCGGTTCAGCGATGCCGTCGATCCCGCCACGGCCAACGACCCCGCGAACTACGCCGTCAAAGTCTGGTCCCTCAAACGCACCGCCAACTATGGGTCCAAGCACATCGACGAACATCCGCTGAAAATCGCCGGCGCCACGCTGGCGGCGGACAAGAAATCTGTGTGGCTGAGCATTCCCGGGCTCCAACCGACCTGGTGCATGGAGATCAAATACGAACTGCGCGGTGCGGACGGCGCGGGCTTCACACGAACCGTCCACAACACGATCCACCAACTCGGGTCGGCGGCTCCGGCGCGTTAGCGTCTACGCCTTGCGGCCTGTTACCGCGGGTCACTTCCAGACCGGTCCATCCGGATAAGCGAACTCCGCCAGTGAGCAGGCGTGCATCTCGGTGCTGTAGCCGGGGCGTTCGGGGGCGAGGTAGCGGCCGCGGCGGACACGGCAGGGATCGACGAAGTGTTCGTGGAGGTGGTCGACGAACTCGCAGACGCGACCGTCCCACGAGGCGCTCACGCTGGTGAAGTCGACCATGCTGATGTGCTGGACGAACTCGCACAGGCCGACGCCGCCGGCATGAGGGCAGACGGGCACGCCGAACTTCGCCGCAAGCAGCAGGACGGCCAGGTTTTCGTTTACGCCGCCGAGCCGGCAGGAATCGATCTGGCAGAATGAAATGGCCCGGGCCTGCAGGAGTTGCTTAAATAGAATGCGATTCATGCCGTGTTCGCCCGTGGCGACGCCGATGCCGAGCGGTTCCAGGGCGCGGGCGATGGTTGCGTGGCCGAGCGCGTCGTCCGGCGAGGTGGGTTCCTCGATCCACCACGGGTTGAAGCGCGCGAGTTCCTTCATCCACGCGATGGCCTGCGGGACATCCCAGACCTGGTTCGCGTCGACCATCAGCTTGCGGTCCGGCCCGATCTCCTCGCGGATGATGGCGAGGCGGCGTTGGTCGTCTTGGAGGTCGCGGCCGACCTTGACCTTGATGTGCATCCAGCCGTCGGCCACGGCTTCGCGGCAAAGGCGGCGGATCTTGTCGTCGGGATAACCGAGCCACCCGGCGCTCGTCGTGTAGGCGGGATAACCCTCGGCCAGCAGGCGGGCGATGCGTTCGGTTTTCCCAACTTCGGCACGGCGCAGGATCGCGAGTGCGTCTTCGGGCGTGAGCGCATCGGTGATGTAGCGGAAGTCGACGCAGGCGACGAATTGCTCGGGCGTGAAGTCGGTGATCAAACGCCAGAGCGGTTTGCCCGCGTGTTTCGCGTAGAGATCCCAGAGCGCGTTGATGATAGCGGCGAGCGCGAGATGGATGGCACCCTTGTCGGGCCCAATCCAACGGAGTTGCGAATCGCCGTTGAGTCGTCGCCAAATGGCTCCCGGCGCGACTATGAATTCTTCCAGCGTCAACCCGACGACGAGATGCTCGTGGGCCTTGATGGCCGCGCAGACGACGTCGTTGCCACGGCCGATGGTGAAGGTGGAACCGTGACCTGTCAGAGCCGTGTCCGTGTGGAGGATGACGTAGGCGGAGGAGTAGTCCGGATCGGGGTTCATCGCATCCGATCCATCCAACTCGCGGGAAGTTGGGAAGCGGATGTCGCGGATCTCAAGGCGTGTGATGCGCATGGTGATGCCGCAAACATGACGACCCCGTTCAAGGACTGGAAGCGCCGGATTCGACGCGGGAATGTTTCGCCGAGCCGGCTCGCCTTACCGGACAAGAATTGTCCGCTTCCGGTTGCCTTGAGGGCGTCGATTGATCATTCTTTGCAACAGTTATGTCCGTCTCTTCGATCAATTTTAAGCCAAAGCCCAAGGCCAAGCCCGCGGCGAAGTCGGGCGACTTCCTCCCAATGTCGCGTGCCGAGATGGAAGCGCGCGGATGGACCGAGTTGGACGTGCTCATCATCACCGGAGACGCCTACGTGGATCATCCGTCGTTCGGCGCCGCCATGATTGGGCGCGTTCTGGAAGCGGAGGGGCTTCGCGTCGGGATCATCGCGCAGCCCGACTGGACGAACATCGAGTCCATCCAGACGATGGGGACTCCCAAGCTCTTCGTCGGTGTTTCGGCCGGCAACCTGGACTCGATGCTGTCGAACTACACCGCCGCACGACACAAGCGGAAGGATGACGTCTACAGCGAAGGCGGCGTGCCCGGCAAACGGCCCAACCATGCGGCGGTTGTCTATTCGCAGATGAGCCGGCGTGCGTTTCCCGGCGTGCCGGTCGTGCTCGGCGGGATGGAAGCCTCCATGCGCCGGGTGGCGCATTACGACTACTGGGAGGACAAGCTGAAGCCTTCGATCATGGCCGACGCCAAGGCCGATCTTCTGGTCTACGGCATGGGTGAAATCCCTGTGCGCGAGATCGTGAAGCGTCTCCGTGAGGACAACCGCGACTTCAGCGGCATCCGTGGCACGGCACTATTCCTCGGCAGCAAGGCCACCGCCGCGGCTGACTTCAAAGACTGCATCATGCTTCCTTCATGGGAAGACCTGCAGGCCGACAAGAAGCACCTGATGCGCCTGACCAAGGTCGTCGAGGCGCAGATGACGCCTCATTGCGGCAAACGCATGGTGCAGATGCACGGCAACCGCGCCGTCATCATGGAAGCCCCTGCGTTCCCCGTGGACGGTCCGGACCTCGACGCGCTTTACGAACTTCCTTTCCAGCGTGCGTCGCATCCCAGCTACAAGGAACCGGTTCCCGGTTTCGCCACGATCAAGGATTCGATCATCGTTTCGCGTGGTTGCGCCGGCGGCTGCACGTTCTGCGGACTCGGATTCCATCAGGGCAAATTTCTCTCCAGCCGCAGTGTGGATTCCGTGCTCAAGGAAGTCCGCAAGCTGGCGGAGTCGGAGAACTTTCGCGGAACAATTTCCGATCTCGGCGGACCCACGGCGAATCTCTATGCCGCGAAGAACGGGCATGCCGACGAGTGCAAGAAGTGCCATCGCCCGAGCTGCCTATGGCCTTCGATCTGTCCGGTGTTCGAGATCAACGAAGACCAGGGCATCGACCTTCTCAAAGGCGCCCGCACGCAGAAGGGCGTCAAACACGTCTTCGTCCAGTCGGGCATCCGCATGGATGTCGCGCTGCGCACGCCCGAATACATGAAGGAGCTCGTGCAGCACCACGTCTCCGGCCACATGAAGGTCGCTCCCGAGCACATGCATCCGGATGTCCTCCGGCGCATGCGCAAGCCCGCAGGCGACTTCCAGGGCTTCATGGAAAAGTTCTTCGAGCTCAGCGAGGAAGCCGGCAAGGAGCAGTATCTGGTGCCCTACTTCATCTCCAGCTTTCCCGGTTGCACCGAGAAGGAGATGGGCGCGGTCGAACAGTTCCTGAAGAAGGAAGGATGGAACCTCCAGCAGGTGCAGGACTTCATCCCGCTCCCGATGACCGGTTCGGCGGCGATGTATGTCACGGGCCTCGATATCAACAGCGAGCTGCCGATCCCCATCACGCGCAATGCCGGCGACCGCGAACGGCAGAAGCGGATGCTCCGTCCGAACCCCAACGACAAGGTCCGTCAACGGGGCATGGGCAGCGCGCCGCGGAACGAAGCGCAGCTCGATACGGTGGAGTGATCGCCGGCGGATCCGTTGGTGGGTCTCGTCGGCGCATGGGCTGGTTATTAGACGGCGAATTGCGTTGTCGGATCTTGCATGGTTCAGCGATGCTATCGGGCTCATGTCATCGAATTCGCCTGACAGTCCGGTAGAGTCCATCACTTCCGTTCCGATGCGCGGCGAGCCGGGCGAGCCCGACTTCTCCCGTCCTGTCCGGCTCATGAAGGATTTCGCCGGGCGCGCGGATTTCCCCGAGTGCGTCCTTGGCGAACATGTGGACATCTCCGGCTTCGCCGGCGTCGTCGTCGCGATCGTGAAGCACTCCATTAAGGTCAAGCCTCCGGAAGGCCTTACGCAGAGTTTCAACGTCAACCGCCTGCGCACCCTGTTCGTCCCGCCCGCGCCCATTGAAGCGCAGCCCTCCGCCGCGTCCCGGCCGGTCGATTCCGAATCCTCGCCCAGACCGGTCGTGCGCCGCCGGCAGGAGCCCGAGCCCGACGCCGCGCCGTCCGAGCAGATCGTTCCCGTGGTGGTCAGGGAAGTCATCGAGGAGCCTGATTTCTCCAAGCCCGTCATCCAGATCCGCGACATGGTGGGCCGTGAAGATTTCCCCAAGTGCGCCTTCGGCGAACAGGTCGAGATCAACGGTTTCACCGGCGTGGTGGTGGAAATCGTGAAGCAGTCGCTCCGTGTCCGGTCGTCCGATGGATACCTGCAGAGCTTCAACGGTCCGATCCTGAAGAAGCTCCACGGCGGTTGATCCGTCACCAGTGCGCTTCAATGGAAGCCGCGAAAGGATGCTTCGCGCCCTATGTCACGGGCGGGGTCGTTGAGGAAAACATCAGCTTCGCGAGCGCTCCCAGGCCGGCGCCGATCAGGTAGACGATCACCGCACAGCCTCCGATGGCGAACGCCATGTCCATGTTCCGGTCATAGCTCGGCCGGACCCCCAGCCGTTCGCCAAGCGCCGAAATGGGGAACGTCACCAGATAGGAGACGAGGCCCTTGATCGAAATCCAGCCTCCGCTGGTGGTCTTGCGATCGCGGCCCACGAGGAACACGGCCACGGCCACGTAGACGATGACCAGGACAGTTCCGAAAATGGATCTGGGAAACCAAGAGGGCATGGGGATTCAGGGTGGTTCTGGCAGCGATCGATGCGTTTCCGGCGGAGCTCAGATCTGGTCGATGTGGAAATGGTTTCGGCCGCAACGGTTGCAGCGGAAGACCGTCAGGGCCGGACCGGATTCCGCATCGAGCGACTCGAGCAGTCGTGTCGCCGGCATGCCGAACAGCCGCAACTGGTAGACGATGTGCCAAAGGACTCCGCCTTCGAACTGGGGCCCCAGCGCGCGGATTTCACAGATGCCCATGCGGTTGTCGGGCTTGGCGGGCTGTCCGCAGCACACCGTTGCGAGAGGTCCCTGCCTGGGAACCAGGTCGATGAAAAGGATGCGTTCTTTCATGGCTCGAGCTGAGGTCGAGGTTGGCCGGATGGCGGAAGCGTGGGTGGTCACAAGGTTTCTCCTTTTGGTCAGGTGTCGGTTCGACCCACGGGCCTTTCGTCGAGCAGGTCCACGTAGGCGAGGAGGCTGGATGAAACGAGCGAGCGGAAGACGAAGGCCGTCGGGTTGCCGTCGCGTTGCAGCGACTCCAACACGCGCCGGGCGGCGCCGCCGGAGATGCCAAGGTCGTGGACGACGTAGCTCATCAGCGTGCCCTCCAGATCACGGTAGTGCTCCCGGATCTCTTCGATTCCGAAGGGTCCGACGAAGGCGGCGGGCTCCCCGTCGCAACTGGGCCAACGTTCCGAGGTCCATGTGCTGAAGCCGGGCGTCCGTGTCGTGATCTCCACGATGGCGGCTTCCGATGCCCCGGCGTCGAAGGCCTCCGAGTCGACGAACGTAGCGTCGAACTTGGCGTGGGCCGATCCGTCGGCGATGCACCAGGGGCAAAGCGCGTCCTCCAGCTCGTCTTCGGCGTAGACCGGGCCGGTGTAGATGAAGCCGCGTGCCTTCATGCAGCAACGGCACTTCGCCGCCGACGCAACGACGCTGCCGCTGCGAAGCGGGTCGGGATGGTGGCGAAAGTTGGGAAGTCCGGTCGTGGCGTTGTCGGCTTTCATGGCAATAACTGGAACATGCCCGGACTTCCGCGAATCCCGCCATCCGCCCTTGGGCGGATACAACGCCCCGAAAACCTCGCCCCGCCTCCGGCCCAAGTCCTATTCCGGTTCCGCGGGGAATGC
>Ga0163144_10007989_pt1 | contig 22998 bp, 26 predicted proteins | sample OliLak19BULKMAT1_FD_123175 | JGI IMG/M metagenome (GOLD analysis project Ga0163144, IMG submission 123175) | Freshwater microbial mat bacterial communities from Lake Vanda, McMurdo Dry Valleys, Antarctica - Oligotrophic Lake LV.19.BULKMAT1 | ecosystem: Environmental > Aquatic > Freshwater >...
CCCGAAGTAACGCCCGAGCCGCAGCGCGGTATCGGCTGTGATGGCCCGCTTGCCATGGACGATCTCGTTGATGCGGCGAGGTGGAACGGATACGTCATGCGCGAGCCGATACTGCGAGAGCGCCAGCGGCTCCAGGAACTCCGCAAGGAGAATCTCGCCAGGATGGATCGGAGCAAGTTTCGCTGCGGACGTCTCCAGCCCGGCCTTTACGTAGATCCCATCGGCCCACACATACACGAGATCGAGTGTCGAGAGATCGCGGGTCTTCCAGGCCGCGTACTGGCGCTGCCAGTCGAGCGTGAGCCGTTGCACGGCACTCGCACTGAGTGGCGCCCCATCGCCCAGCAGCCCGCGCAGCGCCAACTCGAAATCGCCCGTGGCCAAGCCGTGTCAGTACAACTCGGGTAACAGCGCCGCCACATCCGGCGTACGCCGCTGAAACAACGGCAGGATGCGACTGACGAAGCGCTCCTCGCGCCCCCGCACGCGCGGACGGCGCAGCGTGATCGTGCCATTCATGAGTCCGAGCTGGCGCGGTTTCCCGTGGCCATTCCGATAGCCGGCCGGCGTCTCGTCCGTCGAGCGGGCGCTCTTGGGGCGTCCGAGCAGCGCCTCGACTTCCTTCTCCAACACCTGCTGTAAGCACTGCGGCACGTGCTGGCGGACGAACGTCTCCAGCGTCGGCCACGTCGGGCTTGACGTCACGACGTTTTCAGTGAACTTGGCAATGGGCGGTGGCTCCTTTTCGATGTCGGGATTCTCCCGAGGGTGAGTTGGTTACCCGAGAAGGTGCACCGTCTGCCGTTTATTTCCACACTATTTGACGATACCTCGTCCGCGACGCCATTTCACGCTCGAGACATTCTCCGTGCGGAACAGGAGCTTGTTCGGCGTCAGCGCCGAGGTCCGCAGCGACACGGTGAGGCGCGCCTGTGTTTTGGCGTCGTAGCCGCGAAGGGATGAGTCCTGCGAGCTTCGTGCGCGGCGGGCGAGCATCACGAGCGCGCGCGTCGCACTGTCTGCAAAGGCGCTCGACATCAACACCGGTGTAACCGGTCGGCGCCGCAGCGGCTCGCGATGGTCTGCGGGTGCCTGCGGTGTTGATTGCTGGAACAGAAGGATGATCGCGTGCAGGAGCATAGGATCGAAAAAAGGGCGGACCGTCAGAATGCTTCCTACGACCGCAGCGACGCCGGGTTTCGGCCCTCACGTGCGCGACGAGCTTTATCTGTCCGTGAGGGTGATCGCTTCGAGCGGTGCGCCACCGCCCGTCCTCTCGTCTACGACGGACTCACCGGATCGTCGTCACCGCAGGCGGTAAGCGAGAAAGTGGCTAGCGTTGCAAGGACAATTCGCGCATTCCAGCGCATACCAAGACTCCGTGACGAGAGTGATGGATGACGACCAGAGGTCGTCATCGCATTGCATACCCCGTCGATGTGCGCGCCTGTCACGCGTGACACGTCTGCTTCCTTAATAGTGCTGATTAGAACCGCACGCCCATTCCCACACTTAGATACGCAGGAATCGGAAGCGTTTCGCCGCCCTGTGTGCGTGGCACCCCGGCGCGCAGCATGAGTTCCGTGCGGCCCATGGTGACGCCGCCCGTGGCACCGAAGCGCCACGTGCCACCGTTCTCCACGTACCAGCCGTCCTTTGCCTCAGCGTACCACAGGTCGCGATACTGCTGCGTGTGCGTGAAATGCGTAACGATCGCTTTGTCGAATCCCATCTCCGCCGCGACGAACCACCGACGACGGTACAGTCCACCAACCGCACCGACATCGGCGCCAAAGTTGACCGCGCGAAACACGTCGTTCGATGTGCCCCGCGTGATCGCGGCCACACTCGCCGACAGTCGCAGCGACCCGTACTGCACCAGCTGTACCTGACCCGTAATTTTCGCACGGTAGTCACGCAACTCTGCCTCGCCAGCGACGACGCCACCCTCAACACCGACCTGCGACGTCGCGCCAAACAGCGACAGGACGCGACTGTAGCCAATGCTGGGAATGACGGCCGGGTCAATACCCGCCGTGAGTTGTACACGCGACTCGCCTGGCGTGAGGCGCGCGAGATTCCACTGCGCATGCGCCACGCTGGCGGGAGCGCAGAGCATGAGCACCATGCCCCATACGATGCGGCCGCTCATTGGTTTCCCCCGACGGCAGCGCTGATGAAAAAGTCGCGCATGTGCTGCACGACCTGCGCGGTGTGCGTCCACTGCACGTCATGCCCTGCACCAGCGACGACCTCGAGGCGCGCCTGACGGTACAGAGGCAACTGTTCGCGCTGCAGCGGCGGCCCCAGCACCTCGCTTCGCGCTCCCGCAATCAGCAGCACACGACCACTGAAGGCCTGCAGGTTGGTGGTGAAATCGAAGTTGAACCGCCCCTGGCTATCCTGCCCGTCTTTCATGAGATAGCGATTGGCCTGTGCGCCATTTCGCCACGCAGGTTCTGCTCCGGGACCGCGTCGCGCATTGTTTCGGGGCTGCGATGCAATGGCGCCGAGCGTGCGGTGGTAGTCCATGCGGACGTGGTCGTCGGCCGAAAAGAACTGCGAGCTCCAGGTCATGTCGTTCAGCCATTCGCGCAGCAGCTTCACATCGTACATGTCGTCCTTGATGCGCTCGAACGTACTCCCACGAATGGGCCCGCTTTCTATTAGGACCGCCTCCTTCACGCGCTCGGTATGGCGATTGATGAACGAGGTGCCGTACATCCCGCCCCACGAATGACCCACCAGCGTGACCGACTGCCCGGGGGCATAGCGGTTCACGATGGCGAGCAAGTCGGCATCGTACTGATCGATGGTCAGCACGTCCTTGTCATGACGCTGCGAGAGTCCCGCGCCGCGCTGATCCCAGAAGACGATGAAATAGTGATCGGCGAGGCTGTACCCGTCGAAGCGATCGGCGAGCGGCAGGAGCGACCGATAGTCGGCCCCGGGTCCACCGTGCAACATGATGAGCACCGGCTTCCCGGGCGTGCCCCGCGTCTCCGCATGGAGTCGCGTGTTGTTGATGACGATTGCCGGGAGCGACGGGTCCTCCATGACCGTGCGGGGAACGACGTTCCCCGGTTCAGACATCGTGAGCGGCTCACACGCTCCCAGCGTTACCAGCCCTAAACCAATCCACCAACGTTGCCGCATTGCGGTACCTCCCTTGAGTGTGTCGCGCGGCCCGACGAGATCGGACCGCGTCGACGGCAAGGTCGGCACCGAGCAACGTGGTGGCGACAGGACCGGTCGGACTGCACCTCCCATCCGATCGGATTGGACTCCTTCAGCCCTCTCGGCTGCTTCGGTACTCGGAAGGCGTCATGCCTGTCTGCTTCTTGAAAACCGCATTGAATGTGGACTTCGAGGCGAAGCCGGCATCAAGGGCGAGAACCAGATACGTGTAGCGCGCACCATCATCACCGGCGATCCGCTCCTGTACCTCGCGCACCCGATATCCATTGACGAAATCATGGAAGCTGAGCCGAACCTGCGCGTTCAACACCTCCGAGAGACGGTGCGGTGAGGTGTCGAGCGCCGACGCCAGATCGCCCAGCGTGAGCTCTGACCGTCTGTAAAGGCGCTCGCTCTCCATCAACGCCATCAGGCGCGCCTCGATCTTTTCGGCGGCGCGTGCATCGAGGCCGGATCGCTCATACCGCTCGGCCGGCGCGCTCGCCACGTCCGGAGTCACTTCGGCCATCGCGTCGGGAGACGCGACACTGAAGCGGACAATTTCCGGCTGACGCATCCCCCGGTAACCGATAGCGTAGATGAAGCCTGTGATCGCCGTTGCAACAAGCAGATCCGGCTCAATGTCAGGCAGATGCCCGAGGTCCGCTGCCAATGACAGCGTGCAGGCGAGCAGCCAGATACCGCCTGCCGCCAGGACCAGCTGCCGCACCCACGCGAGGTTCACGCGCTCGAGCGATGAGTAGTTGTCCTCGACGATCTGTCGGTGTCGACGGAGCACCACGAGGTTGGCCACGGTGTACCCGGTTCCCGAGAGGAAGCGCAGCACATCGGTCATCTTCGCCACCATCGGCGGAGAACCAGCTCGGATGGCCCCATACATGGCGACCTTCTCGGGAGCCGAGAGCCGAAAGATCGGCACGGAGAGGATTAGAACCAGAATGGCCGGCGCCGCATGCCACGCGTCGCGCCAATGCAGTCGACGACTGCGGTCGCTGGCGGTGGCCGCGTACAGGTAGACGAGCGGCCCGAAAAGAAACGGCAGCGGCTGCGATAGGGCGAACAGGTGGGGGAATCGACCCACGAGCGCTGCGGAGTAATAGACGACGCTGGCCAGGAAGAGCGCCAGCGATACAATCGCCGCCGCCAGCAATCGATGCGGGGTGTGAGTGCTCGGTCGCGTCGCCAGTGCCGCTGCCAGCAGCAGCCCCTGCAGCGTGCCGAGCAGCGTCACAAGCTGCCACCAATTCAGTCCACCCGCATCCACGTCAGTTTCTGCCTAAGCTTACGTTCACCGCATTCTCAATTCCGTTTGATAGTTTAACGGAACCACTCGCGGCCGGCGCAGCCATCGGACAGCCACGTAAAAATATTCGCATCAGCAACGCAGCAACGGTGCGAGAGGTAGGGTCACGGTGCCGGAGCAGCCCGGCGGGATTTTTCACGGAGTGCGATGGTCACACCGATGCGAATGACGTACAGGTCGGCCTGGGAGCGCTTGATGTCGAAACCGAGTGATCCGTCAGGCTGGTCCGTCAATCCACCCTTGACGAGATAGTCTCGTGCGCCGTGGTGCTCGTAACCGACACCGATATCAATGCTGGCGCGGCGGTGAACGGGCAACTGCAGGCCGAGACCACCCCGCCACACCACGCCGCCATCAGCAAAGTTTTCGTCGGCGGCCACGAAATCCGGAACGAGGCCGCCACCAAGTGCGCTGAGAGTGGCGAAGCGGCTCATGCCGACAAGACCGTAGCCATACGCCCGGACGCGTCCGAGCGGCACCGAGAGCTGCGGGCCTAGGGCCAACGAGAAGATGCCGTTGGCCGTGGTCAGAGCCACGGCCACGCGACAGTGCGGCGCCGTTCCCAGACAGCTGCGCTGGCTCTCGTGTCCGTAGTTCAGCCACCCGCCCTGCAACCGCAGTGAGATCAGGCCGTGCTGGTCGAGCCGCAGTAACACGTGGGCTTGCCCCCCCGCCGCGTTCTTCACGTTCCGCTTGAATGCGCCTACCGGCTGGCCTGCGTCGACGGTGAATCCCACATGCCAGCGAGGAACGCGCATGGCAACGGTGTCTGCCGCGGGCAATGGCGATTGCCCGACAGCGGCGGTGGCGAAGAAAAGCAGTCCGGAGAGGGCGGCGAGAGATGAGCGCATGACGATGGACAAGGAAAGAAAGAGTACGTACACTGTACGTTTAACGTACGCCGTACGTCGCACGCCGTCAAGCGCAGCCGGCTGCTTGCCCTTCCCGCGCTGTGCTTATAGCGTCCCCCGCATGCCATCCTCTCGACGCGCACCACTGAGTCGCGACCGTATTCTACGCGCCGCGATCAAGCTCGCTGATCGGCACGGGCTCGAGGCCCTCTCCATGCGCACGCTCGCCACGGCGCTCAAGGTCGGTGCGATGTCGCTCTACAATCACGTCGCGAACAAGGACGAACTGCTTGACGGCATGCTCGATATCGTCATGGGCGAAATCACGTGGCCCATGCGCGACGCCGATTGGAAGGCGGCGCTGCGGGCGCGCGCCACGTCGGCGCTCGCGGTGATGACGGCGCATCCATGGGCCCCGCTGCTGGTCGTGTCCCGCATTACCGTGGGCCCCAAGCGCCTCGAGTACATCGACGCCACGCTCGGTACGCTGCGCGGAGCGGGGTTCTCCTGGTTTGAGACCGATCGCGCGTGGAATGCGATGGACAACTACATCTTCGGATTTGCGCTGCAACAGCAGCACTTTCCCGTGAACCCGGACGAGTACGCGGCTGCGGCTGCGGCCTACCTACCCATGTTGCCCGCCGCGCGGTACCCCCACATGCACGAACTCTCGGCACTCGTGGCCGACGAGGCGCACGACGGGACGCTCGATTTTGCGTTCGGGCTGGACCTGATTTTCGATGGACTGGAGCGGCGGCAGAACTCACGCAAATAGGCGCATGGAGTTGGAGCATGCGGTGACGCCGACCGCTACGGCACCCTTGCCGTGCGCTCATCCACCTCGGCCGCAAGGAAATACCCCAACGCCGATTCCGTCGGCCGCGAGACGTTGGCCACGTTGCCGCGCAGGCTGGCCGGTGGCGTCGAGAACGGCGAGCCGTCCCCGAGCGACACATTGTTGAGCGTGAGGTAATAGCGATACCCCTGTTCGCTGAGCGACATGTGCCGCAGGCGCACCGTCTGGCCCGAACGCAACACGATGCCTGAGTACGGCTGGTAACCACGAACGAGCGCGCCGTTGAAAAAGGCGTCGCGCTCCATGGGGCGGTACCGGAACGCGGTGTCGGCCTCCACCAGTCGCCGACCGTCCACGAACTGATCCCACACGTAGTAGTTCTCCACGCCGGGCGGATCCCTGAAGTCGACCGTCGCCCGCGGACCCGGCTCCCGCGCGACATCTGGTGGCGCGAAGAGCCCCGTACGCTCCCGGAAGTAGAACGAATCGATCGGAGTTACCGGCAACAGCGAGTCACTTCCTTCGTACGTCTCATTGTTCCACCGGACGCGGAGCGTGTACCGCCGGTAGAGTACCGGAACGAGGCTGTCAGTGATGTACACGCCCGGCGCGTTCGCCTCTTCGCGGAAGCGCGTAGTGATACCCCGACCATCCGTGACCTGCACCTCCGCACTGCGAGCCGGAAGCGGACCCGCGGGTTCGAAGTATGCAGTGCTGGTGGTCAGGGTGATGACCTGCCGCCCGGACGGCGCGCCGCGCACCAGTTCGAGCCGTCCGCTCACCACTAGGCGCGGAGCCATCGTTGGCACCGTGATATCCACCACGCGTTCGCAGCCCATTGCCAGCAGCAGTGAGGCCGCCAGTAGCGTCACACGCACACGCACACGGATCTCAGAATCGGAAGACATAGCTCAGGCTCGGGATGATGCCGAAGATTGACGTCTGGATCGCGTCGGCGACTAGCGGATTGTCATTGCGCTGCTGCACCCGCAGCGATTGCGCGTTGAAGTGGTTGTAGGCGTTGACCGCGCCGAACTGCAGTTCGCCACGCCGGTACTGTCGCGTGAGGCTCAGGTCCAGACGGTGATAGAGTGGCAGGCGCGAGGAGTTGCGATCGCCGTACTCCGCCACGAGGAAGCCATCCACCCAGTAGCGCGCACGCGGCAGCGTGGCCGGCAGCCCCGAGGCGAGCACGAAGGTCGAGCCGACACGCCACTTCGGTTTCCACAGCCAGCTCCCCACGAGCGAGAGGTTGTGGGTCTTGTCGAAGGGCGACGCGTACCACCGTCCGTCGCTGATCCCACCGTCTGTGGTCCCCGGCGCCGGGAAGCGCTGTTCCGCTCTTGCCAACGTGTAGCTTGCCCAGCCGGTGAAGCGCCCCTCGACGCGTCGCGCAAACAGCTCCAGTCCGTACGCCCGTCCCTGACCCTGCACCAGCATCGTCTCGAGGCGCGGATTCAGAAAGACATCCACTCCACTGACGTAGTCCACGACATTCTGCGCCCGCTTCCAATACGTTTCAGCCGTGAGCTCCAGACCGCGGTACTGCCCCGTCCATCCGAACGCATACTGATCGGCCACCTGCGGACGGATGAACGGCCCGGCCGGCTCCCAGACATCCAGCGGCGTGGGCGAGTTCGTGTTCGATACGAGCTGCAGGAACTGCTGCGTTCGCGCGTAGCTCACTTTCAAGCTGTGCTGCGGGGTAAGGGAGAAGCGCACCGTGGTGCGTGGCTCGAGGCCATCGTAGAACGCCATGCGCGTGCCGCGCGGGACTCGGCTGCTGTCCACCAGGACGCCGGGCTCGTATCGCCCGAGCGCGGAGCTCCAGACCAGTGGTGCATCATTCGCGTATCGGTAGCGCGTCCCGTCGCCCACGCGGGCGAAGTCCGCGTAGCGCAGGCCCGCCTGAAGTCCCAGCCGATTGCCCACATCCATCTCCCAGTTCACGAACGCCGCGCGGGAAACGCCATAGCGTCGTTCCACCTCGCGCGTGCGCAAACTCGACCCCACCGTGTCACCGACCGGACTCAGTCGGCCGGGGCGGAAGACGCTGCGCGTGAACTCGCCGCCGACACTGAACCGCTGGTTGGCCGTCATCTGCCAGGTTTCGTCGATCCGCAGGTCCGCGCTCACGATGCTCGCGACCCACGTTGCCGAGTCGTTCGGCTCCGCGCGGAGGCCCAGCTTGTAGTCGTAGTCGCTCCACGCACCAGAGATCTTCGAGAAGAGCCGCCCACCGAATGACTGATTCCAACGGAGCGCCGTGGCTCGGTTGCCCCACGTGGCGCCGAAGCCGGCGTTTTGCGCTGCGAGCAGGTCACGGCCCATGAAGCCGGAGGCGATCAGCGCGCCGGTGGTCCCGAGATTGACCTGCGCCCTGGCATTCAAGTCATAAAAGTACGCGCGGCTGTCGCGGACGGTCGTGTCGCTCGCCAGCGGCAGGAAGGCATCCGCATAGGAGCGTCGTGCGGCCAGAATGTAGGACCCGCGCTTGCCCGGCACCGGCCCCTCCAGCAGCAGCTTGCTGGAGAGCAGGCCGATGGAGGCCGTGCCCTCGAACTCCTCACGGTTGCCTTCACGCTGCCGGATGTCCACCACCGACGACAGGCGTCCGCCGAAACGTGCCGGAATCCCGCCCTTGTACAGTGTCACGTTGTCGATGGCGTCGGCATTGAACGTGGAAAGGAAGCCGAGGATGTGTGATGGGTTGTAGATCGTGGACTCATCCAGCAGGATGAGATTCTGGTCGATGCTGCCGCCGCGCACCGAGAAGGCGGTCGACGCATCGGAGGTCGTGGCAACCCCCGGCAGGAGCGTCAGCGTGCGCAACGGGTCCACCTCACCGAGCACCGATGGTGCCGCTCTGGCCGCGGCCATGTCCAGGCGCACGACGCTCATCTGAGGCGCGGCCGGATCGAGATCGGCCCGTTCCTCCCGCTTCGCCTGCACCTGCACCGCCTGCAGCACCTTCTCCTGCGGGCGCAATCGGAGCGTGAGTTCCAGCCGCTCGTTCACCACGATGCTGGTATCGAGTGGTGCGTACCCGATCGCGCGCACCCGCAGCCGATGCGACCCCACAGGCAGCACGAGGGCGTAAAAGCCCTCCTCGTTGGTCTGGCGCACCTGAGCGTCCGCATCCACACGTAACGTCGCGCCGCGCACCACCTCGCCGGAGGCGAGGCTGCGCACATATCCCGCGACGCGCGCGCGGCGAGCGGAGGAGAGCGTGTCGTTCTGCGTGGAGGCAGATGCCGGCGCGTGCCTGGGCCCCGGCGGTGCGTGCGCGGACACCGGCCGCGCAGCAATGAGGAGCGTAAAGAGGAACAGCGAGCGGTTCATGAAAATGATCTGAAGGAGACGGTGAATTCGGCGGATTGGCGCGCACCGCGCGACGTCGAAAGCGCATTGCGCGACGTTAAGTGCGCATTGCGCGACGTTAAGTGCGCATTGCGCGACGTTAAGTGCGCATTGCGCGACGTTAAGTGCGCAATGCATGCCGGAGTACGTACAGTGTACGTTTACCGTACACTGTACGTCCAAGTTTGTCAAGCGTGAACGGCGTCTTGCTCTCGGCGGAAGGAGCGACAGACCGGGCACCGCAGCGGCAAGGCATCTACGACTAGCCGGCTACTGGCGTGGTGCGGCTTCCGGAAACCTTTTGAGCAGCTCCGCCAGTGGCGCAACTCCGTACCGTGCGCGCTCGGCATCGCTCGTGGCGCGGTCGATTGGTGCAAGTTCTTCAGCGCCGGTTCGCTGATTGATGAAGCGGTTGGTTCCGTACTTTTGCCGGCCGGTGGTGACGCTCAGGTAGCGGTCGATCGACTGGGCGACGAGCTCACGAGCCGGGGCGTACCCTGCCTCGAATGCGGCCGTCGCCAGATGATGGCCGACCAGGTAGTTGTCCGGGCTGATCCCGACGAGCGAGTCGTTACGGATCGTCATCGGCGAGTGCTGCAGCACGATGGCCGCGTTGAAGCGATCGGCTGGCGTCTGCACGTTGCCGGCACCGATCTGCTCGAGAACAAGGACAACGCGTTCCTGGTCACGCCGGGGTATCTGCTTGCCCTGCTGGTAGTCCTGATCCTCGCGGGAGAGGCCCACCAGAACCGGATTGTCGACGACGCGGCGCGGTGCCGGCGCCTCACGGGGTGAGGGTGCGGCGGGTGTGCAGCTGGCAAGGGCAGCGTACATGGCGACGAGGAGTGCCGTGGTGCGTCGGGGCATGCTCTGGAACGTCGCCATGTCGCTTACCGGTCAGTGAGCGCAATACTCTCGAGCGGCGTGCCGCCTCCCGTCTTCTCGACGGCGATGAACGAACGAATCCCACCCGCGGCCACCTGTACGCCACTCACCGTCAACAGCGCGGTCTTATTGCCCGCTCCGGTGAAGATGACGGTGTAGGTACCGGCATCCCGGTCGATGTACGCCGATGCCGCTCGCGCGGCGAGATTGGACGCGGATGGTGTCGCAGTGGCGAGATCGTTGGCGTTCGTGAGCACATACACGTCCACCGCGCCCGCACCAGCCGCCGCGTGAATTGCGCGGAACTTCACTTTGCCTGCTGCCGGTGCCGCGTTGTTGTCGGTGAGTACCAATGACTGTGGTGCAGCTTCAGTGCCGAGTGCGATCACCGTGTAGTTCCCGCCGTTCGCGACCGTTGCATTCGCAGAGTGCACATCGGTCGCAACGCCCGTCTTGCGGAATTTGACGGCGGTCGCACCAACCGCCGTCATCTGGTATCCATCCGACCCCTTGTATGCCACGTTGGTCTTGTAAGATGTGGCGTTGAACAGAATGTCCATTCCCGCGACATTACTGATTGCGTGCACAGCGCGGACGCGCCCCTCTGTGGTCGGACGCACCGGGTCGTCATCGTCGCACGCCGCGAGAGTGAACGTGGCCAGAGCGGTAAGAGCAATTCGGGAAGACCATCGCATACGGGAACTCCGTGTCGAAGATGCGCGATGAGCGACCACATGTCGTCATCGATGCGCCATACTCGCCAGTGCGACGGCCTGTCACAAATGGGGTTCCGATGTCGCGAGAGCACTCGTGCATCGCCTCAATGGCGACGCCATACTCGCTCCTCCGTTCGATGCTGCTATCGGCGAGCTCGGTATCCTGGTTGAAGCGCGATGACTACGGGCGCACCAAAGACGCTGTCGTCATGCTCGAGCACAACATCACGCTGCATCCCGGCTCCGCGTTCAGTTACGACGGACTGGCAGACGCGGCCTTGCACCGGTCAAAAGGGAGCGGTCGCCAAGCCACCGCTCGCGATGCAGGAACGCAGATGATCCACCAGCCGCGCCGCGCTCGGCGAAAGGCGACTCAGTCTCGAGTACTCCGCAGCTTCGGGCGGCAAGCCGCGGCTCTGCGACCGCAGTGAACGCACCCCGTGCAGCCACCGTGTCGCGTGCGCCAATGGCTGGCCAGTAGCGACTGTTCGCAATGCGTCAGATTCCTTCAGTGCATCCGACACCACTGGCGCTGATCCTTGGGTTGAGGTGTCCCCCGGTGCCGGCACGTCGACCCCCGCAATGGCCACGGTCAGCAGCGCGCGTAGCGCGCGCGCCACCTGGAACTGCGGCGCGCGATCGGCCGTGTCATCCAACGTGCGCCGGGCTTCGCGCCACGCCTCTACGTCGCAGCTGGCGGCGGCCGTCGCCGCGTTCAAAATCGTGGCGAACTCGCGATCGCCGCGGCCGCGCGGTTCGCCGATCCAGCGCAAGGCGCCGGGCGAGAGCAGCACTGCCAACTGCGCCGCAATCTGCGTGTTTGACAGGAGCGTGTCGGGTGCATGCTCGGTGGGCCGCTCGCCCTGCACGAGTGCGCCGCCGCTTCGCCGCTCCGTCACTTCTAGCCGTACTTGGCGCAACGAGCCAGAGATGCGCGCACAGAGGTGCGCCGGCGGGCTGTTGCCACATGCACTTCCGTTGGACAGAGGCACCAACAGCACGTTGACATGTTCGCCCAGGCCGCGACGCGTGCTGGTGTGCAGCGCATCGAGTGCCGCGTCCACTGAAGGGTCGGTGTGAACATCCCGGACCAGCATGGCACGAAGAGGGACTGACCCGATCAACGGTATGGTTGGCGTCGGGATGACGGTCCCACGCGACCCGCCCCGGCCCGGAAGAAGGGAGGGCCAGAAACCGACGGCTACCAGTGCGGTTGTCGCTGTCAGCGCCGCGACGATGCCAATGCGAAACCGCCGAAACCATGAGGTCGGATGCGTCGAGCCGGATCGTGATGGCGTCACGTTGGCAGTCAGCACGTCGACCGACGTTGCCGCATCCGGCGGCTCCCGGAGCGGCACCCGCAGCGCGTAGCCCTCACCGCGCACGGAGTCCAGCAACCCCGCGTCGTAGCCCGCCTCTCGCAATGCCTGCCGAGCGAGTCGTACGCGCTGTTTGAGTGCGTCGGGGCTGATGTGCGTGTCAGGCCACACCAGAGCCTGCAGACGTTTGGCCTCCACGAAATGCGGGGACTGCTCAGACAAGGCAGCCAACAGCTGCGCGGTGAGCCACGGAATCACGACCGACGTGCCCGTGGGCCCGATCAGCAGACGCTGTTGGCGCTGCACACAATTGCGGATACCGAGTCCGACAAAAGGGCATTAGACGCGACGTTCACCGAGGCTTCACCCTCCTTCACCGGCATTCCCTGTCACGAGGACGGACGGAAACGTACCTGTGGAGCTCGGCCCGGCACCGTTGCCGGCCCGTTCCCTCGTGTCGCCGAACCCTCACGTGTCTGCCATGCATATTCGATCCTCTCTGCTGTTCGCTCTGCTCGTCCTGCTGGCCTGTATGAGGTGTCCCACCGCCATACTGTCGCAACCTCTCCGAACGCTGGCTCCCGATTCGGCACTGGCCACGGCGCTCATGCAGGATCTGCAGCAGGTGGCCCGCCTTCCCGGTCTGAGCGTGGCCGCATGGTCCAACGGGCGGGTCCGTTTTGCCCAAGGAGTCGGCTACCGCGACGTGGAGCGGCGGATGCCCGTTGACAGCAGTATACGCTTCGGCTCCGCCTCCGTGTCCAAAGAGTGACCGCAACGGCGGCGCTGCGTATGCTCCAGGACGGACGATTCGACCTCGACGAACCGATATCCGGACACTTCCCCGGTTTCCCAGGGGCTGCGGCAATCACACCTCGTGCGCTGGCGGCACATTTGAGCGGAATTCCGCACTATGGACCGGGTTCGATGCCCAGCGATCGTCGCCACGTGTGGGCCCGTGATGCGCTTCATGAGTTCGCGTTAGCACGGCGCGTTGGCGCACCCGGTGAACAGTCGGTGTACAGCACCCATGGCATCACGCTGCTTTCGGCGGTCATGGAGCAGCGTAGCGAGCTGCCCATTCTTGCGCTGCTGAAGCGCGAGGTCTTCGAACCGTTCGATATGCCGTCGTCAGGCGGGCTCTTCGTGGATTCCGTATCGTTCAACGCGGCGCGGTTCTACGAGCGGAATCGCGATTCGCTGCGGCCTCTTACGCGTCCACGAAATCTGAGCTATGCCTGGGCGGGTGCCGGCTTGTTGCAGACACCCGTCGACCTCGTGCGCATGACACGGCCCTACTTCGACGGAACGTTTACTTCCGCCACGCTGTCCACCGCGTTCACCGAGCAGGTCCGCGCCGACGGCACACCCACTGGTGTCGCGTTCGTGTGGCGCGTAGCGAATGACTGGCGTGGGCGGCCGTTGGCGCATCACGCAGGGGTGAACCCCGGTGCACGATCCGTGGTGCTCATGCGTCGCAACGAAGGACGCAGTGTGGCGGTGATGACGAACGTCGAGTGGACAGCATCAATGGATCGTACAGCGAACATGTTCGCCGAGGCGCTGTTCAACTCCGCACCCGGGCGTCGCCCGATGCGCGTCACGGGCACGTGGGTTGGATCACTCGATAGTGCCGGCGTGCAGGGAGAGTGGGCGATTACCGGTAAGACAGGCTGGGTGAGCACACCAGCGAAGCTACGGGCGCGATTCTCGAGCGCGGGCGGAGTCACCAGCGATCGTTTGCCGTTGCGCGCGTTCCGAGACGACCTGTACGCGCTCGTCACGCCCTGGGGACTCTACCCCCTCGACATCACACGCGACGCGAGTGGGGCGGTAACGGCGCGCGTGCAGGTCGGCGCGCATCGATGGGAGCTACGCGCACGGTGAGCTCAGCCAGCGATCGGCGTCGGGACCGCCCACCAACTCGACCTGGCCATTCGGCACCGGCGCGCCGCGCAAGGCCGATGGCGCAAACGCGTTTATCGTCAGCGCCGCGCCGAGTAGCGGTTCATGGGCCGTCACGCACGCGAGAAAAGGGCGCCCGGTACTCGGAGGGTACATCCACCGGGTAGAAGGCGCCGGTCAGCGCGCTGACGATGATCACTCCCACCAACGCACCGACCGCGATCGGTATGCCGAGCCAGTACAACGGAGCCGCTCGGCCGGCGGACTGCGCGCGCCAGTACATGGCGCAGCCGAGATGCGTGAACAACGCCAGCACACCGAACAGGTAGGCTGATTCGTTAGGAATAGCGAGGCGCTGAGACAGAGGGCGTGAGAGGGCGGGAGGGGTCAGGAGCGGTCAGGGCGGCGTAACAGTGTGTGCGACACACTTGGCCGATGGGCAAACCACAACCCGCTCGCGGAAGGGCGTGATTCCATCGGGGGCCGCGCCGGATCGTATGGGCTATCTGCGCGGGCGAGGGAAGCGAAACGTGTGATTAACCTGCCACGTGCCTGCGCTGTCGCGTTGCGCGGTGGAGATACCGGTGCTCCCAGCGTCCCGCTCGGAGGCACGATAGGCCGGCGTGACGCGTGGGTCGTCGCTGAATACCAGCGCATTGAGGTAGAAGCCTCGCACTTCAGGGAACTGCACGACCACATGTACGTGCTGCGGGTCCGTGCGCCCTGGATATGGGCCCGGTCGTATGGTTTCGAAAATAACCGTGCCGTCTCTCCCGGTTTGGGCGAACGCATGCAGCGCGCCGTGCCATCGGTAACATCCCACTGCGCCAGCGCCCACCGGATAGTGTCCCTGAGCGTTGGTGTGGTAGGCATACACCATCATGCCCGCGTGCGGCGCTCCCCGCTCATCGGCGAAGCGCAGGACAATGCGCATGCGTTCGCCAGGCTCACCGGTCGACGCGATGCGAACGCGATTCGTCAGCACCGCCGTGCGTGCCGGTTGCGGGGGCTCGCACGCGGGATCATCGGGCCCGGATTGCGCACGCGCCACAACGGGCAGCAGCATGAAGCACGCGAACGCGCCTACACGAGAGCGATGTGTCACGATCCCCCCTGCCGTGCGATGATATCGAATTCGAGCTGCACGTCGTCATCCACCAGGTCGTTAGTAATACGCGACCCGCGAAACGCGACGCCCCATTGCATGCGATCGATGGTGAGTCGTGCCGTGGCACGCATCGCTGTCGGCTCGTAGCTCCAGAGCGTCATGTCGAACGTCACCGCCTTCGTGACGCCCCGAAGAGTGAGTCGCCCATTCACCCGAAAGACGTTCGCACCCACATGCTCACTGCGGTCGATCGTGAACTCCGCCGTGGGGAAGCGCGTGACCGCAAAGAAGTCCTCACCCAACAAATGCTCCGTCAGTTTTCGGCGCGGGACACTCTCGCTGCGCGGCATATCCGTGACGGCGATGGATCGCATATCCAGAAGTACTCGACCGCCGCGCAGCTGCATGCCGCGTACATCGATCCATCCACTCCGCACGCGCAGCGTGCCACTGTGAGCGCCACGCCCACCGAACTTCGTCCCTTTCCAGCGGATCTCCGTCGCCGCGGTATCCACGCGTGCAATGTCGCGCACGGAGGTGTCTCGGATAGAAAGGCGCGGAGCCTCCAGAAACGTCGGCGCGGCGAGGAGTGTAGCGGCCGTGAGCGAATGAAGCCATGACATACGAAGCTCCGGTACGGAAGGTACGAAGAAGAGTATGGCACGCACCGCGCCATCTACTGTGCTGCTTCGATACCGCTCGTAGGCGGGGGGTTCAATGTCCGTTTAATGTCCCTGTCATGCGGCGTGCACGGCCGCGATCACCGCGCGGTCACGGTGATGCGCCCCTTGAACGAGCGGGCGGTAATGCGTCCATTGGCGGGCGACTGCCGTAACGTCGGCAATGCGGTGGCACCGGCACGGCTCGACAGCTCAAGTATGGGACTGCGGGTGGCCGGCACCGCTATCGCGATTCCGCCGGAGTGTGTCTGTACGTCGAGCTGCACGCCGTTCAATACGCCGCTGCCGAATGTCACCGTACCGCCGATCGTTTCGACGCGACCGTCGGCGGTGAAAGCGGTAAGCGTGACGGCTCCGCTGATGGTCGCCACCGATACGGTCCCTCGTACATTGGCCAGCGACACATCGCCCTTGCCACCGCGCACTCGCAGGTCGCCCTCGGCGTACTCCACATGCACCGGAGCGTCGATGGACTCGATCACGGCCACGCCGCGCACCTCGCGAATGGCAATGCGTCCGCGCACGGCGTACGCCTCGAGTTCTCCTGTCGTGCCGCGCACGTCGATGTCGCCGTCGATGGTTTTGATCCACACACGCGCCGCGCGAGGGATGCGGACAACGAGGTCTGCGCGCGGCATCGTTGAATCGGCGGCGACGAGTGATTCGACGCCGAGCTTCAGGTGCGTGCGGGATCCCCCGCCAAAGACGCTGGCGTTGGCGCCGAGGGTACCGGTGACGTCGACGGAATCGCGCGCCCAGGTAACCACGCGGACACGTCCGACGGGCACATACACCCGCATGGACACGTCGGGCGTCGCGGGGTATCCGCGGTGAAACGGCTGCACGCGTGTGGCGAGTGGCAACAATGATGTCCCTGCTTCTGGCCTTTTTTGCGCGCCGATGAGGAGCGGCAGTGCGACCAACACCAACGCCCACACACAGGCATACGCATGCGTATACGCAGACGCACGCATACTCGTCGGTGCCGGGCCGTGCTGTCGATCGGCTCGGAACGGTCGCGTCTTCACGACGTCGCCTCTTTCACTCGTTGCGTGAGTTCGCTACGTCGTGCGCCGACAACCGATTGGTAGCCGCGCAGTTCTGCATCATCCGGAGACGCCTGCAACGCGTCCTCGATTTCACGCGCGGCCGCGTCGAGCAATTTGAACTCGGCCCGGGCACGGTCCGACGCAAGCCGCGCCGCGTTACCCATCGCAGCATTGTCCGGATACGCGTTCGCCCCGGGCATGGTTCCGGAGACGCGGCTGGGCGCGGGTACATCCGGTTGTTGCTGGGGACGGATGAACATGAACAATGCGGCGGCCGTGAGTAGTGTCGCCGCCGCTGTTCCAATGGGCCACCGCCACGCTGCATGCGGAGCATGGAACATGTGGACGTCGTCGCGCGCGCGATCAGAAACAACTGGCCTCGCTCTGGGATGTGATGATGCCGCGACCGCCGTCATGATTGGTGCACGCAGCGTCGACGGGAGTGGCGGCAAGAAATCGCCGGTCGGAAAGCGTGTCGATTCCTCCAGGAGCGCTTCACACCGGGCACACGAGGCGGCATGCGACTCGACCTGTTCCGCGTCTTCATCGGAGGGCCGGCCGGTGAGGTAGGTTGGCAGGGCGTGGTCGAAGACGGCGCACGGCACCAACCCATCGGCGTTGTGCTTCGCCATGCCCTGTGGCATGTCGGAGTTTATGTCGGAGTTCCGGTCCGGCGTCATAGCTGCCTCATCGTTCGAGCATGCCGCGCAGCAGTCGCCGCGCGCGGAAGAGGTGAGACTTTGAGGTGCCTTCGGCGATGCCCAACTGCCCGGCGATCTCCGCGTGCTCGTAGCCGGCGATGTCGTGCAGGACGAACACGCGCCGTGCACCGTCTGGGAGTCGGGCAATCGCCGCTTCGAGATCGAGTTGAAGTCCCACGTCGACGGCTGATGCGACGGCGTGTGACTCGGACGATGCCGACGCATCCGCGACAGGCGCATCCGCGTCGAGGGCCGTGGACAGCAGCTCCGACGCTACGACGACGCGCTGCACGCGTCTTCGGCGGGTGCGCTCCTCGTGCAGCATAACGTTCACGGCCACCCGATGAAGCCACGTGGAAAAGGCACTCTCTCCCCGAAAGGTTCCGAGCCGTTCCCACGCGCGCACGAACGTGTCCTGAACAAGCTCAGCCGCCGCCTCTCGGCCGCCAGCGAGGCCGATACACACGGCGAACAGCCGCGGCGCATGCGCGTCATAGAGCGCGGCGAACGCCGTAGCATCTCCGGTCTGCGCGGCACAGACGAGCGGGTCAACCGTCGCGCAGTCGTTGCGGGTCAGGGCGTCGTGAGCTGAAGAAGAGGGGCACACGGGATGCGATGCCGGTGCGGGCACAGGGGTTCAAAGGCGCGGCCGAGCTACGTCTCCAACGACTGCGCCAGCGCCCGCTCGAGCCCCTGCGCAATCGCATACCGCTCGTCTGGCCGCTTCGCGAGACAGCGCTGCAACACGGCGTCGAACGCGCTCGGCAACTCTGGCCGTGCCGCACGCGCGGACGGCGGCGCTTCGCTCATGTGCGCCAACATCATCTGAAGTGGTGCGCGCCCCTCGAACGGGGACTTGCCGAAGCAGCGACCGGAAGAGCGTCCAGTCCCACGTGCTCAGTGCCTGATCCAGCGTCGCCTGCGTTGGCCTACTATAGCCCGGGTGTAGCACCAGTCGTTCCACGTTGCGCGGGGTGCCGTTCAGCATCACGTCATTGATCTCGCGCTGCCAGGTGACGGCATGGGCTGCGGTTACTACCCACTGCGGAGCGATCAGCACGCCGTGCCCCTCGCCGGGCACATCCACCAACGCAGGAAGAGTCGAGGCGGGAACACGGTACTGCGCGTCATCCACGTCGTGCCGAATGACAATGGCACCGGCGCTCGTCGCCACGGTGGACACGGCGAGCATGACGAACAGGAGAGAGCGAGTCATAGCCGAACGGTCGGAGAAGAGAAAACAAGCGAAGCATTACCACCTCGATCGATTGCGGCTCGCTATTGCGGCGGTTTCGGCAGCGCGGCAGGCGCTATTTGTGGCCGTTACCACCCATGACAGCGATGAGGTACGCCAAGCTGAGTGCACCACCGGCTACGCCGGCGTGGCCGAGCAGCGCAAACAGGTCAATGGGTGGTGCGCTGCGGATCGTGCCGCACGCCTATCAGCAGCGCCCGCGCCTGCCCATGCACGCGCCCTTCCGGGACGTCGGCGTACCCCGCATTCCACCGAGCCCTGAGCTCCGGCACGGCGCGTCCTTGCCGAGGGGCATACGAAGCGCCGAGCACCAGCCCCAAGCCGCGCGAGAACTTCCGCTCCGCCGGCTCGCTCCCGCGCACATCCCAGAACACCGGCGCGTCGAGCTGCACGCCGGCGCCGGCCTGCAGACGCACTCCATCTGCGACGCGGTACTCGATGGTAGGAGTGAGCGTCTCGAAGCCGCGCTTCCGCGGCCGGCCGCCGCCGGGATAGCGGTAGACCGAGCTGGTCCCCGCCAGCAGCAGCGCGACGCGCGAGCCGGTCTGCCACCCCGCATGCCAGCCGATAGCGACGTCGGTCCGTTGCACCGCCGGAAGCGTCGGCAGCGCGCGCAGCGATACCCGCGAGAGGCCGATGGCAACGCCGAAGGTCGGACGTGAGATGGCGGCTCAGTCGGCCGCTGCGCCGCGGCGGGCGGCGCGAACGCCGCCCCCAATCGTGGCAACGGCCAACAAGACTATCGAGAGGTTAGCTATATATGGCATGTCATATACTTGCGCGAGCGCATAGCATCAGGAAACCCCGTAACCCGCCTCCGTGTCCCTTCGCCACGCCATTCTCGGCTTCCTCACGCTCCGCCCCATGAGCGGCTACGATCTGAAGCGCGCCTTCGACACCTCGGTGCGGCACTTCTGGAGCGCTGACCAAGCGGCGATCTACCGGGCGCTGGCGGACTTGGAGACGGCTCGCTTGGTGGAGCACGAGCGCATCACACAGACTGCCCGCCCCGACCGCAAGCTCTACCAGGCCACCGAGGCGGGGCGGGCCGCGCTCGATGCCTGGCTCCGCGAACGCACGCCGCCCGTGCCGCGCCGCGAGCCGCTGCTGGTGAAGCTCTTTTTCGCAGGGCCGTTGGGCGCAGGCACAATACGTCAGATGCTCGACGCCGAGCGCGTGCAGGTGGAGGAGGAACTCGGCGCCTTCTCGGCGTACGTGCACGTCATGCGCGAGCGGGTCGCCGCTGCCGGCGAGGACGAGCGCACGATGCTGCTCGGGCCACTGCTCACGCTCACGAACGGCGTGCGACTCGGGGTGGCATATCGCGACTGGCTCGCGTCGCTCTCCGCGAGCTCACCTCCGAGGCATTGCTCGTCGACCTGCAGCAGACGCTCGGCGTCGCTCGCGGCGATTCCGAGTAACGCGTCTCGTGGCACCGCCGGCCGTTCGCCACGTCAAGGCATTCGGCGAAGCCAGCCACGGCTGTTCCCCTCGCTCGCCGAGCCGACGCTCCGGCCGAGCCGTTCATCCGCCCACAGGTGGCTCGTAACGCCTTGGGAACGCTATCCATTCGACATCAGACGCAACGCGAGTGGGGCGGTAACGGCGCGCGTGCAGGTCAGCCGAAAACGGTGGGAGCTGCGCGCCGATGAGTTCAGCCTCCTTCTAGGGTATGCGAACGATGTTCTTGCCGCGCGAACGTCCGCTCTCCTGATAGGAGACGGCCTCGCGCAATCCCGACGCGGAAAACTCGCGGTCCATAACGGACCGAAGCTTGCCCTGCATGACCAGCGTGGACAGGTATTCGAGCTTCTCCTTCGTGGTCTCGGCGAACAGGCCTTCGAAGGCTGGCTCCACGAACCAGCCGTACACAATCGCGCCCACGAACGATCGCACCGGACCGAGCCAGCGATCGGCGTCGGGACCGCCCACCAGCACGACTCGGCCGTTCGGCACCAGCGCGCGGCGCAAGGCCGACGGCGCATGATTACCCACGTTGTCGATGATGACGTCGTACCGCGCCGTTCCGGTGGTGAAATCCTCTTTGGTGTAGTCGATCGTGGCGTCCGCGCCGAGTGACTGCAGCAGCTCGACATTCCGCGTGCTCGCGACACCGGTCACGTGTGCACCAAGCGCCTTCGCGATCTGGACGGCGTACGTTCCAACGCCCCCCGACGCGCCATTCACGAGAACACGGTTTCCACTGGCGACCCGACCCACCTCGCGAACCGCCTGCAATGCGGTGGTCGCCGCAACGGGCATCGCCGCCGCTTCGGATAGGCTCATCGAACTCGGAACGTGTGCGATCGCGCCCGCCTCATGCACCGCGACATACTCGCCGAATGCCCCGTTGCTGGTCCCAAACACCGAGTCGCCTGCAGCGAATCGCGTAACCTTCGCACCGATCGTTTCGACCACGCCGGCGAAATCCTGACCGAGCCGCACATCGGACGGTCGCCCTATGCCGCTCGACAACCGCATGACGTACGGCTCACCGCGCATGTAGTGCCAGTCGAGCGGGTTGGTCGCGGCCACGTAAACGCGCACAAGCACACTGCTGTCGGAGGGCACGGGCCGGGCAACGGTTTCCCATCGAATGACGTTCGTGTCTCCGTAGCAGCGATAGCGTGCGGCTTGCATGGTGATTGTGCCAGGCGCATGCGTTTCATTCGCCACGTCGTCGGCAGGAGGGCACGCGGCGTTGCGGCCAAGCAGTGCCGCGAACGCAAGCACGGCCACTGCAAGCAGGAGTGCCAAAGCGCCCAGGCGCTTTCGTTGTTTGCTCATCACGAAGCCTACGCCGCGCGCTGTCTGCAGGTTTCGCGAACGCAACGACGGCCGGGCCCCTACCACGAGCGGACTGACGTACCGCACCGGAGCCGACGTCGAACTCTCCTATCGTGACATGCGCTTCAGCGCGTCGATCGCGTAGCGGTTGGTGGGGTCGATCTTCAGTGACGTTTCGAATTGGCGTTTTGCGAGCGCGATGTCACCCCTGGCCAACGCCGCGTCCCCCAGTCCGTCGTAGCTGTACGCCGACTTCGGATGCAGCGAGATATTGTACTCGAGTATTGCGACCGCTTCGGCGAGTCGCGCCGCCTCGATCAGATCGTAGCCCACGTCGAGCAGCGCTTCGTCCATCGGCAGCGTTGGCGTGGCGCGACGAATCTCCCGGATCTGTTCAAGCGTGGCGTCGACGCCGAGACCGATCACGGCATCGTAGAGTCGATCGCGCAGCGGCAGCGTCGGCATGATGTACGCTTCGCCGAACGCGATGCGCGCGAGATTTGAGCCCGTACCGGAACCAGATGCACGGTCGCTGTTGCTCAGTACGATCACCGTCAGCCGATCGCGCGTAAAACGCACGATATACGTGGAGAATCCTGCATGACTTCCGCTGTGGTCCACGCGGGCGCGGCCGAGGGATTTGCGAGATTGCCAGCCATAGCCATAGCCGTTCAGTACCGGTGTGAACATCTCCTCAAGTGAGGCTGGAGTAAGCAGTTGGTTCGCGTACAACGCCTGATCCCAGCGAAGGAGGTCTGTCGTCGTCGATTGAATGCCTGCGGATCCGAGACTGGCCGACGGACTCGCATGCGTGGCGCTGATGAAGCTCGTGCCCAGTGAGTAGTAGCCCGTAGCCCGCTGGTCGACGAGCAGGCGATGGACGACGGTCACCTACGGACTCCCGGCCGACGCGCCAGTGCGCAGCATCGCCGAGTATCCGGGCAAGGCCAACGTGTTGTTCCCCGGCACGGAGCGCTCCGTGTACTTCACGATCGACAGCGGCGCCACGTGGAAGCGACTCAAGGCCAACCTGCCGACCACGCGCTACGATGACATCATCGTGCATCCGCGGACGAAAGATCTCG
>Ga0163144_10007993_pt1 | contig 22992 bp, 23 predicted proteins | sample OliLak19BULKMAT1_FD_123175 | JGI IMG/M metagenome (GOLD analysis project Ga0163144, IMG submission 123175) | Freshwater microbial mat bacterial communities from Lake Vanda, McMurdo Dry Valleys, Antarctica - Oligotrophic Lake LV.19.BULKMAT1 | ecosystem: Environmental > Aquatic > Freshwater >...
GATGGTGCATCCGTCGGTTGAACCCAGTCGGCAAGGTGGCGGACGACGTCCTGAAAGACCGACGTGTTCAAGTCATAGCGAATCGCCTGGCCGTCACGTTCCGCCACGACGAGCTCGGCCTCACGCAGGACCGCCAAATGCCTCGAGACCGTCGCCCAAGCACTTGGGAAGGAATCGGCGATCGCCCCGGACGTTAGCGGGCCATCGCGCAACAGTCGCAGTATCGCGCGACGCGTGGGGTCTGACAAGGCGCGGAACTGCTTGTCCACCAAACTCATAACTAATACTATTAGCTCAGTAACTAATTACATGTCAAGCCCGCTGCAGGAGGCTGGGGATCCGGGCATGGGAGGCTGACGCCGCCCTGGTGGCTCAGTCGTTCTGCGGCACAATATCCGGAGGTAAACTTGTGCCGCCGAAGTTGAAGGAACTCATTGCCAAACTCGAACGGGCCGGGTTCGTCAATCAGGGAGGGAAAGGCAGCCACCGCAACTTCGTTCATCCCAACGTGTCCAGGCCGATCACGCTTTCGGGCGGGTCCGGGGACGATGCGAAGTGATACCAGGTGCGAGCGGTGGAGCGAGCAATCAGGGAGTCGACACCATGACCGACAGCGCAAGATACGCCAAGATCGTCGAGTGGTCCGAGGAGGATCAATGCTTCGTCGGCAGCTCTCCCGGACTCATTTACGGGGGGTGTCACGGGCGGGACGAAAGAGCGGTCTTCGACGAACTGTGCCAGGTTGTGGAGGAAGCGGTAGCGCTCTACCTCCAGGACGGAAGGCCACTTCCCCCTCCCACCTCCGGCCGCGACTACGCCAACAAGATGCAAACCGTTGCTTGACGCCCATTCACGACGTGAAGACGGTGTCAGACACCGCGTCCGTTTCTATCCACCTGCTGGCCAACGACACGGCCTGCGTCACGCGCCATCGTTTCGACGCGCGGTCGGGCATCGTCACCCCGTTCCGCTCCGGCTACAGCAACGCGAAGTGCGCTGAACGACGGGGCTGAACAGGCGGGTCTGAAGACCCGCCTCGACGTGCTTCTCCTCACCGGACCGTTTTCGCCTCGTTCGTCAGTACGCAATTTTTGCTCTCTTGCGCCGTGCGCTTGACGATGGCATCGTCGTCTCATCTCGGGTTTGATGAGTGAGGTGAGCGTGATGGGAGGACGAGTCATGAGCGAGCGGCCTTCGGTGTTCGGACAGTTGCCACAACACGGCGACACCCTGACGACAAGCGAGTACCTGCAGACAGCGGAGACGCTCCGCGTGCAGGAGTTGATTTACGGAAACGTGTGCCTGGCGGAATCGCCATCGCCACGCCACCAGGACCTGTTGCTGGAAATGGCCATGCTGCTGCGGGTGTTCGTCCACCAGCACCGGCTGGGCACCATCTGGATTGCGCCGCTCGACGTCATTCTTGACACCCGCCGCGCCCTGATCGTCCAGCCCGACCTGTTCTTCGTCTCGAACAAGCGCCAGGACATCATCACGGATCGCGTCTGGGGCGCACCTGACATGGTGCTGGAGGTGATGTCGCCCAACCCGCGCATCGGCGACCTGCAGGAGCGCATCAAGTGGTTCAGCCACTACGGCGTCCGGGAATGCTGGCTGGTGCACCAGCTCACCAAGGAGATCGAAGTGCTGCAGCTCACCAACATGGGCGTGCTGTCGCGCCACACCTACCGAGGGGTCGAGTGCATCGACTCCACCGTGCTGCCGTTCTTCGGCATCTCGCCGGAAGTGCTGACCGGCTGGTGACACGGCACGACACTCAGGCGACGGCCATGCGGGTATGATGTGAACGACCTGCATGGCCAAGAAGCTGCACAACAACATCCTCGAGACCATCGGCAACACGCCGATGGTCCGCCTGAACCGGATCCCGAAGGGGCTGGTCGCCGCCGACGTCTACGCCAAGATCGAGACCGTGAACCCCGGCAACTCGATCAAGGATCGCATGGCGGTCAAGATGATTGAGGACGCCGAACAGGCAGGCAAGCTCAAGCCCGGCGGCACGATCATCGAGGGCACCTCGGGTAACACCGGCATGGGCCTGGCCATTGCCGCGGTGATCAAGGGCTACAAGTGCGTGTTCACGACCACCGACAAGCAGTCGAAGGAAAAGGTCGATGCGCTGCGGGCATTCGGCGCCGAAGTCATTGTCTGCCCGACCGACGTTGACCCTGAAGACCCGCGGTCGTACTACTCGGTGTCGTCGCGCCTCGAGCGCGACACGCCGAATTCGTGGAAGGCCAACCAGTACGACAACCCGTCGAACGCCCAGGCGCACTACGAGCAGACCGGGCCTGAGATCTGGGACCAGACTGGCGGCGAAGTGGACCACCTGGTGGTCGGTGTCGGCACGGGCGGCACCATTTGCGGCACGGCGAAATACCTGAAAGAGAAGAAGCCCTCGGTCAAGGCCTGGGGCATCGACACCTACGGCTCGGTGTTCAAGAAGTACAAAGAAACCGGCATCTTCGACAAGAACGAGATCTATCCCTACATCACCGAGGGCATCGGTGAAGACTTCCTGCCGAAGAACGTGGACTTCAGCCTGATCGATCACTTCGAGAAAGTGACCGACCGCGACGCCGCGATCATGACGGGCCGCATTGCGCGCGAAGAGGGCATTTTTGCCGGCAACTCCGCGGGCTCGGCCATGGCCGGCCTCCTCCAGCTTGCCGACAATTTCAAGAAGGGCGAGACGGTCGTGGTGATCTTCCACGACCACGGCACGCGCTACCTGGGCAAGATGTACAACCCTGACTGGATGCGCGAGAAGGGCTTCGTCGATCGCAAAGGCCTGACCGCCCGCGACCTGGTCGCCAACCGCCTGAAGGCGCCGCTCGCCACGATCGATCGGAACGACACCGTCGAGAAGGCCGCCCACATCCTGACCGAGAACGCGTACTCCCAGATTCCGGTTACCGCCGATGGCCGCCTGGTGGGATCCGTCAACGAAGGCTATCTCTATTCGGAAATCGTGAAGAACCCCGACGTGCTGCACGGGCCGGTCGAAGGCATCATGCAGCCGGCGATTCCCTTTGCCGACATCTCGACCAGCGTTGACGCGTTGGCAGCCATGTTGACGCCGGAGAGTCCGGCCGTTCTGGTGAGGGACTTCAAGCTTGACGCGACCTACATCATCACCAGGTGGGACATCATTCGGGCGCTCGCCTAGAGAAGCTCGCGCCCGCGTGTTTCCGGGCCGAGCCACAGCAGCGTAATCACGCCGATGCCGCCGCCGATCACACACCAGAACATCGCCGTCTGCAACGCGGTGCCCGCATCGGTGAGCACGCCGATCAGGTAGGGGGCAAACGCCCCGATGCCGACCCCGACGTGATAGGAGAACCCGGTGCCGACGCCGCGGGCCTCGGTGGGGAATCGCTCGGACAAATACCCCGGCACAATGCCCCAGGCGCCCGACGCGCAGAAGCCAATCAGCCAGGCCCCAAGCAACAGGCCGCCGCTGGTCTCAGAAAACAGGTAGACCGGCGCAGACAGCAACCCGGCCACCATGCCGAGCGTCGCGGCGCCGCGACGACCGCCCCATTTCTCGGACAGCGTCCCAAAGGCGATCGAACCGATCGCGCCACCGGCATTGAGCAGCACCAGAAACGCCAACGGCTGCTGCTTCAGGTTGGTGAGCAGCGTCGGGTACCAGATCGTGGTGGACTGGTACATCCAGACAAATGCGCCCATCAAGAGCGACGTGTGGAGCGTCACCCATCGCAGGTCGCGATCGAACAGGCGCGCCAGCGACAGCCGCTGCCGCTGGCCGGCGCGCAGCCGCTGCTGCTCCAGCCACAGGGGGCTTTCACTGACGCGCGTCATCAGGAAGAACACCACAATGGCCGGAAGCACGCCGGCCCACAACATCAGGCGCCACGCCCGATCCGGGTCGTGGTTAATCAGGGGATAGCCGAGCTGATAGACCAGTGACGACAAGAGGAAGCCGGTCGAATAGCCGCCCTGCAGGATGCCCGACGCGATCCCGCGATGTTTCGCGGGCCACTGCTCGAGCGCCAGCGGCATGCCGGCGGCCCACATGCCGCCCATGCCGATGCCGAACAGGCCCCTGAAGGCAAACAGCATCACGTAACTCGTGGACCACCCGCTCAGGAAGGCAAACGCGGTGTACCACGCAATGGAAAACAGGATCGGGCCCTTCCGGCCATAGCGATCCGCATACATGCCGGCGCCAATGCCGCCGACCATGCGGAACAGCAGCGTCACGGTTGCGAGTGCGCCGGCCAGCGCCAGGTTGACCTCGAAACTGCGCCGGATGTCGGTCAGGACAAAGGTGATGATGGTGAAGTCGAACGCATCAAGGGTCCACGCGGCAAACGTGGTGAGAAAGGTTTTCCATTCCTGGCGGCTGACTTCGCGGTACCACGGCTGCGACATGGCAAGGATTGTAGTGTCACACCCGGCTGCGGGCGGCTCCTATGTTGGTAAGGAGTTGTCTTTATGTCACACCACTTGTTTCTCCGCGCGCTCACCGGCCTGCTGCTGACCGCCCTGCTCACCACGACGGCCGCGGCCCAGAGCCCGCACCCCTCGTTCGCCGTCGCCGTCAGCGGCCGGGGCCCGGCAGTGGTGCTCATCCCGGGCCTGCTCTCGACCGGCGAGGTGTGGGACACCACGGTTGCCCGTTACAAGGACCGGCACACCATGCACGTCCTGACACTGGCCGGCTTCGGCGGGCCCGCGCCGGTTGGCGCGCCGTTCCTCTCGCGGGTCCGCGACGAGGTGATCGCTTATCTCCACGAACAGAAGCTGCGGCAGGTGGTGATCGTCGGCCATAGCCTGGGCGGATTCCTGGGTTTCTGGATCGCCGCCACCGCGCCGGATCTCGTCGGAGGCCTCGTGGCCGTCGACGGGGTGCCGTTCCTCCCCGCGCTCGGCAATCCCTCAGCCACTCCCGAAAGCGCGAAGGGCCAGGCTGATCAGCTGAAAGCAATGTACGCGTCGCTCTCAGACGCGCAACTTGTCGCGCAAACACGTATGGCCCTGGGCTCGATGATCACGGCGCCACCTCATGTCGAGCAGGCCGTGGCATGGGCGGCCAGGGCAGATGCCGCCACGGCCGGACTGGCGGTCGCGGAGTTGATGACCACCGATTTGCGAAGCGTGCTCAGCACCGTCACTGCGCCAACCCTGTTGATTGGCGCCACCGGTGCGGCCCCCGAGGCGATGCGCCCGGGAATAACGAAGGCCTACGAGGCCCAGGTGTCGCACCTGAAAGGAGCGCGTGTCATCATGGCCGACAAGGCACGGCACTTCATCATGTTCGACGACCCGACCTTCCTGTTCGCCGCGTTGGACCCGTTCCTGGCGGGACGCTAGCCATGGACGCCCAGACTGCTGCCCTCTCCGCGCACCTCCCGGCCGCCGCTCGCGGCGACCGCGAGGCGTTTGCCAAACTCGTCGATCACACGCGATCGCTGGTCTGCTCGATCGCGTTGTCGATCGTTCGCGATGCTGAACTCAGCCGCGACATCGCGCAGGACGTGTTCCTGTCAGCGTGGCGTGACCTCGACAAACTGCGCGACCCGAACAGCTTCCTGCCGTGGCTGCGGCAGCTCACCCGGCATCGCGCGTATCACGTCCTGCGCACCGAGCGACGCCGGGAGCGGCGGGTCACCGCCGACGAGACCGAGACGCTGCTGGCGATGGCGGCCGATCCGCGCCCGCACGCCGATGCCAGCATGATCGCCGACGAGGAACGCCGCCTCCTCGCCAGCGTCCTCGACGAGTTGCCAGACGAGACGCGTGAGGTCGTGATTCTCTACTATCGCGAAGGCGAGTCCACGGCGCAGGTCGCGCAGCTGCTCGGCTTGAGCGAGGCCAACGTCCGCCAGCGGCTGTCGCGCGCGCGCACCCGCCTGCGCGGCAACCTGCTCGATCGGTTTGGCGCCGCGGCGCGCCGGAGCGCGCCTGATCGCACCTTCACCGCGGCAATCCTGACTGCGTTGGTGGTTGGCGCGCCGGCCGCATCATCCGCGGCCACGCTGACGGCCGCGTCAACGGCGCCGTCGCTGGTGGTGAAGCTGCTGGCCCTCTGCTCTGGCGCGGCGCTGGGTGCGGCCGGGGGCATCGCCGGCGTCTTGTTCGGAACCAGGCAACTCAAGCGGCAGGCGCGCTCGGTCGAGGAACTGGCCTCGCTGAAGCGCTTCGAGACGGTGAGTGTCATCGTGGTCCTGATGACGGCGGCCGGGTTCCCGCTGTCGTGGGAACTCACCCACTCCGATTGGAGCCAGGTCGTGACCTTCGGTTCGTTCATCATCGCCCTGGCAGGCCTCTACATGATCTGGTTGCCTGCCATCCTGCAGGCGCGACGGGCGCTGGAGGCGATGGAGGATCCGGCTCGGGCCGCTCGGGCGAGGGCTCACGAACGTCGGGTCGCCATCATCGGGTGGACGCTCGGCCTGCTAAGCGGCACCGCGGGCCTGGTGGCGGGATTGTGGCTGTCGTAACGCGGATAGAATGACGCGCATGCGTCATCGCACCCGTCCATTACTCATCGTCATCGCGGCCATCTCGGCCGCGACGGCGTCGGCACAAGCACCGCGCACTCATCGACTCGAGGCGACACCGGCGACGGTGGCCTATGGCCACTACTGGTCCGAGAGCACGCCGGTACTGACCATCGCATCTGGCGACATCATCGATGTCGATACGCTGCTGACATCGGTGCCCGATCGGCTCGAGAAGGCCGGCGTGCCCGCCGCCGATGTCCAAGCCTCGCTCCGCGCCATCGTCGAGAACGTGAAGGACCGCGGGCCGGGCGGCCACATCCTGACCGGACCGGTGTTCGTCACCGGCGCGGAACCGGGCGACGCGCTCGAGGTCAAGCTGCTGTCGATCGACCTGCCGATCGCCTATGGCTACAACGGCTGCAGCGGGTTCGTCCGCGAGAACTGCGCCGCCGGTCGCGGGCCCACGATCATCCAGATGGACCGCACAGCGATGACCGCCTCGTTCATGGGCGCCGTCATTCCGCTCAGGCCGTTCTTCGGCAGCATGGGCGTGGCGCCACCGCCGGCGCAGGGCCGCGTCAGCAGCAACCCGCCGGGCATTCACGCCGGCAATCTTGATAACAAGGAACTGGTCGCCGGCACCACGCTGTGGATTCCGGTGCACGTGCCTGGCGCCCTGTTCGAGGTTGGCGACGGCCACGCCGCCCAGGGCGATGGTGAAGTCGATCAGACCGGCCTCGAAACGTCGCTCCGCGGCAAGATCCAGCTCACCGTCCGCAAGGGGATGACGCTGGTTTGGCCCCGCGCCGAAACCAGCACGCACTTCATCAGCATGGGCACCGACGTCGACCTCACCAAGGCCACGCGCATCGCCATCCAGGAGATGGTCGACTTCCTGGCGGCCACGAAGAAGATGGACAAGCATCAGGCCTACCAATTGACCAGCATGGCCGGGGACGTGGCCATCACGCAGCTGGTCGACGGAACCATGGGCGTTCACGTCAAGATGCCCAAGAGCATCTTTCGATGACGTACTTAATGGATAGAGTGCTGGGGTGCTGGGGTGCTGGGGTGCTGAAGTGCTTGGGTGCTGGGGTGCTGAAGTGCTGGGGTGCTGGGGTGCTGGGGTGCTCGGGTGCGCTGCTGATCGGCTGCGCTGCTGCCCCGCCGCCGGCGGCTGAACCTTCACCGACACCGAAAGACGCGCAGCACGCTGGCATCACGACGCCGCACGGCGATCATTCGGCGCACCACGGCGGGATGGTGCTGATGAACGGCGAAGTGCATTACGAAGTGGTCATCGATCGCGCCGGTAAACACCGCATCTGGTTCAGCGATGCCATCCGCGAGGACCTGCCGGCGTCGCAGGCGGCCAAGGTCACCATGACCATTGTGCGCAAGGACGCGCCTTCGGAAACGCTGGCGCTGGGAATTGACGACAGCGGCGAGAGCTGGGTGGCCGCCGGCCACCCCGTGGCGCCCGGCGACGTGACCGTGATGGTCAGCTACGTGCTGCGCGGAGCGCCGTTCGAGATCGAGATTCCGCTCACGGTGCCGGCGCCGTAGGGTTACTCGTAGCGCAACGAGTCGATGGGGTCGAGCCGGGACGCCCGGCGGGCGGGATAGTAGCCAAAGACAATCCCCACGAGCGCGGCAATCGCAAACGCCGACGCCACGGTGGCCAGCGAGACCTCGGTCGGCCAGTCGAGCACCGCGGTCAGCCCTTCGGCCGTGGCGAGGCCAATGGCGACACCGATCACGCCACCAATCAGGCTCATGACCATGGCCTCGACCAGAAACTGTACCATCACGTCGCGACGGCGAGCGCCGACCGCCAGGCGGATGCCGATCTCCTTGGTTCGCTCGGTTACCGACACCAGCATGATGTTCATGATGCCGATGCCGCCGACGATCAGCGAGATCGCGGCGATGCTGCCCAGCAACGCCGTCATCGTCGAACCGGCACGGCTGAGGGTGCTCGACATTTCCTGCAGCGTCACCTCGTCCAGCTTCGGCATGTTCGCCAGCGCAAAGGCCGCCACCGAGGTGTAGAGCCCCTTGGTGACGTTCGCCGCGGCCTGAGTCTTGACCGTGAAATCGTCCGCGCTGGCCATGGCGCCCGGCGCCTGCAGTCCGCCGAGACCCGTGGCGCGGGTCGCCTGGCGTCCGCGCTGATGGCGCTCGCGCAAGAGGTCGGTGATGGCTTCAGCGACACGGCTGGCATCGCCCGCCTGTTCCACCGCGACGGTAATCGTGTGCAGGTGCCGCACGTTCCACATCGCCTGCCCGGCGGCGAGGGGCACGAACACGGTTTCGTCCATGTCGGTGTCGTTGGTGCGGAAGTAGCCGGCGACGACAAACGCCTGATCGCCGATCGTGATCCGCTCCCCCACCGGGTCGAAGCCCTCGCCAAACAACTCGCGACTCGCCGCCCGGCCCATGACCGCCTTGTCAGCGCCGTCCTCAAACCGGCCGCCGAGCCATTCCCAACCATGAATCTCCGCGAGCGCGGTGTCGACGCCGCGAATCTGCGTAAAGAACTGTCGGTGGGCCGACTTGGCAAACGCGCGATTGCGGACACCGCCGGCCACGTGTTGGACGCCCGCGATCTGCCGAATCGCGCCGGCATCCTCTGCGGTGAGGGTGGTCGCCGCGCCCAGTCCGGAGGCCATGTTCATGCTCTCGCCGCCCCGGGTGAAGTTACCCGCGCTGACCTGGATGATGTTGGTGCCGGCTGACTTCAGGGACGTTGCCACCGAGCCGCGCGCGCCGGTGCCAAGCGCCACCATCGCGATCACCGCCGCCACGCCAATCACCACGCCCAGCATGGTCAGGCCAGTGCGCAAGCGATTGCGGCCAAGGGCACGAACGGCAATCTGGGCGCTAACTAGGACGAAGGGGATCATGTGCTGGGGTGCTGGGGTGCGCGTCAGTCGCGGCGCAGCGCCACGATCGGATCCAGTTTCGAGGCGCGGCGGGCCGGGTACCAACCGAAGAACACGCCCACGGCCGTGGCAATGCCAAACGCCAGGGCCACCGACAGCGGGGACACCACCGTCGCCCACTGCAGCATGCGCGCGATGCCGATCGATGCGATCACGCCGACGACAATGCCAGCCAGGCCGCCGGCCGCGCTGATCACCACGGCTTCGAACAGGAACTGGCGCATCACGTCCTTGCCGCGAGCGCCCACCGCCATCCGCAAGCCAATTTCGCGCGTGCGCTCGGTCACCGACAGCAGCGTGATGTTCATGATGCCGATGCCACCGACCAGGAGCGAGACCGCCGCCACCGCCGCCAGCAGCCAGGTCATGGTCCGGCTCGCTCGCTCCATGGTCATCGCCAATTGTTCAAGCGTGACCTTCTCGAGCTCGGCGACGTTCGATGCCACCGCCCGCGCCACGCTCGGCGGCAAGCCGCCGGTGGTCAGGGCCTTGGTGGCCTGCGTGATCAGCGTGAAATCGTCCGCCTCGTTGTCGCCAATGCCGTGCCGCACGCGCAGCAACTTGGTGATTTCCCGGGACAACCGCGAGATATCGCCTGATGATTCCGCCGTCACCGTGATGTCGTTCAGCTTCGACAGATTCAGCAGCCGCTGCGTCGTCGTGTAGGGCATGTAGACGGCGTCGAACTGATCGTCACCGACGGCCGGCTGCACTACCCAGGTCGCGCTGGTGACCACGCCGATGACGTCAAAGGTCTGGTTCCACAGCATGACGTCGCGGCCCACCGGAGTGGCGCCCACGCCGAACAGCTTGTCGGCCACCACCTGCCCCAGCACCACGACCTGCGCGCCACGTTGTTGTTCGCGCTCGGTGAAGAAGCGGCCGCTGGCAAAGGTCCAGGCCCGCTTGATCGACGGCATCATCACGTCGGTGCCGTGCATGCGCGTGAACCAGCGTTTTCCCTGCCCTGAGCCTGCCGAAGGGTGATCCAGGTGCACACGTACGTTTTCGTGAATGCCACCGGCCACGTACTGGACGCCGGGCAGTTGCCGCAGGGCCTCGGCATCATCGAACGTCATGGTCGCCGCGGAACCGAGACCAGCCTCGAGATCGCCCAGCCGCTGTCGCGCGGTCGGGTGATCGTGTTTCTCCATCGGGTCGTCTTCCGGATGAAAGGCGATCGGCACCACATCGCCGTTGAGACGCTCAAGAGGATGCCGCAGGGATTCGCGCGCATCGCCTTGGTGAGCCACGGCTTCGTCACTCTCAGTGACCTTGGGCCGCCAGTTGCCGGCACGAATGGTGATTTGGTTGAGGCCGGCCGCACGCACCTGCTGCTCGATCGACCGCTGCGCGCCCGCGCCCACCGCCATCATGGCCAACACGGTGGCCACACCCACCGCAATGCCCAGCATCGTCAGGACGGTCTGCAACCGGTTCCGGCTGAGCGCCTTGATGGCAGTATCGATGACGGGATGACGCAAGAACTTCTTCACGATTGTCTAACCAACCTGGGCAGGGACGCGGGCATCGTTGGCTTTGTCCGAGACGATCAGCCCGTCCTTGAAGTCCACGGTTCGCGTGCCGTAGGCCGCGATCTCGCGTTCGTGCGTGATCACCACGATGGTGATCCCGCGATCGCGGCTGAGAGCCGCGAAGATTTCCATCACCTCGTGACTTGTGGCGCTGTCGAGATTTCCGGTCGGTTCGTCCGCCAGCAGCAGCGACGGCTGGGTCACGAGGGCGCGGGCGATGGCCACGCGCTGCTGCTGGCCGCCCGAGAGCTGGTTGGGATGATGCTCGGCGCGATCGGTCAGGCCGACCGCCTCAAGAGCCTGCATGGCCCGGTCACGCCGTTCGGAGGCCTTGACGACACCGTGCCGCGTGTAGAGCAGCGGCAACTCGACGTTCTCGAGGGCCGAGGTCCGGGCCAGCAAGTTGAAGCCCTGGAAGACGAACCCAATCGTTTCATTCCTGACGCGCGCCAGTTCGTCGGGTGGCAAGGTCGAGACATCACGCCCGTTGAGCACGTAGCGGCCGGTGGTCGGCCGATCGAGACAGCCCAGGATGTGCATGAAGGTCGACTTGCCCGAGCCCGAGGGACCGACAATCGTGACGAACTCGGCGGCGGCGACCGCCAGGGAGACGCCTTTGAGGGCGTGCACCACGTGGTCGCCGACGTGATACTGCTTGGCCAGGTCGTGAACGCCGATCATTCGCTGGTTTTCGTCGCTGCGGGCTTCGCGGGAGCGGGAGGAATCTTGCCGGCAAACGCATACATCAACGTCGCGACCGCTTTCTCGGCGCCCGCCATGCCGTAGACCTTGCCGGCGCCTTCGATCACGTAGTACTCGTTGGCGGCGTGCGCGCGGCCGCCGTAGCCGGCGCCGCCGCCGACGATCGGCACGCCCTTGAAATTGGAGATCTTTTCGCCCACCGGGCCGTTGCCGAACATGTAGGCGGGCCAGTAGCCGCCCGCCGCCGCGCCACCGCCGCCAATCGACCAGTCGGCGCGAGGCTCGCCGTGCGGAATGTTCATCACTTCATAGGTGCGCTTCATCGCGCGGCCGATCTCGGAATCGGCGCTCATCTTCGCCCACGGCACGTCGCCGATCAGCGTGACCTCGACATCCTGGTAGCCGTTCTTGTCGAGCTGCGCGCGCAGCTTCTTCACGATCCCCGGGCCGGTCATGTTCGGCACATAGCGGAAGTTGTGCTTCGAGGTGACCTTGTTGGGCAGAATGGCACCAGCGCCGCCGGCATACATGTTGCCGCCCCAGATGCCGTCGAGATTGAACGACGTGCCATAGCGCTGGCTCTTGAGCATGGTGAACGGATCGTCAGAGGTGAAGCGCGCGACGCCGATGTTCTCGGCCGCCACCTTCAGGTCGGTGCGCTCGGCCGCCGTCCGCAGCTCGGCCTCCTGGAACTTCTCGATCGGCTGCATGCCCTCGTAGAAGCCTTCAATCTGCGGCGTGTTACCGTCCTCGGAGACGAGCGACGCCAGCATCTTGATGTGGCGCCAGGCCGGACTGTCGACGCTGCGCTTGTTGGAGCCGTGAATGTCAGAGCCGGTGGGCCCGCGTCCCCACGCCTTGCCGCTGGTGGTGAGTTCCACGTAGACGCAGCCTTCAGACCCGCCACCGTAGCCGGCGCTGCCGCTGGGCGACTGGCCGCCGAACAGCAGCATGGCATCCGCGCCGGCCAGCAGATCCGGATGGTCCTTCACGAACTTGCGGAGACCGATGTCCATGCGCTCTTCGTCGCCCTCCGCCACGAAGATCACGTTGACCGGCAGCTTGCCGTGCACGGCCTTGATGGCGCGCAAGGCGTTCAGCTGCGACATCTGCGGGCCCTTGGAGTTGGTGGCGCCGCGGCCGATCAAGACCTTCTTGAACGGCGCCTGTTCGATCAGCCGCGCCTCGAACGGCGGCGAGGTCCAGGCATCCGGTTGGGTAATGGGCATCGTGTCGTACATCCAGTAGATGAGGACCGTCTTCTCGGCCCCCTCATCGCACTTGGCATACACGACCGGGTTGCCGGGCGAGCCGTATTCGGTGACGCCGACATCGAACACCTGCGACTGCTGGCAGCCGAGCTCGTCGAAGAAGCCCTTGACCATCTCCGCCGACTCGGGAATGCCCTCGCCGGAGTTCGAAATGCTCGGCTGGCGAATCCACTTCTGCAGGTTCTCAACGTGCGCATCGATGTTCTCGTCGATGTGCGCGTAGACTTTCTGCACGTCGGGCGGTAACTGGCTCAGGTCAGGCTGAATCTCGGTGTCGCCCGCGGGACGAATGCCGAGCTTCTTGGCGGCCGGCGCCGGAGCGGCGGCCGGCGGTGCCGCTGGCTGGTTGCAGGCGCCAACGGCAAACAAGGCACAAAGGGAAATGACGGCCCGACGCATGAATCCTCCTGCTGGCGCCGGTAGCGGACGCCGCGTTGTGATGAGATGAAGCATTCAGCCTCACTGGTGGCTGGAAGTCAACTGCCATGGACAACAAATGACAATGCGGACGTCACGTCACCTGTCCACCGAAGCGGCTTGGCCGCGAAGGTGGCTGCGGTGGACGCATTCAGCCGTCGTCGCCCTGATGGCCGGATGTGCCACTGCCCCGCCGCCGGTGACGCTCGATACCGTGGCCGAAGGCTACGTGCGCGTCGCCCTCCAGCTCGCGCAGCATGATCCCACACTGGTGGAGGTCTGGCGTGGCCCCGAATCGTGGCGACCCGGCCCGCGGGTGCCGGTGGCGCCACTCCTGCAGAAGATCACGTCGTTGCGGCAAGAGCTGGCGCAAGTCCCCCCGACTGACGCGACCGAACGCCGTGATTACCTCGCCGCCCAGTTGCAGGCCCTTGAACTGGCAGCGCGTCGGCTGTTGGGCGAATCCAGCACGTTCGCGGCCGAGGCCCTTGCTGGCTTCAACTACGTCGTGCCGGCGCTGAACGAACGCGAAGCGGCGATGAGCCGCGAGGCCATCTCCCGTGAGCTTCCGGGAATGCCGCCACTGGACGCCCGCTACGCCGCGTTCAAGCAAGAGCTGAGGGTCCCGGCTTCGAAGGCCGAAGGCCTGATGCGGGCGGCGCTCGCGGCGTGCCGGACCGCGACCCAGGAGACGTTTGGATGGCCGGCCGACGAGTCGGTGGAACTGAGGCTCGCAGACGATTCGCCGTGGGATGGGTCCGCGGAGTACCTCGGCGGGCATCGCACGCGCATCACCATCAACCGGCGCGCGGCCATGGACGTGTCGCGGGCGCTACGCCTCGCGTGCCACGAAGGCTACCCCGGTCATCACTGGCAGTTCATGCTGATCGACGACGAGTTGGTGCAGCGGAGAGGATGGCAGGAGTACAACCTGGCCCCGATGTTCGGCCCGCACCTCTTCATCAACGAAGGCGCCGCGGAGGTCGGCGCCGACCTGGCCTTCCCGGACGAAGCACGCGTGGCGCTCTATCGGGATGTGCTGTTTCCGCTCGCCGGCCTGCCGATCGGCGAAGCCGCGAAGGTGGTTCGCGTCGAGAGGTTGATCGCGTCGCTCGAGCCGGTGGCGGTCAATATCATTGGCGACTATCTCGATGGGCGGACGCCGCACGATGCGGCCGCCAATCGCCTGCGGCAGGAGGCGTTGACGCTGGAGCCCGACACGTTGCTGGCGTTCGCAGAACGGCAACGCAGCCGCGTCCTGGCCTACCCGGGTGGGCGATCTGTTGTGCGCGACCGCATCCGCGATGGCGGCGCCAAGGCGCTTCGGCAGCTCTATCGTTTGCGCTAGAGTGGACGTCCCATGCGGGCGCGCCTTCTCCCCTTTGTCCTGGCAGCCACGGTGTCACTGCTGATTGGCACCGGCGTGGCCATGGAACCCTATTTTGCCGGTGATGTCGCGGCGGCGCGGGCGTTGCAAGCGGCAGCCCCTGACCCGGGGTGGTGGGCCACACCGATCAGCCGGCTGGCACCGGCGCCGGCGAGATACTACGTCATGGGCCTGGCTGCGCTCTTGGCACTCGCGATCGGCGGCGTTCGCGGTCTGCTGCTGGCCATCGCCTTCATCGCCCTCGAGCAATGGGGTGCGGAATCAACCAAGGCGTGGTTCGGCCGGCCTCGTCCGTCGCCTGACCTCATCGCGGTCGTGGGCACACCCCGGGGATTCACGTTTCCGTCCACCACCATCACTTTCTTTTCGGTCACGTTCGGCCTGCTGGCGGTGATCGCCGCACGGGCGAAGAAGACCCCGCTCGGGATCGGCGTGCTGTTCCTCGGTTCGATGATGCTGGCCCTTGGCTGCGCCGCCCGGGTCGCGCTCGGCGCCCACTGGCCGAGCGACGTCATCCTGACGTCGGTCATCTGCCTCTCCTGGATCTGGGCCACCGCGCGCCTCGTCTTAAAGCGAAGATGAAGACCTTGATTCGCTCGATCGTGGCGGCGCTCTGCCTGCTGGTTGCGCGCGATGCCTTTGCTCACCCGGCGCCGTTCAGTTACCTCGACCTCCATCTCGACGCCAGCGGCGTCCGAGGGACGCTCGTGGTGCACGACCTGGATGCCGCGCATGACCTCGCAGTCGCATCCGCGGATTCATTGTTGGACCCTGCGGTGGCCAGCCGCTATCGCGAGGCTCTGGTCGCGCTGCTGACGCCGCGCCTCGACCTGACCTTTGACGGTCGGCCCGTCACCCTGACCTGGGGCGCGCTCGGTGTCGAAGCGGACCGCCAGAGCTTACGGCTGGCCTTCACGGTCAGTGGGGGACGGCCGGGACGCGTGAGCCTGCGCGCCCTGGTGTTTCCGTACGACCCGATCCACCAGACCTTCGTCAACATCTACGAAGACACGGCGCTGACACATCAGGCCATCCTGGATGCCACCCGGCAGACGATGGACTACTACTCGGGGACGGTGCAAGGACGGATGTCGCTGGTCCGGACCTTCGTCGCCTCGGGTATCGAACACATTCTGATCGGTCCTGATCACATCCTGTTTCTCATCGGCCTGCTGTTGTTGGGAGGATCGGTGAGGCGTCTGGCGCTGATCGTGACCGCGTTCACCATCGGTCACAGCATCACGTTGTCGCTCGCTGCGCTGGATCTGGTCTCGCCCCCCTCACAATTCATCGAGCCGCTGATCGCGCTGACGATTGTCGTCGTCGGTGCCGACAACCTGCTGGTGCTGCGAACTGCCAACCGCACCGCGAACGGGGCCACCGACATTCGCGCGTGGCTCGCTGCCGGGTTCGGCCTGATTCACGGGTTCGGCTTCGCGTACGTGCTGAAAGAGTTCGGCCTGCCGCAAGCCGCGCTCGGCTGGTCGCTGTTCGCGTTTAATCTCGGCGTCGAGTTCGGGCAGTTGCTGATCGTCGGCGTCGTGGCGGGCACGCTGTTCGCGGTGCGGCGGCAGAGTGCCGCAGCGGCCCACTGGCTGGCCATGGCGGGTTCGGTCGCGGTGATTCTGGCCGGGCTGTATTGGTTTGTCGAACGGGTATTCCTGACACGAGGCGTGTGATCGGCGAACGACGCCGCCTCGGCGCGAACCGGCAGCGCCATCTCGGTCACATCATCCGTTTCCCGCGGACGCCGGGAAGCAGTCCGCCGATGCATCAGCCACACGTGCCTCGCGATCGCCATCGCCCAGGGCGTCGTCCTTCGCGGCATCGCGCGCCTGCGCCAGGTCGAATGGGTCTGCCATGGAGTTTGCCAAGCAGAGCGCGGAGGTATCAGGGCTGGCCGTTGACGAACGGCTGGAGGACCGCCGAGATGAACTGGTGCGTCGGCGTGGGCACGCCCACTTCCTTGCCGAGACGAACCACCGCGCCACTCAGCCACGGCAACTCGAGGCGGCGGCCGCGTTCGAGGTCTTCGAGCATGGACGACTTCGAACCCGCCGGGAAGGTGCGAATCAGGGCCAGGGTGTCGTCCATCAGCGTGGGCGCAAAGTCGATGCCCCGGGCACGGCCGACGGCGATGACCTCGTCGATGGCCGCCATCATCATCGCGAACAGGTCGGCGTTGTCGCGGATCACGCCCATCGGCGACCGCGTCACCGTGGTCATGCCGCTCCACGTCGACAGGCGCACGAACTTGGTCCAGAGATCGGCCTCAACGGTGGTACTGGCCTTGGCCTGGAACCCGGCGCGAATGCCAGCTGCTTCGAACGCTACCAGGCGCGCCGATCGCGAACCATCGCGCTCACCAAACACCAGCTGCTGCGCCGCGGTGTGACGGAGATGTCCCGGCTGGTCGATGACGATGACGATGTAGGCCGCACCGCCGGCGACGTGATCCGCGCCAACATGCTGCGCGACCATAGCCACGGCATCGACGCCATTCTGCAACGTGATCACAACCGTGTTCGGCCCCATCAGCGGCGTGAGCGTGGCCGCCGCCGCCGCCACGTCGTAGAGCTTCACCGTGAACAGCACGACGTCAACCGGGCCGACGTTCTCGGGCTTGTCCGTCGCCTGCACCGTGGGCAAGTGCAAGGCGCCGTTCGGGCTCTCGATGTGAAGGCCGCCCTGCTGAAGTGCGGCGAGATGCGTGCCTCGCGCGATAAACGTCACCTCTTCGCCGGCGGCGGCGAGACGCCCGCCAAAGTAACCACCGACGCCGCCTGAACCGAAGATCGCGATTTTCACAGCTTCACTGCATCCAGACTGACGACGGGTTGGTCGCCGATGACGGCCGCGTTGTGGACGGTGCCGCGTGGAATCTCGACCCAGTCGCCCGCCGTCAGCATCTTCATGTGGCCGCGCACGACCAGGCGGAAGCGGCCGGAGATGACCGCATCGATCTTGTCAACGTCGTGCTTGTGATCGGGAAACACGGTCCCGGGTTCGTAGGTGTACTTCGCCACCGTGTAGCCTAGCGATTCGAGCTTGGCGCGAAGGGCGGCCTCGGTGACCGGGCCGTCCGAGGAGTTCCACCGCTGGACGGCCACGCTTACGCGCCGGCGTCAGCAGCGGCCGGCATGCCGGGCACGGTGCCGCCCGCCAGTTCCTGGTCGATCATCAGCAAGCCAACGCCGGTGTTGCCGGCCAGACGAATGCGGCCCAGGACGGCCCGCGCGGCGGCTTCCTCTTCCATCTGCTCGGTGACAAACCACTGCAGCATCACGACGCCAGGGCGGTCTTTCGCCTTCTCGGCCATCGCGTAGAGGTCGTTGATCGACGCCGTGACGTCTTTCTCGTTCTTGAGCACGTGCTCGCACAACGCCTCGGCCGTCTTCCACGTCATGGGCGGCGCGGCAATGGCGGGCAGCACGACCTTCTGGTCGCGCTCGACCAGGTGGTCGATAATGCGCTGCGCGTGCAGCAGTTCGTCGGACGACTGCTTACGCATCCACGTCGCGAACCCCGGCAGGTCGTGCTCCGACAGCCAGATCGACATCGCCAGGTATTCGTGCGACGCACGGAACTCGATCTTGAGATGCTCGTTGAGGCCCTTCAGTAAGTCTTTGGTCATGACGCGTCGCTGTCCTTGGATTCTGATCAGTGTCTAATCTGTGTTTAATCGGTGGCTGTTACGAATCGGTGGCCCTATGGCGTAATCGTGAACTTGTGGATCGCCGACGTCACGAGCGGCTGGCCGGCCTTGCGGGCCGTCACCTGCCACGTGTGCGGTTCCGGCTCGAGGGCCACGGTGGCCGGCAGCTTCGTTTCGGTGGTGGTGAGCGCGGGGCTCTCCCACACGACGCGGCCATCCTGCACGGCCTGGATCCTGACGATGTACGCATCAGCGCCATCGACGGCCGACCAGCGGAACACGTCGATGTGGCCGCCCATCGCGCCTTCAATCGGCTCGAGCAGCGACAGCGTGCCGGCTGGCTCCGGCGCCGCAGCCGGTGGCGGCGTCGCGGGCACGGCCTCGGCAACGGGCGCGGGAGCGGGGGCCGGCGCCGTGCCGCCGCAGGCCACGGTGACAGCAATCAGGGCGACAGGAGCGACGTAAGCAAGCACTCGGTTCATGATCGACGCCGCGCGAGCTCAAAGCCCACGCCTCCAAGGATGACAAAAAGTCCGGTTCCGGTCATGGCAAGCGGGAGTTGACCGTTGCCTCCGAAATACACAGCGGCAATCATCGACAATGCGGCCGTCGACAGCACGGCCGCCACCAGCGCCGCAGATGGCTTATTACCCATAGCTTTCAATTCTATCTAATTCCCGCCGATGCGATCCGACAGCAGGCCGACGGCCAGCGCATAGGCATGGGCGCAGTTGTAGCCAAGCAGCACGTCGTAATTCGAATAGACGAGGTAGTTCTTCTTGCCCGCGCGCAGCAGCGAGGCGGCGCGATCGACCTTGGGCAGGGCCGTTGCGGTGACGGTTCGCACGCCCAGTTGCTGCCACTGCTTCAGCGGCACCGCGACGGTCAGCTCGCGCGAGGCGCGACAGCCGCTCTGGCGCAAGCCGATTTTTTCGATCAGCGCGGCGGCGCCACCGGCCGGTAGCCTGACCTCCCGGCCCCACGCCTGCCGCTCGGTCCAGCCGTAGGCCTTCATGTAGTTGGCGATCGAGGCGAACACATCCGGCAGGCCCGTCCAGATGTCGCGGCGGCCGTCGCCATCGAAGTCCTGCGCGTGCGCCAGGTAGCTGGACGGCATGAACTGGGTCTGCCCCATCGCGCCTGCCCACGAGCCCTTCATCTCACTCTGGGTGATGTGGCCCTGGTCGATAATCTGCAGCGCGGCCATCAGCTCAGCGGTAAAGAACGCCCCGCGCCGGCCGTCCCACGCGAGCGTCGCCAGCGCCTGCACCGTCGGCCGCGTCCCGGTAAACCGGCCGAAGTTCGACTCCATGCCCCAGACGGCGACGAGCAAGGACGAGGGCGGCCCGTAGTGCCTGCTGATCTGCGCGAGGAGCTTTCGATGCGAGGTGGCCTGCTGACGCGCGGTCCGGACAAACTGACGGGTGAGACGGCGGTCGAGGTATTGATCGACCGTGAGCACGGTTTCGGCCTGCGTGCGATCGCGCTCGACGACCACCGCGAGCGGCTCGAGTCCCGTGAAGGCGGCATCCACCGTCGCCGCGCGGATGCCTTTCGCCAGCGCCTGTTCCCTGAGCTGCGCCAGGAACGCCGGAAAGTCGGGGCGCTCAGAGGGCGCGGGTACGGCGACTTGCCATGCGAGCGCGAGCGTCAGGACCAGCTTCAGTATCACCCTCCCGGTTACAGCGCGTTGCCGGCTGCGCCATCGACGGTGATGGCCTGGCCGGTGATGTAGCTGCCAGCCTGTGAGGCGAGGAACACGACGAGATTGGCGAGCTCTTCGGGCCGGCCCAGGCGGCCCAGGGGGATGCTGGCGAGCGAGGCCTTGCGGACGTCTTCCAGCGCCTTGCCGCTCTTCTGCGCATTGATGCCATCGAGCTCGGCGATGCGCTCGGTGTCGATGCGACCGGGGGCGATGACATTGACGAGAATGCCCTGTGGCGCCAGTTCGCGCGACAGCGTCTTGGCAATGCCCCACACACCGGCGCGCAGCGCGTTCGACAGGGCGAGATTGGGAATGGGCTGCTTGATCGATGACGAGGCGATGGTGATGACGCGGCCGTAGCCGGCCTTCTTCATCTCGGGCGCCGCGGCGCCCACGATCCTCGTGAAGCTCAGCAGGTTCTGCTCGAACGCCTTCTGCCACTGCTCGTCGGTCATGGCGAGCGTCTCACCGGCCGGCGGGCCACCGGCGTTGTGGACGACGATTTCCAGGCCGCCGTACTCGGCGACGGCGGTGTCCACCAGCCGCTTCGCTTCGCTGCCGCTGCTGACATCGGCCACGATCGCCTTCACGCTGGCGCCGGTTTCACGGCGAATGGTCTCGGCGGCGGTCTCAATGCGCTCTTGATCGCGGCTGCACACGACGAGATCGCATCCCTCACGCGCCAGGCCGAGCGCTGACGCATAACCGAGTCCACGACTGGCGGCCATCACGATGGCCCGCTTCCCCTTCAATCCGAAATCCATAAACCACCTTTTGCATTACGAAAACGTTAACCACAGAGGACACGGAGAACACAGAGTCAATACATCTAAACGCATGTCCGCCGCGATCACAGCTCCATCGTATTTAGAAAGAAATTCTCTGTGTCCCCGGCGTCCTCGGTGGCTAACCTGCGTTGACAGACAGCAGGTTCAGCCGTGCCAGAATGTCGTCGAGATCTTTTAGCGTATCCGCATCGACGGGCGTAAACGGTGCGCGCACGCGCGAGTGCTTGATCACTCCGCGTAGCTGGTAGATATGCTTGCGCAGCGCGAGGTTGATGCGCGGCTGGTTTTCGAACCGGATGATCGGCAGGAACTGGTAGAACACCTCAGTGGCGCCGTCGAGATCGCCGGCCGTGAACCGCGTGTAGATATCGACCAGGATCTCGGGAAACGCGAAGCCGGTCATCGTCCCGATAGCGCCGTGCCGCAGCTCTTCGAGAAACATCATGCCGCCCAGGCCGCCAAAGATCTTGACCTCCTTCGACGCGGCGCGAAGCTGCGTGATCTTCATCGGCGCCGGCTCGTCTTCGAGCTTGAGGAACGACAACCGTGGCGTCGCGGCGGCGAGCTTTGCGATCAGCTCCACGCTCATGGTGATGCCCCCCACCGCCGGCGGAAAGTCCTGCACCACGACCGGAATATCCACCGCCTCGGCGACGGCGAGATAGTGTCGCTCGAGCGCGGCATCGTTGGTACGCGCCAGCTTGGGCGGTGCCACCATCACGGCCCGGGCACCCAGTTCCTGCGCGCGCCGGCTGTAGGCGATGCAGCCATCGGTGCCCGCGTGGGTGGTCCCGACGCAGATCGGAAAGTCGGCGCCGGCCGTCTCCATCACGATCGCGGTCACGCGGTCGCGCTCGCTCTCAGTGAGCTTGTCGGCCTCGCCCAGCACGCCGAGAATGGTCATGCCATTCACGCCCGTGCCGCGGGTAAAGGCGGTCAGCCGCCGCAGGCTGTCTTCATCCAGGCCGCCATCGGGAAGAAACGGCGTCGGCGTAATGTTGTAGATGCCGGTCAAGTATTCAAACATCGAGTACTAGTCTACTTGGCGTCGGGGAAGCGGGTGACGCGGTTGACGACCGGCGGCAAGGTCCGCAGGTAGCCGTAAATCGCCGCCAGGTCTTCGCGGGTCATGCCGGCATAGGCGGTCATCGGCATGACGGTGTTCTGGCGCCGTTCACTCTCGCTCAGCACCGCCTCCGACGGCGTCTCGAACGCCTTGAGTTTATCGACGAACTGCTGCTCGGTCCACGAGCCAATGCCGGTATCGGCGTCGGGCGTAATATTCGCCGCGCGCACGCGGTAGCCGGTCTCCAGGAACTCCATGCCGCCGGCAAAGGACATGCCTGGAAGCTGCTGGCCGCGATCGTCCATCGGCGTGTGGCAATCGCCGCACAACGCGATGCGAGTGATGTATCTGCCGTACGCCAGCTGGTCCTGCGGCGAGGGCCGCGGTTGCGGGGTGCCAGCCGCCGGAATCGTCCGGACAATCAGGTTCATGGGAAAGTTCAAGGCGCGCGGAGCTACCGCCCCCTCGATCGCCTGCCACGAACGCACGTAGACGAGGATCGCGTGCATGTCGTCGGCCGCCATGGCGCCAAAATGGAGATACGGCATCAGCGGGAAGAGCGGCGTGCCGTCCTGCGAGACGCCGGCCGTCACGGCGCGCTGCAGTTCGCCGTCGGTCCACGACCCGATCGCGGCCGGCGTGATGTTCTTGGCGAAGACCGTGCCGGCACCGCCGAGCGGAAACTCCTGTCCGCCGACACCGATGCGCGCGGACTTCACCGGACCCGAAAACTTCGTCCAGTCACGCTCGCTATGGCACGAAGTGCAGCCCGTCACGTGATCGCTCAGGTACTTGCCGCGGGCCAGCCGCTCGGGCGTCGGCTCGAGCGTGACCACCGCAGGGGGCGGCACCTTGGGGAACGCCAGCAGCAAGTAGCCGAGGCCGCCGAGCGCCAGCACAACGACCAGGGCCACGAGCCCGCCAACGATCTTCAGCAGGGTGTTCATCACCACATCTCCGGACGCAAATTCTAGCAGGAGCGGGGGGGCGCCCGATCTGGTGATTTGGTGATTTGGTGATTTGGTGA
>Ga0163144_10007994_pt1 | contig 22990 bp, 18 predicted proteins | sample OliLak19BULKMAT1_FD_123175 | JGI IMG/M metagenome (GOLD analysis project Ga0163144, IMG submission 123175) | Freshwater microbial mat bacterial communities from Lake Vanda, McMurdo Dry Valleys, Antarctica - Oligotrophic Lake LV.19.BULKMAT1 | ecosystem: Environmental > Aquatic > Freshwater >...
ACGGCGTGGCGCTCACGGCGGGCACACGCAGTCGCTGCCCGGAGCGAATCTCGTCGTCGGGCAACTGATTGAGCTGTCGCAACACATCGGGCGTGGTGCGAAAGCGGCGCGCGAGTGCGGTGAGTGTCTCGCCGCGCTGTACGATATGCGTGGCGTACACCGCCGCAGGCGGTGCGGCCGGTCGGTTACGCGCCTCCAGATCGGCTACCTCACGGGTGACCGCTGCGCGCGCCGCCGCGCTTGCCTTCGACACGGCCAGCGCCTTGCTCCACTCCGCGTCATCGACGATGAAGTCCACTTCGCGGAGCGGCATGCGCAGCACCAGTCCGCGCCCATAACCACGAAAGAGTGATCGCGGCTCGAGCGTGAACGCGGCGTCGTATGGATAGCTCTCCACCAGTCGCTCGTCCGGTCCGTCTTCGATCGGTCGGAGCAGCGGTGTCGGCGGCGATCCGACGTACAGCAGCCGGCGATCGGTGGCCACGACGACACCGAATGACTCTCGCCACATGTCCGTCCATCGACGCTGCGAGGCATACGCGGTGGCGACGACGTATTCACCGGCCGCGAGTTGCGATTGCACTTCGCGTTCGGCGGCCTCACGCGCCGTGAGCCGCGCGCCGATGGGCGGAACGATCGCGGCCGCGCCAACGATGCCGGCGACGGCGAGCAACGCAGTGCTGCTGGTCAGCGCCACGAGCACCCGAACGGCAAGTCGGCGCGCCGGACGCGGCGGTGGCGCACCGGCACGGAGCCAGCGTCGCGAGCTGGATGCCGAGGCGGACGAGGCTCCGGCAGACTCCGGACGATGGGTCGGTAGGGGAGGATCGGCCATGATGAATGATGCCACGGTGTCCTGGTTTATGGTCGAGTTTGGTAACTGCCTCTTGCCAATACGTATTTGCATCGCGACTTTACTTCACGATGGTCCCTCCAATCTCTGGGCGCCGCGTCACCGTACACGACGTCGCCGCCCGCGCCGGTGTTTCCCAACCCACCGCGTCGCTGGTCCTCTCGCAGCACCCTCGCGCCCGCGTTGCCGCGGCGACGCGGCAGCGCGTTCTCGATGCCGCCGCCGACCTGGGCTACAAGCCCAACGTGGTCGCGCGCTCGCTGGCGCGGCGACGCTCGTTCGCGCTGGGCGTCATCGTCCCCGACGTGCGGAACCCGTTTGTCGCCGACGTCGTGACCGGGGCGCAACGCGTCGCGGCGGAGGCCGGGTACGCCGTGCTGCTGTGCGATCAATCGGCGCGCACCGTCATGCAACATCTCGAGACGCTGCGCGCGCGCCAGATCGACGGGGTGCTGCTCGATGCGGTTGGGGCCGCATCCTTGCCGCCGGACGCACTGACGGGCGTCAACGTCGTGCTGATCGATGAGCCGTCCGAGCGCTGGCCTGGTATCGCCACCGATGCGATCGCGGCGGGTCGGCTCGCGGCGGAACATCTGCTTGCACTGGAGCATCGCGAGCTGGGCTACATCGGGCCCGCGTCCGACGTGCACGCCTTTCGCATGCGTGAGCGTGGCTTCGTCATGCGACTGCGCGAGGCGGGGCTGTCTCTCGCCTCGCATCGGCTGCGTCGCGCCTCGGCGACCGTGACCGGCGGTCGCGACGCCATGCGGCAGCTGCTCGTGTCAGCGCCGCCAACCGCCGTCTTCTGTGCCAACGATCTGATGGCCATCGGCGCGGTGAAGCAGTGTCTCACTGCCGGGCTTCACTTGCCCGCTGACATCTCGCTCGTTGGCTGTGACGACATTGAACTCGCGCGTTACGTCACGCCCGAACTCTCCACGGTCGCCATTCCCGCACGCGAGCTGGGCGCGCGAGCGGCGCGCCTGCTTGTGCAACTCATCGAACAGACGCCACAACGGGTCAACGCCACGCGACTGCTTCCGGTGCGGTTCATCGCCCGCGGCTCGTCGGGCGTGGCGCCATCACCGCGGGTTGCGTCATGACACCGATGCGCGAAGCGATCATCACCGGTACCGGCAGTCACGTTCCCGCACGCGTCGTCACCAACGCTGAGCTATCGGAGATGCTGCGCGAGGATATCGCGCCATTTGTCTCCGGTACACTCGGGATCGACACGCGACACTGGTGTGGAGCGGAGGAATCGACCGCCGATCTGGCGGAGGCCGCGGCGCGTCGCGCGATGGCGGCAGCGGGCGCGGCAGCCGACTCCATCGACTTGCTGATCGTCGCCACGGACACCCCCGAGTACATCGCTCCCTCGACCGCCTCGGTGCTGCACGGGCGTCTTGGCGTGGTGAACGCCGGCACCTTCGACCTCAACGCCGGCTGCGCCGGATTCGTCACGGCACTCGACGTGGCGTGGAAGTACATCCGCGCCGATGAGCGATATCGCAAGGTGCTGGTGGTCGGCGCGTACGCGATGTCCAAGTATCTCAACCATCGCGACAAGAAAACCCTGACCATCTTTGCCGACGGCGCGGGTGCGGCGGTCGTCGAGGTGAGCGAGATGTCCGGCATTCTGTCCTCCGAACTTTTCGCGGACGGTCGGTACTGCCGTGGCATGGGTGTGTTCGCGGGGGGAACGCGAACGCCGATCACGCACGCGATCCTCACCGAAGATGTGCAGCAGCATCTTCGCTTCGTGGAGAAGTATCCCGCGTCGGTGAACGAGGACGGGTGGCCGCGCATCGTGCAGTCGGTGCTCTCGCGCGCCGGGGCGCAGCCGTCCGAGGTGGACCTGTGGTTGTGGACGCAGGTGAATCGCTCCACGATCGAGATCGTCATGCGCGGACTCGATCTGCCGATGTCGCGCGCGCACACGATCATGCACAAGTGGGGATACACCGGGTCGGCGTGCCTGCCTATGGCGCTCGACGATGCGGTCCGCAGCGGTCGTGTGCAGGACGGACAACTGATTGTGTTCACGGGTTCAGGTGCGGGATTGGCGATGGGATCGGTTGCCATGCGCTGGCGTTCGGCGAATCCTGTCGCGGCCGACGTGAGGGGCGCTGCTCCCGTCGCGGCTCCGGACGTCGCGTGATGCACACCGCGCCGCCGCCGATCGCGATGGACGCCACCGACGTGGACTCGTTGCGGCCGCTGGTGCATCTGTTCCTCGAACGCGTGCGGTCCCAGGCAGAGAGCATCGCGTTCGACGTGTATCCGCCGGGAGCGGGCGCGGCGACTTCCACGATCACATGGCGCGCGTGGGGCGATGAGGCCCGCGCGGTGGCGGCGGCGTTGCTCACCAGCGGAGTCGCGCCGGGCGATCGGGTCGCGGTGCTGGCGCGCAATCGTCCCCTCTGGCCTGTCGCGGACATGGCAATCCAGAGGATCGGTGCGATCGGTGTCGGGATCTACCCGACCAGCGCACCCGTGCAGGTGGAGTCGTTGTTGCGCGACTCCGGCGCGAGGGTGGTGCTCGTGGACTCTCTCGCACACGCGGCGGTCGTGCAGAGCACGTTCACGCGTACCGGTAATGCGGGACTCGTGGTCTGCGATATCGCCGACGCCGACTGGACCGCGTCGATGCACGGCCACTCGGCGTCACCGCGCCTTGCCCATTACGACGCCTGGCGCGCCGAGGGCGCGGCGCGGCTTGCCAGCGATGCCGATCTTCAGTGGCAGCTCGAGCAGCGAACGAAGAGCATCACCATCGATGCGCTGGCGGCGCTGATCTACACCTCGGGGTCCACCGGAGAGCCCAAGGGCGCGTGCATCTCGCATCGCTATCTCGCGGCGTCCGCCGCATCGATTGCCTCCGCGCTGTCTCTGACTGCAGCGGACCGCACGCTCTCCTTTCTCCCGTTCTCGCACGCCGCTGAGCGTGTCTTCGGTCAGAGCACGCGTATCCTGCTTGGCATGCGCTCCGCGCTCATCGAGGATCCTGCCGATGTCTTTCGCGTCGCATCGGTGTTTCAGCCGACATTCCTTGGCGGACTGCCGCGTTTGTTCGAGCGGCTCTACGAAGCAGCGGATGTCGCGCGTCGTGATGGCCGTGATCCGCACGACGCCATTACGGAAAGAATTGGCACGCACTGTCGCATGGCAACGTCCGGCGGTGCAGCGCTGCCACGACGCGTCGCTGAGGAGCTGAATTCGCTCGGCCTACCGATACTCGGCGCGTATGGGCAGACGGAGCACCTGTGCGTGGCGATGAATCGTCCTGCGCAGTTGCGCTTCGATACGGTGGGTACGCCGATGTCCGGAACCGTAGTGCGACTCGCGCATGATGGCGAGCTGCTGGTGCAACGCAGTGCACTCACCTTCGATGGCTATTGGCAGCAGCCCGAGGCCACGCGTGTGGCGTTTACCGCGGACGGTGTCTGGCTGCGCACCGGCGATCGCGCTGACGTGGAAGCGAGCGGGGCTCTGCGAATCACCGGGCGCGTGAAGGAGCTCATCGCACTGTCGAACGGTCGCAAGATTGCGCCCATTCCGATCGAGGCGGCGCTGGCGGCATCGCCGTTCATTGCGCATGGCGTGTTGTTCGGCGAGGGGCGGAAGTATCTGGTGGCGCTGCTGTCGTTGCGACGTGACGTCGTGGAGGCATGGGCGCGTCAGGAGCAGATCGACGCGACGTGGCCTGCGTTGGCGCACGACGCGTTGCTGCGCGGGCGCCTGCAGGACGCTGTGGACACCGTCAACAGCACGCTCGCGCGTACTGATCGCGTGCAGGCCTTCGCCGTCACGGCCGACGAGTTCTCGCAGGAGAGCGGCGAACTGACGCCAACGCTCAAGCTCCTGCGAATCGCAATCACGACGAGATTCGCCGACACCTTCGACCGGCTGTACACCGGGAGTTCCGTATGACCGAATCCGCAAGGGATGCACTGCTCTCGCTCGTCGTCGGACAGTTCGCTACGTCGTCGCGAGTGGTGTCTGACACCGACGTCGTGCTGTACGCCGCCATCACCGGCGATCTCAATCCGGTGCACGTCGATGACGCATTCGCCACCGCCAGCAGGTTCGGCGGACGCATCGCGCATGGCATGCTGACCGGCGGCTTCATCTCGGCCATTCTCGCGTCGCAGTTGCCCGGTCCCGGTACGATCTACCTGTCGCAGTCACTGCGCTTCGTGCGTCCGGTGCGCATCGGTGACACGATCACCACGCGTGTCGAGATCGTGGAAATCATCGAGGGTAAGCGCCGCGTGCGACTGGCGACCACGTGTCGCAACCAGCGCGATGAACTCGTGCTCGATGGTGAAGCGATGGTGCTCCTGCCGAAGGAGGGCTGACTGACGACACCCGCCGATCTCCTCCGCGCGTCGATGCCGCCGCCCGACCTCGTTGGCGCGCTCCGAGACCCACCAACATCCCCTCTGAAGATCCCCACCGTGTCTTTCCGTCGAACCACCTCAGGAGGAGTCCGCATGTCGTCCACTGACCGCCGCACGACCTCCACGTCGAATCGCCTGCTGGATCGGGCTGTTCATCGTGGTCGCCAGCTGGTGCTGTCGCTTGCACTATTGCCGATGCTCGCCGTGCCAGCGTTCGCGCATGCACAGACTGGCGCACTCGCCGGCCTGGTGACCGACAGCGCGAAAGTGCCGCTGCCCGGCACGCAGGTCACGCTCATCGGTACGCGCTTTGGCAGCACGACGGGGATGGATGGTCGCTATCGCGTCGGCGGCATCCCGGTCGGCAGCTACACCGTGCGCGTGCAGCGCATCGGTGCGAAGGCGCGACTATACGAGAACGTGAGCGTTACGGACGGCGCCGAAGCGACACTCGACGTCGTGTTGCAGGCCACGGCGCTGCAGCTGGGTGGCTACGTCGTGTCCGCGTCACGGCGCGTGGAGAAGATCACGGATGCGCCCGCCACGATCACGCGCATCGACGCAGAGCAGATTCGCTTCACCGTGGGCAACTCGTTCACCGGCGCACTCAAGGAACTGAAGGGCGTTGACTTCTTCCAGACTGGCGTCGCGGCGGCGGGCATCAATGCGCGCGGATTCAACAGTGCCTTCAACAACCGCATGTTGCAGATGGAAGACAATCGTATCGCGGTGCTGCCGGAGAACGGCTTGCCGGTCGGTGTCTTCACCACGATTCCCAAGGTGGACATCGCCGGTATCGAAGTGCTCATCGGGCCTGGCGCTGCGTTGTATGGTCCCGACGCGTCGAATGGGGTGGTGACGTTGCTCAGCAAGGATCCCAAGCAGTATCAGGGCTTGACCATGGAAGCGTCGGTGGGATCGAACGGTGGTGCGCTCACCGACACGTACACCAATCGCCCCGGGCACGTGAGCTACTCGAACGTGCAGGCGCGCTACGCTGGTGTATGGGGGAAGATCGGCTACAAGATCACCGGCGAAGCGCTGGATGCACGTGACTGGCAGAACGTGAACAACTACGCGCCCGTCGCCCCGCGTACCATCGCTTCACCCGAAATCTCTCCGGATTGGGGCACCAGCTATCGTCGCGCGAGTGGCGCGCTGGTGTACTACTTCGACAAGGGCGCGCGCCTCGAGTATCAGGGCGGAGCCAGTCGCAGCAACGGGATCGGCATCACGAGCGCCGGTCGCAATCAGCTCAAGAACTGGGGATACTGGAATCAGCAGGTGCGTTTCACTTCTGACCACTGGTTCGCGCAGGGGTACGCAACGCGTTCGCTGTCCGGCCAGACGTTTGCGCTCAACGGATACTCCACCAATCGTCTGGCGCCGCGTCTGGCGGCACTGAGCGATGACTCGGTGCGGAAGATCTCGTCGTTTCCGGCCGATGGCCGCTTGATGGCGGGTGAGGTGCAGTACAACACGACGGTGCCGATGCTCTTCAATACGCGCATCATTGGCGGTGTGCAGGTGCGACGCGATCAGGTGAGTTCGAAGGAAGTGTGGCTGACCGACGCACTGACCAAGGAAGACATCATTCTCGATCAGGTGGGTGTCTACGCACAAACCGAAACGCAGATCAATCAGCAGGTGAAGGTGATATTCGGTGCGCGCTACGATAATCCGGAGTTTTACGAGCCGCAGTTCAGTCCGAAGGCGGCGCTGGTCGTGTCGCCGGATGAGAACCAGACGTTCCGCTTGACGTTCAACCGCGCCTTCAAGTCGCCGTCGATTCTGCAAACGAACTTTTTCTTCCGCGACTTCAACCCCAGCGTGGGCGTCTTTGGCAACAAGGACGGCACGACGATCAAGAATGCGGCGGGTACGGTGCTGCGCACGTTCGCGCCCGTGGTGCCCGAGGTGAACAACACGCTGGAAATCGGCTACAAGGGTGTGTTCAAGGATCGCCTGTACGTCGATGTCGCGGGCTATGTGGCCGACTACAAGTCGTTCCTCAGTCCGCTCGTGGTGGTGGCGAATCCGTTTGCTGGAAGCTTCGCGTACAATACCAGGACCGACACCAAGTACGTGAACGCGCAAGGCGCTGAGCAGATCGCGTTGACCTACTACAATCTTGGCAAGGCCACGCTGAGCGGAATCGACGCCGGGTTGCGCTACGTCGTCACGAGCAAGGTCAACGCGTCGGGTACGTTCAGCGTGCTCAAGCTCGACTCGATCACCCAGAAGGTTGGCGATCCCGTGGAGGCCACGGCGCTCAACAGCCCGACGGCCAAGGCGACGATCGGTATGGACGCGCGTAACCTGCCCTATGCCGGCTTCGGCGGATTCGTGCTGCGATTTGTCAAGGATTACCAGTTCCTCTCGGGTTCACACAACGGGCGCATCCCTGGTCTTGTGGCCTTCGACTTCAACATCGGGCGTCAGCTGAACAAGGGCACCACGATCAACTTCTCGATGCAGAACCTTTTTGCCTGCACGAGTGGAACGACGGATCAGCCTGCGTGGCTCGCGGCCGGGCGCCCTTCGACATACAACAGGGGATGGGGCTGCGGTCTCGGCCGCGAGCACATCGAACTGCTCAACATGCCGGCCCTTGGTTCCATGGCGTTTCTGGGCATTCGGTTCGACCGCTGATCCTCTTCAACTCCGACGCCCCCATGAATTCGCACCGTCACTTGCACATGACGCCGTGGAAGGCGTGGGGATGTCGGTTGCTGCTGGCGGGGGTAAGTATCGCTCCCGCTGGCGGCGCAGCGCAGTCGCCCACGCGTTATCCGTCGCGAACACCAATGCAGGAGCAGTCAATGCGTGATGCGTCTGACGGCACGAACAGCGAGGTCGTGCGCGGCGAGTACACGAGCAGCGAGGGCACGCGGCCGTGGCGACTGTTCGTTCCGTCGCGCGCCACCAACGCGATGCCGTCGATGTTGCTTGTGATGTTGCACGGCTGCACGCAGAGCGCCAACGATTTCGCTGCTGGTTCGCGCATGGACGTTGTCGCGGAAGAGCAGGGGTATTTCGTGCTCTATCCTGAGCAGCTCGCCAAAGCGAATGCGCGCAGTTGCTGGAACTGGTTTGACGCCGCGCATCAGATGCATGGCCATGGTGAGCCCTCGCTGATCGCCGGCATGGTGAACGAGATTGCACGGAAGTACGCCATCGATGCCGCACGCGTACATCTGGTGGGCGTCTCCGCTGGCGCGGCGATGGCCACGCTGACGGCGGTCGCCTACCCACAGCAATTCGCAACACTCACCAGTGCATCAGGCATCGGCTGGCGTGCGGCAACGGATGTTGTGCGCGCGCTGACGGTCATGCAAAAGGGCGGCGGGGACGGGCTGCCTACATCGCAGATGATGATCGCCGCGATGGGGAGCACGGCACGCGCAGTACCGACGCTCGTCCTTCACGGCGGGCGCGATGCCGTCGTGAACGCGAAGAACGCGGACGATCTGGCAACCCAGTGGGTGGGGGTGCACGACGCGCTCCGCGCACGCAACGGCGAGCCCGCACTCCTCGCCGACGCGGCTGCGGCAACGCGCTCGGACAACGGCTATACCGTCAACGAACGCTCGTGGCGTGACAGCAAGGGAAGCGCGCGCGTGACACTGATTCGCATCGAGGATCTCGGACACGCATGGTCGGGGGGGTCGACGGCGGGCACGTTTACCGATGCCAAGGGCCCGGATGCGAGTCGGCTGATCGCAGCGTTCTGCGCAGCGCACGCGCGAACCGCGTCGCGCTGAGTGACGGTGAGCGCTGACATGTCGACGCAACAGTTCGGCGATCTGCTTGTTCAGGAGGCGCTGTTCGATCCGCTGTCCTGGTGGGGGCGCGTCGATGGCAAGCGCACGGCGGTCATCGATTCGCGTACTGGTGCCCGGTACAGCTACGCCTCACTCAACGTCTCGGCCGATGCGTGGGCGCAGTATCTCCATGCGCACGGCGCACGTGCTGGCGATCGCGTCGCCGTCATGGCGCAGAATCGCGTCGAGTTCATCGCACTCTTGTTCGCCTGCATTCGACTGGGCGCTGTGCTCGTGCCGCTCAACTGGCGGTTGGCCGCCGCCGAGCTGTCTCGCGTGCTTGCGGACGCCGAGCCGATGCTGGTACTTGGCGAGCAGCGGTGGCGCGATGTGACGACAGAGGCATTGTCCATGTCCATGTCCATATACATGTCCATGTCCGCGTCGCACGCAGATGCCGCCGTGTCGGGCGCCGCGGAGTCACGATGGGTCGATCTAGACGACGCGTCACGACGGGTGGAGATAACGCCGACGACCAAGGTCGATAGGTTCGTGGTCGAGCGCACGACCAACGACGCGGTGTTGTTGCTCTACACATCGGGCAGCACGGGCGCGCCAAAGGGCGTGATCATTCCGCATCGGCAGCTGCTGGCCAACGCGATCGCCACCACTACTGCGTGGGCACTGGGCGCGGACGATGTCGGGCCGGCGGCAACTCCATTCTTTCACACCGGTGGATGGAATGTTTTCACCACGCCGCTGCTCTATCGCGGCGGAACGGTGGTGATGATCGAGAGTTTTGACGCAGCACGCTACTTCGAGACACTGACGGAGTACGGTGTGACGGTGACCTTTGGTGTACCAACGCAACTGGCGATGCTTCGGGAGTCTCCGAAGTGGGGAACACCGCTGCCCAAGCTGCGCTGGTTCATCGCCGGTGGCGCCCCGTGTCCGCAACGCATCAAGGACGATGTACGCGCGGCGGGCTATCGCATTCGCGAAGGCTATGGTCTGACCGAATGTGGTCCGAACTGCTTTGCCACCAATGACGAGACCTCGGTTCTGTGCAACGGGAGCGTCGGGTGGCCGGTGCCGATGCTGCAGATGCGATTGCGCGGAGACGACGGTGCGCTCGTTGGCGACGACACCGTTGGCGAGCTTGAACTCCGGGGGCCGCAGCTGTTTGGTGGCTACTTTCGCGCGCCGCAGAAGACTGCCGACGTCATGACGCCCGATGGATGGCTGCGGACGGGCGACCTGGCGCACCGGGATGTCCTCGGCGTCTACACGATCTGCGGACGTCGAAAGGAGATGTTCATCTCGGGCGGCGAGAATGTATTTCCCGGCGAGGTGGAAGCAGCACTGCTCGACTGCGAGGGCGTGCGCGAAGCATCGGTGATCGGAGTCGCCGACGGTCGGTGGGGCGAAGTGGGATGCGCGGTGGTGGTGCGGGCCAACGACGCACTCGTCGCGGCGGACTTGCTCGCGCAGCTGCGTCGCCTGCTGGCCGGTTACAAGGTGCCCAGGCATGTGCAGTTTGTCGACGCGCTGCCGCGGTTGGGCTCGGGAAAGGTGGATCGGCGTGCGCTGGCTGAACTTGTTGCAGGCGTCAACGCATCATGAGGTCGAGATGAGTGGAGCGATGGCGGTAATTGCGCCGATGGCCAAGGGCTCGACAGTGCGCAGCACATGCACGTTTCTTTCTTCGCGGCTGTCGCCGGACGCGTTGACCGATGCGCTCGACTCGCTACCGTCCGAGACGCGGGAGTCATTGCGCACCGTTGGCCCCACGGAGGAGGTGCCGTATGCGCAGCTCGTTGCGCTCTGGACCGCCGCTGACGCCGCGCTGTCAACGTCCGAGCCGACGTGGGCCGATGCATCTGGCGCGTTTTCCATCGACTCGCTGGGTGTGCAGCTGTACGGAGGCATTCTGCGCAAGCCGACGCCGCGCGAGTTCCTCACACAGAGCATCTCACTTTTCCGGCTCTACTATCATCCGGGCGATATGGAAGTCGTGGAGGATGTCGCGGGGCGTGCGGTGCTGCGCCTCGTTGGCTTCGATCCGATGACCCGCCTCTTCTGTCAGCGTCAGACCGGCGGGCTCCGTCGCGCGGTCGAGTTGGCGGGTGGCGATGCGGTGCGCGTGCGTCACGTGCGTTGCTGCATTGAAGGCGACGCGTTTTGTGAATGGGAGTTGCACTGGCAGACGGACACGGGAAAGGGAAGCGCTGGCGTATAGCGCACACCATGGCGAGCATTCGGTACCTGCTTCGGTATCCATCATGTCCGCCTCCGATCGCCCTCCCAAGTCACGCGCTCATGCGCGAGCAACTCGCCGCCATTCTGCGACGGACGACATTCCGGTCGCGCCCAGGCAGTTCGATCTCTTTCCGCAACAGCCGGTGATCGATGTGCTCGATCCACGGCAGGTGGTGGGCGGCGCGACGACGGTGCAGCACCTGGTGCGCGTGCGATTGCACGCCAAGGACACGCCGCATCTCGTCTTTCATGATCGACATGGGTGGTATTGTGAGGCGCACGGCGCCACGTGTATCACCGTGGCACTGGCACGCGCGGCGGTCGCGTGACCGAGCCGCCAATCTGGTCGCCAGGTGATGCGCGTATGCGTGACGCACGGCTGACAGCGTTCATGCAGTCGCTGCACGACGACGGTGTGCTACCGGCAGAGGTGAACGACTCGCACGCGTTGCAGCGCTGGTCGGTGGCCAACGTCGAAGCCTTCTGGGCGGCGGTGTGGCGCGCGGCCGAGGTGATGGCCGATGGACCAGGCGCGGCGGATGCGCCATGGGAGTCGGTGTTGCACGGTGGCGATCGAATGGCTCCACCGGACGCAGCACTGGGCCCGCGATGGTTTACGGGTGCGCGCCTCAACTTCGCGGAGCACCTGCTGCGCCGTCGCGATGCACACCCGGCGATTGTCGCGTGGAATGAGCAGGGCGCGCAACGGCGCATCACCTTCGCCGAGCTCGCGGGTGCGGTCGCACAGACGGCGGCTGCATTGCGCGCGGCAGGTGTCGGCGTCGGCGATCGCGTCGCTGGCTTCCTGCCCAACATTCCGGAAGCGGTGGTGGTGATGTTGGCTGCGTCGTCGATCGGTGCGCTCTGGTCGTCCTGCTCGCCCGACTTCGGCACGAAGGGCGTGCTCGATCGGTTCGGGCAAATCGAACCCAAAGTGCTCGTGGTGGCCGACGGGTATCGCTATGCCGGCAAACGCATCGATTGTCTGGCGCGTGTTCGTGAAGTGGCCAACGCGATCACGTCGTTGCGTGCGGTCTGGGTGGTGCCGTATCTCGACGAATCGCCGCGGCTCGATGGGATTGGCAAGGCGTCGCTGATGGCCGACGCGCTGGCCCCGCACGCGCTCGAGCGCGAGCCTTCGTTCGCTCGACTGCCATTCGATCATCCGTTGTACATTCTCTACTCGTCGGGCACGACGGGACTGCCCAAGTGCATGGTGCACGGTGCGGGCGGCACGCTGTTGCAGCACTGGAAGGAGCTCGCGCTGCACACCGATCTGCGCCCGGGCGACGTGCTCTTCTACTTCACCACGTGCGGCTGGATGATGTGGAACTGGCTCGTGTCCGGTCTGGCATTGGGCGCAACCATCGTCGTGTACGACGGCGCGCCGCTGGCTCCCGACTCGTCCATTCTGTGGCGCATGGCGGAGTCGGAGCGCGTGCGCGTGTTCGGCACGAGTGCGAAGTATCTCGCGATGTCGGAGAAGGAGGGATTGAGGCCGGCCGCTGCCTTCAACCTCAGCGCGCTCGACGCGATCCTCTCCACCGGCAGTCCGCTCGCTGCGCACAGCTACGACTACGTCTATCGTGACATCAAGGCAGACGTTTTGCTTGCCAGCATCAGTGGCGGCACGGACATCGTGAGTTGCTTCGCGCTGGGCGATCCAACCGGCCCGGTGTATCGTGGTGCGCTGCAGATGCGCGGACTTGGCATGGCGGTGGACGTATTCGACGACGACGCTCGATCGCTGCGCTGCGCGCCGGGTGAACTCGTGTGCACGCGCCCCTTTCCCAGTATGCCGGTCGCCTTTTGGAATGATCCGGAGCGCCGCCAGTATCAGGCGGCCTACTTCGATCGCTTTCCCGGGGTCTGGCGGCACGGCGACTGGGCCGAGGTAACCGCTGAGGACGGCGTGGTGATTCACGGACGCAGCGATGCAACGCTGAATCCGGGCGGTGTACGCATCGGTACCGCCGAACTCTATCGGCAGGTGGAGCAGATCCCCGAGGTACTCGAATCGGTGGCCGTGGAGCAAACGATCGGTGACGGGGTCTCCACCGATACCCGGGTGGTGCTGTTCGTGCGAATGCGGGAGGGGCACGTACTGTCGGACGTGCTGCGCGAAACGATTCGGCGCCGGATTCGGGAGTACACGAGTCCGCATCACGTTCCGAAGGTGATCGTGGAAGTCAGGGACATACCGCGAACCATCAGCGGCAAGATCACCGAACTGGCCGTGCGCGAGGTGATCCACGGGCGGTCGGTTCGCAACGCGGACGCCTTGGCCAACCCCGAGTCGCTGGCGCTCTTTCGTGATCTGCCGGAACTTTTATGACGAGCAACGACGACCGTTCGGCCGTCATTCCTGTAGCTTTAGGCCATGATGAAGACCCAGCAGCCCGGAGATGAGCGAGGACGAGCCTGGATCGGCGCGCTCCCGCGTTCACACATCTGAGTGATGAGAGGAGGAACCGTGCGCGTTCACCGTCTCAACTCATCGCTTTTTCGGAGGTTCTCATGGCCACGTTGTCCGCTCCCGAAGCTGGCATCGAGCAGGATGCATTTCCCATCAACGGCACCGACTACGTCGAGTTCTACGTCGGCAACGCCAAGCAGGCGAGTCACTACTACCGCACCGCATTCGGCTATCAGCTGATCGGGTATCGCGGACCGGAAACCGGTGTGCGTGATCGGGCCAGCTATCTGCTGCAGCAGGGAAAGATCCGGTTGGTGCTCACCACGCCGCTCACGCCCGATTCAGAAATCGCTGCCCACGTCCAGCGCCATGGCGACGGCATTCGTGACTATGCCTTGTGGGTGGACGATGCGCAGTCGGCGTACGACACCGCGATCTCCCGGGGCGCGATTCCGATTCACGGCCCGGTCACCACACGTGATGCGCACGGTGAAGTCGTGATCGCCGCGATCGGCACGTACGGGGACACGATTCATTCGCTCGTGGAGCGGAAGCACTACAACGGAGTGTTCCTGCCCGGGTTCGAACCCATCTCGCCGCGATATCAACCGGCGAGTGTCGGTCTCCAGTACGTCGATCACTGCGTTGGCAACGTCGAGCTGGGGCAGATGAATCGTTGGGTTCACTATTACGGCGAAGTGATGGGTTTCCGTAATCTCATGACCTTCGACGACGACGACATCAGCACCGAGTATTCGTCGCTCATGTCCAAGGTCATGAGCAATGGCGACGACAAGATCAAGTTCCCCATCAACGAGCCGGCGCACGGCAAGAAGAAGTCGCAGATCGAAGAGTATCTCGACTTCTATGGCGGCCCCGGCGCGCAACATCTGGCGTTGGCCACCGACGATATTCTGAAGACGGTGACGGAACTGCGCGATCGAGGTGTGGAGTTTCTCTCGGTGCCGACATCGTACTATCGCGAGTTGCAGAACCGCGTGGGTGCGATCGACGAACCGATCGCCGAACTCGAAGCACTCGGCATTCTGGTGGACCGCGATCCTGACGGCTACCTCCTGCAGATCTTCACGAAGCCTGTGGAAGATCGCCCGACGCTCTTTTACGAGATCATTCAGCGCAAGGGCGCGAAGAGCTTCGGCAAGGGGAATTTCAAGGCGTTGTTCGAAGCGATCGAGCGCGAGCAGGCGCTGCGCGGCAATCTGTAACGCGAGTCCGATGCCCATCTATCACTCACTCGGCTCCGTTCCCCGCAAGCGACACATCGTCTTCCGTCGTCCCGACGGCGGCCTGTACGCGGAAGAACTCATGGGGCACGAAGGGTTCGTCGGCACGTCGTCGCTCTTGTACCACACGCATCCGCCCACCACGGTGATTTCGGCGCGCAAGGTGCGTGATCTCGTGTGGGAGGCCGACGACACGACGTCGCTGCGCCATCGGCACTTTCTCACGTCACGAGTGCAGACCGGCGGTTCGCCGACACTCGATCGGCTCCCGCTGCTGTTCAACAGCGACATCGGCATGTTGTACGTCGAACCGGATATCACGGACGCACACTTCTACCGTAACTCACAGGCGGACGAGGTGGTGTACGTGGTGGAAGGGACGGGAGTGTTGGACTCGGTGTTCGGCGAGTTGCCGTATAAGGCTGGCGACTACGTCGTCATCCATCGCAACATCACGCATCGGTGGCGGTTGGATGCGTCGGCGGGGAAGTCGAAGTTTCTGGTAATGGAGAGCCGCGGCCACATCCGCTTTCCCAAGCGGTATCGCAACGAGTTCGGACAGCTGCTGGAAGGCGCGCCGTACTGCGAGCGGGATATCCGTCGGCCGAGCGTACTCGAACCGCGCGACGAGAAGGGTGAGTTCCCCGTGCTGGTCAAGCAATACGGCGCACTCAACGAGCTCGTGCTCGATCATCATCCGTTCGACGTCGTGGGCTGGGATGGATACTTCTATCCATGGGCGTTCAGCATCCACGACTTCGAGCCGATCGTCGGTCGCATTCATCAGCCGCCGCCCGTACATCAGACTTTCCAGGGCGACGGCTTCGTCATCTGTTCATTCTGTCCGCGCCCGTACGACTTCGACCCGGAGGCGGTGCCCGCCCCGTACAACCACAGCAACGTGGATTCGGACGAAGTGCTGTTCTACGCGTCGAGTGAGTTCATGAGTCGCAAGGGAATCGAATACGGCTCCATCACGCATCATCCCGATGGATTGCCGCACGGTCCGCATCCGGGGCGCGCTGAAGCGTCGATCGGTGCGAGGCATACGAACGAACTTGCCGTGATGATGGACAGCTTCAAGCCGTTGCACATTGCGAAGACTGCACTCACCATCGAGGATCCGCAGTATCACAAGAGCTGGCTGGATGCGCAGCACGCGCAGTTCAGTCCGCCCACGTCGTGATGATTGCTGCGCTTCGCTGATCGTTCCCGTCGCACCGAATTCCCAACGACATGCCTCGTCTCTCCGCACGCTTCGCGAACTTCCCGGCGTATCCGCTTGCGCACATTCCGGCGCGCAAGAAAGCGTTGCTGGCCGCGGGCGTCGACGTCATCGATCTCGGTGCCGGTGACGCGGATCTCGCGCCGCCGCCGGCCGCCGTGGCGGCGTTGCAGCGTGCGGCGACGGAGCCTGCCATGCAGCGCTACGGGTTCGGTCTTGGCTATGTACCTTATCGCGAAGCCATCGCGGCATGGATGAAGACACGCTTCGGCATGTCCGTCGATCCGATGTCGGAAATCGTGCCGTTGCTGGGCAGCAAGGAAGGGCTCGCGCATGTCGCCTTCGCGTTTCTCGGACCGGGCGACGTCGGCATCATCCCCGATCCGGCGTACCAGGCGTACATCGGTGGCACGTTGCTCAGCGACGCGACGCCGTACGTATATGCGCTGCGTCCGCGGACGAACTTTCTCATCGACCTCGATGAGATTCCGACGGACGTGCTCGCGCGCACACGTGTGCTGTATCTCAACTACCCCAACAATCCGACGGCGGCGATTGCCCCCAAGGACTATCTCGCGCGCGTCGTGCAGACGTGTCATGATCGCGACATCCTGCTGGTGTATGACAACGCCTATTCGGAGATGGGCTTCGACGGCTATGTGCCGCCCAGCATTTTCGAGATCGATGGCGCGCGCGATGTGGCCATCGAGTTCCATTCGCTCTCGAAAACGTACAACATGACCGGATGGCGTTGCGGATGGTCGGTGGCAAAGCCCGAGCTCTCGTCGGCGTTGGCGAAGGTGAAGGCCTTCACGGACACCGGTCAGTACATGGGCATTCAGGCGGCGGGAGTGGCGGCCATCGAGAGTTGGAGTGCGTTCGTGCCGCAGAACCTCGCAACATTCGCGGCACGACGCGATGCAGCGGTGACTGCGTTCCGCGCGCATGGCTTCACGGCGGACACGCCGCAGGCGACGATGTATTTGTGGATGCCGCTGCCGGAAGGAATCGCGAGTCGTGAGTTCGCCGATCGGGTGCGCGAAGAGGCGGGCGTGATCGTGCTGCCGGGTTCCGGTTTTGGTGAAGGCGGGGAAGGATTCTTTCGCATTTCGTTCATTCAGTCGCCGGCGCGCATCGAAGAAGCGGCGCGTCGCGCGGGCGCCGTTCTGCAGGTGATGCAGCAGGAGATGCACGCAACGTCGGGCGACATTGCGGTGGCTGGCGCAGCGGGCACGTGATGATCGCGATGTCGCGTCGGGCGCGTTGGTGCTGCGCCGTTGGTGTCACGGCGATGTGTGTGGCGGCGTCGTGCCGATCGGCCGGCACGATGGTCTCGCCCAGTGGCACTACTGCGCCTGCAGAGCCGACGCCCGTGCCGACAATTCCCCCAACGTTGCCGCCGGTAGCGGCATCTCCAACGCGCACGCCGCCACGAAGCGATCCCGCAGTTGCGAACACCGGCCGTCGACCGCCAAGCGGCGCGCCATCGCGCGTCGTCAGCAACACACCGCCAGCGATGGCGCGCGAGTTTCGCGGGGTCTGGGTCGCAAGCGTCGCCAACCTCGACTGGCCCTCGTCGCGAAAGCTCACCACGGCGCAGCAGCAATCGGAGTTGATCACGCTGCTCGATCGCGCGGCTGCACTCAAGCTCAATGCAGTGATCTTTCAGGTGCGCCCGGCGGCCGACGCGTTGTACGCGTCGAAGATCGAACCGTGGTCGGAATATCTCACCGGTGCACAGGGAGTCGCGCCCTCGCCCTTCTGGGACCCGCTCGAATTTGCGGTGCGCGAGGCACATGCGCGCAGTCTCGAGTTGCATGCGTGGTTCAATCCCTATCGCGCGCGTTTCACCGGCACCAAGTCACCGCTCGCCGCAACGCACATCGCCAAGACCAATCCTGCGCTGGTGAAGACGTACGGTGGCTATCTGTGGATGGATCCGGGCGAACCGCGCGTGCGCGAACGGACGGTGCGTGTGGTGCTGGATGTCGTGAAGCGCTACGACATCGATGCCGTGCATCTCGACGACTACTTCTATCCGTATCCCGAACGCACGCGTTCTGGCAAACTGATCGCGTTTCCCGATGATCGCAGTTGGCTGCAATACAAGAAGAGCGGTGGCACGCTTACGCGTGGTGACTGGCGTCGTGGCAACGTGGATGCGCTCGTGCAACAGCTCGACAGCGTCGTACACCAGGCGAAGCCGTGGGTGAAGTTCGGCATCAGCCCGTTCGGCATCTGGCGACCGGGCTATCCCTCGCAGATTCGTGGTTTCGATTCCTTCAGCGAGCTGTACGCCGACGCGCGGAAGTGGCTGCGCGAAGGATGGGTCGACTACTTCACGCCGCAACTGTACTGGCCCACGACAAAGGCGGAGCAGTCGTATCCCGTGCTTCTGGGCTGGTGGGCTGGTGAGAACACACGGGCCCGCCACCTCTGGCCTGGCAACTTCACCTCGCGTGCTGGCGCCGCCGGCCGCAGTGCGTTCCCCGTCTCCGAACTGGTGGAGCAGATTCGCGTCACGCGGGCGAATCCCGGCGCGACGGGCAATGTACATTTCTCCATGAAGTCATTCCTCGTGAATCAGGCGGGAATGAACGATGCGCTCGTGGCCGGCCCATACGAATTGCCAGCGTTGGTGCCCGCATCGCCATGGCTGTCGGTCGCACCGGCGCCGCAGCCGATCGCGCGGCTGAGCGAGGGCGGTGCAGTGCGCGGCGTCATTCTGTCGACGACGACAAAGCTGGCCCCGTGGCAGTGGCTCGTGCGTGCGCGCACCGATACCGGTTGGATATCCGAACTCCTCCCCGGCGATGCCAAGTCGTGGCTGTTTCCCGAAGGGACGGCTCTGACGGTAGTTTCCGTCACGGCGCTCAATCGGGCGGGCGCCGAGAGTGCACCGGTTTTCGTCACACCCACCGCACGCCCATCCACGTCGGCTCCAGCGAAGCGAGGACGCGAGCATGAAGACTGATCGCCCGCCATTCTTCTACAAGATTACATCGGGAATTCGGATTTCTGTGCGTCCCGCGTACCTGCGCGAGCGCTCAAACCCGGTGCTCGAGCAGTATGTGTTTGCGTACGATATTCGCATCGAGAACGTGGCCACGCAGGCGGCGCAGCTACGCACGCGTCGCTGGCTCATTCATGACGACGCGGTCGGCGAAACGGTGGTCGAAGGAGAAGGCGTGGTCGGGGAGCAACCGCATCTGATGCCGGGCCAGGTGCACGAATACCGCTCGTTCTGCGTGCTCAAGGCGCCGAGCGGCTGGATGGAAGGCGTCTATCGTTTCGTCCGCGATGACAACACCACCTTCGACGCCGTGATTCCGCGCTTCACGCTGTCGCTGGACCCACCGGAATGATCTCGCGAAAGGGCGCGTAAAGCGCGTCGAACGATTCCGACGACAACAGATCGCGCACCAGCAACGCCAGCAACGCAGCCAACGCGGGCTCGGCGATCGGATCGAGTAGCACCGGGGCGGCGTCACTCGCGCTCGTGTCGCGGCGCATCTGTTCAGCGGCGTCCGACGTTTCGTGTTGCGTCGAAAGCTCCTCCGCCGGCTCGTGCAACCGCACCAGCTGCAGCAGCGGACCAGCCAATGCGTCACGTGCATCCGTACGACCGCTGCGCTCGATGACATTGCCCACCGTTTCGTCGGCAACCGCGAACGAGCGAGCCTGTACGATCTCGGCGAAGCGCTGCACAACCGTGTCGTGCGCATCGAGCTCCAATGCCGCGAGTTGCACCAGAAATCGACGGACCTCGGCGGTCATCGGACCGTATGGCAGGGCGCTCATGAAGCGACCGGTTCGATCGCCTGGCGGGTGTTGCCGTCGCGCTCGTCGGTGCGTTGCAGCTGATGGCCAAGTCGGGCGAGACCGTGCAACACCGTAGGCACCGCAGGTCTCCATCCGGCAGCGAGGAGACCATCCACCATGATGCGTTGATTGGAACGGATCGCGCCGCGTGAGGACCTGGTCCCCGCTCCGGACTCGGGAGTCGCGCGCGTGTCGTCGGGGGATCGCTCGACGCCGAGCGCGAACGCAATCTCGCGTGCTTGCATCGGGTGTCCGTCGGCGCAATTGAAGACGTGGCCGCCGCGATGAAACCGCGGGTCGGACAACAGATGCAGCACGGCCGACGCCACATCGTCCCGCCACGCGAAGTTGCTCCAGCTGATACCGGCATCGGCGAGAATGGCAGGATGGCCCAATCGGCGAGCCGGATCGCGCCCCGGTCCGTACAGCCCCGCGACGCGGAGCACGACGATGCCTGGGACGGTGCCATCGGCGCCTGACGCACTGCTGTCGAGCAATGCCCGCTCTGCGTCCACGAGCGCCTGTTGCCGCACGTCCGTTGGCTCCACCGGCGAATCGTCCGTCACAACCGACCCGTCGGTTCGGCCGTAGACTCCGGTACTCGACGTGTAGAGCAGCGTGCACGCCCCCGTAGCCAAGGCGACTGCAAGCGCGCCTCGCGCGGCGGCGGGATAACTGCTCTCATGCGTGTCGCCTCGTTCTCTCGACGGCGCGATGCACAGCACGACGTGATCGAGCCGGGATGGCAACTGCCCCATGATCACGGCGTCGGTCGCCGCCGACTGGATGTCGCCGACGAGGTCATGTCGCTGCCCGCGAGCGGGCGTGTCCGGTCCCGTGACATCGTCTGTTTGCGTGACGGCCTGCGGGGGCGAGCGCTGCATCGTCCAGACGTTGGCGCCCGCCAGCAGCAGCGCGTCGACGATCGCGCCGCCCAACCATCCCGGCCCTACCAGCAGCACCGAGGCGCGCGAGAGCGCATGCACGGAAGTCCCCGATGCCGGCGCCGAAGTGCTGGGCAGCTCTGCAGAAAGGGTCACGCGTGCGTCCCGACCTGGACGGCACCAGACCCGGCATGTGAAGGGATATCCGGGCGCGGTGGCCGGCCGGACTCGCCGACGCTTACATTTCCGGGACCGTGCCCTCGCGATCCCCGCGTGGGCCACACCGAGTCGCAGTTTGAGGTATGTGAATACATGAGTAAGCAGGACGCGATCGAACTAGAGGGTACCGTCACCGAATTGCTGCCGAACGCCACGTTTCGCGTGACCGTCCAGAGCGGTCATGAAGTGCTCACGACACTGGCAGGTAATATGCGCCGCAATCGCATCCGAGTGCTCGCTGGCGATCGTGTGACGGTCGAGGTCTCGCCGTACGATCTCACGCGCGGACGCATCACCTTCCGCCACAAGAACTGATCGTCGGACCGACGCGGAGTGCGCGCGCCGGTTGCGGTTCAGAAGCCGTTGTTCAGGTAGATCCACACCGAGGCCGCAGCGACGGACAGTGTGATGACCGCCGTGACCAGCACTCCGTGCGAACTTCTGGGTGCGGTCGCGCGTCCTGCACGGAGCGCGGCACCAAACGATAGTCGCGCGCGCGGCGCATCCGTCTCCGCCTCGTCGCTCATCACCAGACTGTTGCGCAGCGCCGCATCATGGTCTGCCCCGACCGCGACAGGTTCGGTGCGGTCGTCGTCGTGACCGTGCAGTAACGCGGACGAACCCGTCGGCGTGACCTGTTGCTCGGGTTGCGCATCGCTCGACGCGCGATGTTGCTCCTCATAGCCATCAAATCCGTACTCGACGCGAAAGCCGAGTGAGGAGGAGGAGGGGAGCGTCGCGTGCAGATCGCGTTCGAGTTCGTGCGCGAAGGCGGCCGTGACCTCGAGATCGATCGGCATCGGATCGGCGATGGGCGCGAGCGTGCGCGACCGCATGGTTTCCAGCGCGTCGTGAGACTGCACCGATTCGGCGTGCGCCTGCGACGCAATGTGCGCGTCAGCCTCGCGCACATCACCCTCGCGAACGTGCGCCAGCCCGCGCTCTGGCAAATGATGCGGCAGCGGGTTGTCGTCGGGCACCTCGCTCGCACGCCAGACGTCTGCGTTCGCATCGCGATGCCGAACCACGGGTGCACCGGTCGGTGTCGTGCGCAGCAGGACACCGGTCAACGCCACGGCATCCCGCAACGGCTGATCGTCGGCATCGAAACTCGGAGTCTCCCGCGGAATCTCCCGCGGAGTCTCCCGCAGAGTCTCCCGCGGAATCGCCTGCAGCTCGATCGTCCTCGTATCGCCCACCAGCTCCAGCGCATCCGCGTGCTCGATCGCGACATCCGCCCGCAGATCCGGTGGAGTATCAGCTGGAGCGTCCAGCGACGCTGCAGCAGGGGCCGGCGAAGGCCCCGCTGCTGAATGCGCCGCGATTGCCTGCCCCGCTACTGCGTTCTCCGCGACGGCCTGCTCCGCAGGAGTGGCAGGTCGACGTTGGTTGCGCGACATCGCCACCTTGCGCAGCAGGAACTCGGCCGACTCCACGGGTAAATCGTGCGCGGCCAGCAGTGCGTGCAGTCGCAGCAGATGTGGCTCCGCAGCCGCCGGCTGTCCGATGGCCATGGCGACGCGTGCTGCGTTCTCGAGCAGCGGCACGAGACGCAGGTCCTCGTCGCCCGCGTGGTGCTCGACGCCGACGATGGCGCGATGGATCAACGCCGCTGCCTCGTCGGTGCGACCGGCCGCGCACAGCATCACGGCGAGGTCCGACCTGGCACGGGCGACCGCGACGGCATCCTCCCCCACGAGCGCAACGCGCAACGCGCAGGCCCGCTGCGCATGGCGGATTCCATCGTCCAGTCGATCGGCGCGGAAACAGGCGACCGCCAGATTACTGAGCACGAGCGCGAGCGCGTCGTGCGTGCCGGGTTCCTGCGGCTCCGCACCGGCCAGCAGATCCACCGCTTCGGCGAACGCATCGGCCGCCAACGACCAGTCGCCGTGATGGGC
>Ga0163144_10007996_pt1 | contig 22988 bp, 21 predicted proteins | sample OliLak19BULKMAT1_FD_123175 | JGI IMG/M metagenome (GOLD analysis project Ga0163144, IMG submission 123175) | Freshwater microbial mat bacterial communities from Lake Vanda, McMurdo Dry Valleys, Antarctica - Oligotrophic Lake LV.19.BULKMAT1 | ecosystem: Environmental > Aquatic > Freshwater >...
GTGAATGCGCCACAGCTTGAAGGGCGATTTTGGCGGTAGCGGCACGGGTTCTAGCCACTGGAAGGTCGCACCCTTATCGAGTTGGTCGTAGAATCCACCTTTGTTTCTGACGCTGTAGATCGTCGATTCCGCCATATTGGGGCAGGTGAGCAGCAACGTTGCGCCATGCCTTCTGGCGATGGTGCGGAACTGATCACCGCCGCCACCAAAGGCGTGCTGGACGTCAAGAATCGCATCGCCATTGCGGTGATAAGGCCCGGCAACCGCCGCATGATGCGTCACCGAGATCAGGCGTGGGCCCATATCGACAAAGGTGAAGATAGTTTGTGGCGGCAACCGGTCGAGCGGCCGCAGCGAGGAGAGTGCCGCACAGCGTGCACCCGCGCGATTGACGAGCCTTGAAGACGCATCGGGTCGATCAACCGGCAGATATTTGATCAGAAATCCGGCAAATGCGCCTGATATCGCGATGAAAGCACCAACCGTTCCCAACACCCGGACCAATACCGACCGGTGGCCAAGGCACCACGGAAAGACGATCCACCCCAGCGCAACGGCACCGGGAATGCCAAGCATTTGCGCAGCAGGCCCGGCCCGTGCCTGCCATAACAGCATGCCGCCCGAAAACAGCGTGAACAGCATCACCGCCAGCCAGGCCGAAAGCCGCGGCGTTGATCGCGCCCGCCAGGTTGCAACCGCAGCACCAATGATGCCGATGATGGGGAGCGCCGCTACGGGCAGGGCATTGCGCAAGGGGTGCGCATAAATTGGTCTGGCCTCGCGGACATTACTGAGCCAGTTCTTTGCGAGTTCGGGGGAAACCTGCTCGGGCCGCCCGAGGCATTGCGGAAAAATAAGCGCAAAGGCGGCAATAATCGCGCCGCCCGCGAGCGTCGCGAACCCCAGCCGCAGTAAGCGGCTATCGGGATTGAACCAGCCAAGCAGGAACAACAACGTGCCCGCCTCAACCATGACGCTCAGCCAAACCGGCGTCAGCGCATCGCATCGCAGCACCTGATTGGCGTGCGATGCAAAGAGCGCAAAGCCAATCGCGCTGCCACCCGCAAGCGTCAGGCCATAGACCATGATGCGCGGTGCCTCATCGCGATCAACAATCCAGCGCAGCGCAAGGATGGCCCCGGCCCCGGCGGCATAGGGCAGCATTTCCAGCCCGATCGTCAGCGAAAAGGCGCTCGCAAGCCCGACAATCGCGCCGCCCCGTCGCGCCTTGAGATCGGCAAGTCCGGCAACGGTCACGCTCAAACTGGCCAATTGCCAGCCGTGGTGGTCAATCCGCATCGGTGCGAACATCAACATCGTCGCTGTACAGACCAGCAGGAAGATTAAGGCGAGCGGCCAGGCAAGCGGGCTCACGAGCCGCCGGACGGCAAAGCTCAGGCCGATCATTGTAGTTGACAGCGGCAGCAAGGGCGCGATGCCGCAGGCCAGTTTTTCGGCCATCGCTGTCCCGAAAAAAGGCTTGAGCGCCAGGATCATCGCTGCAATCGGCAGATCGACGACCCGGCTCCAGTGCATGTCAAAGCCAAGCGGCGGGTTCAGCCGATACTGCCGCAGATCATACCAGCCCTGCCCGTCGAGCAGCGCGCGGACCTGCATCAGCCGCATATTATCGTCGGTATCGCCAAGCCCGAGCCATTGAATCTGCGGCCAGCGCGTCGCCACCGTCCAGACCAGCAAGGTGATCCACGCGACAAGTGTTAGCCCGAGCCAATCCTTTTCAAGAGACTGGCGCACCCTGGAGTCGCCGATTGCGCCGTCGTTCAAAGATGCTTCCCTCGCTTGCCTTCGCGCTCTACTGGCCGGGGCGTAAAGGGCAAGTTACGTTGAAACTAATCGAACAGGTTACCGCTCTCCGGTCGAACGAAATGGTCGGTCAGATGATCCGGTTCGGGATAGCGGGCGGGCTGTCGAGCCTGATCTATTCGGCGGTCTATCTGCCATTGACGGCCTTTGTCTTTCCGGCGCGTATGGCAGTGGCGGCGGTGCCCTTTGCCTTTGCTGTTGCTGTGACCTGCGGCTTTTTTCTGCATAGCCGGTGGAGCTTCAAGGGCCATAGTACGGGCAAGTCCGGCACCGGACAGCAGCTCAAGTTCCTGTTGGTGCAGGCGTCGGGGCTGGTGCTCAATGCGCTGATCACCTGGATCGCCACCGCGCTCCTCCATTTTCACCCATGGGTGCCGCTGGTGCCTGCGGTGTTGCTTGCCGCCGTCATCACATTCATGCTCAATCGTTACTGGGTGTTCGGGTAGAAGGGGCCGCCGGTGGATCGCATCATCTATGATCGCATGGCGGCGCACGACAGCACGCATTGGTGGTATCGCGCCCGCCGCGAGATCCTCGCCGATTATCTGACGCGTGAAGGTGGTCTGCCGCATGCTGCGCACATCCTGGAAATTGGCTGTGGGACGGGTCATAATCTGGTGATGCTGGCGCGATTTGGCCATGTCGACGCAATTGAAATCGATCCGGTCGCGCGGGGGATTGCAAGCGAACGGCTTGGCCGCGCTGTGCTTGATGCCCCATTGCCTGCGCTCCCCGGGATACCCCTTGCCAGCTATGATCTGATCGCTGTTCTTGATGTGGTGGAACATGTCGAGGATGATGTCGCAGCGCTTGTCGCGATGCGTGAGCGCCTGAAGCCCGGCGGCAAGATTTTGATCACGGTACCCGCGCATCAATGGATGTGGAGTGCGCATGATGTCGCCAACCACCATCATCGACGCTATTCGAAAACGAGCCTTGCCAAGGCCATCAGCGATGCCGGATTGCAGCCAAAGAAGCTGGGCTATTTCAACTCGCTGCTGTTTCCGCTGGCGGCGGCGGCGCGGATTGCGGGGCGGATGACCGGGCGCGAGGACAGCGACGATTCGCCGCCGCCTGCCCCCATCAACCGTCTGTTTGAAACGATATTCGGCTTGGAACGCCATCTGGTCGGACGCGTGCCAATGCCAATGGGCGTATCGCTGATTACGCTGGCGGTGCCGAAGCCTTAGCGCGCGGCTTTCGTTTCGGGGAGGCCAGGGGCTGCTCAACCAACGCAGTTTCGGTCAACGCCGGTGTCACACTGTGCGGCTCTGCCCGATAGCCAAGCGTTGCACGCGCCTGAATCGGGCCAACAACATCGGCCACAAGATATAGCGGTCGCCGTTTCGATTCGACATAAAGCCGCCCAAGATATTCGCCGATCATCCCGAGCACGAACATCTGCACGGCACCCAGCAGCACGACGACCAGCATCGTCGAGGTCCAGCCCTGCACCGCGCTGCCGGTAAAGAAGCCGATCGCGATGTAAACAAACAGCAGCAGCGACGCAGCGGTGAGCGCCAGGCCGACATGGCTGGCAAAGCGCAGCGGGGCGGTTGAAAAGCCCGTGACGGCGTCAATCGCAAACCGGATCATCCTGGCGAGTGGATATTTGGTGTCGCCGGCGTGCCGCTCGGCGCGATCATAGACAAACGGTACTTGGCGGAAACCGATCCAGGCGACCATACCGCGAATGAAGCGCGCCTGCTCGGGCAGCGACAGAAACGCATCAAGCGCCCGTCTGCTCATCAGCCTGAAGTCACCCGTGTCGAGCGGGATCGGCGTGTCAGTGACGCGATCAAGCACCCGGTAGAAAATCGCAGCGGTCAGTTTTTTGAAGAGTGTTTCACCCTCGCGCTTGCGGCGTACGGCATAAACGACATCAGCCTGTTCAGCCGCCATTGTCGCGCGCATGTCGGTCAACAGCTCGGGCGGGTCCTGAAGATCAGCGTCGATGATCATGATTTGATCGCCACAGCACAGATCAAGGCCCGCGGTCAGCGCCAGCTGGTGGCCATGATTGCGCGACAGGTTTATCGCGACCAATCGCGGATCGGCACCCGCCAGGCGCTGCATCACCCGCCAGCTATCGTCTCTGGAGCCATCATTGACGAAGATGATTTCATAATCATCCGCCACTGCTGCCCGCGCCGCTGCCGAAACACGGCCGTGCAAAATGTCGAGGCAGGCAGCCTCGTTATAGCAGGGGACGACAATCGAGAGCGCGGGACGGTGCATGGCGGGTGCTTGTAGCGAGGCGCGGGCCTCGCGTCATTGAAAGAAATCGCCGGACAGGATCGGCTTGGCGCTCAGCCCTTTGTCTTCGCGATCGCCTGCGCCCTGGCCTCCACCAGCCGTTCCAGGATCGTCAGCGGGACAGCACCATCACGCAAAACCTCATGAAACTGCCGCATGTCGAACCGATCGCCCAGTATCTTCTTGGCATTGTCACGCGCGCGCAACCAGCTGATATGGCCGAGCTTATAGCTGCACGCCTGACCCGCCTGGGTGCAGTATCGCTCAATCTCGCGCTGCGACCGTGGCCGGGCAAAGCCGATCGTCTCGACGAAATAATCGGTCGCCTGCTCGCGCGTCCAGCGTTTGGCGTGAATGCCGGTGTCAGCAACCAGTCGCGCGGCGCGGAACAGGAAGGATTGAAGATAGCCTGCGCGCTCGATCGGGCTGGCATAGCCGCCCAATTCGTCGGCAAGCTGTTCGGCATAGAGCGCCCAGCCTTCCGAATAGGCACCAAAGAACGAGAAACGGCGCAGTAGCGGCGTCTTCAGCGCAGCGACCGTGCCGAGTTGCAAATGGTGGCCCGGCACGCCCTCATGATAGGTCAGCGATGGCAGCGAATATTTCGGCCAGTCGCCAACGCTTTTCAGGTTGATGAAATAGATGGCGGGACGCGATCCGTCGAGCGAGGCAAGCCGGTAATAACCATTCGACGCGCCATCCTGAATCTCGACCGGCACCGCCCTGATTTCAAGCGGGGTCGCGGGCGGATTGATAAAGGCCTGGCCGAGCTTGGCCTGCATTGCCTTGACGCCTTCGTTCAGCCCGGCGATGAGTTCGGCGCGTCCTGCTGCCGAGTCCGGATAAAGCTGGGCAGGCGTGGCGTTAAAGACGGTCAACCGCGCGCCAACCGACCCTTGCGTCATCCCTTGCGCCTTCAGGATTGTGTCCAGTTCAGCGGAGATGGTGGCAACCTGTTCCAGGCCCAGTCGGTGGACTTCATCGGGCGTGAAGCTCGTCGTGGTGGCGGCAGCAAGCGCGCTTGCATAGATGGCGTCGCCTTGCGGGATCGCCCACAACCCGGCTTCCTTGCGCCGCGGCAGCGATTTGACGAGCGCGATTTGACGGTCGAGTGCGGGATAGATTTGGTCTGCAATGATCCTGGTCGCGCGCGCGCCCCAGTCGCCCGGCAATCCAGCCGCCTTTGCCCGGTTGACCAACGAGCTGACCATCGAGCTTTGCTCGGCTGGCTTTGAACGCAGTGCCATCAGCTGGCCGATCGTCAGGTCGAGCGAAAAATCAGGCGCAACAATGCCGCGCGCCGCCTCTTCCTTCTGCACGGCACTATCCTGATCAAGCACCGTCGAAAATGCTTGCAGCCGACTGCAATAGGCGTCGGCATCAGCGGCGGTTTGGACAGTATGCCCTGAATTTAGAAAATCCGGGGTTGAGAAGTATGCGCCGCCCTGCTGGAAGATCGTGTAAGGCCGGATCGTACTGCCAATGCCGAATTTTTCAGGGCCGACGGTCTGACCGCGCAGTGAATAGAGCACGACTTCGCGATTGAGATTGCCCGCCGACGACAGGCTTGCCGGCTTGATCGCCTCAATTCGCGAGATCGCCCGTTTGGTGCGGGCAAGATCGCCAGCCCGACCAGCGAGCGAGCGATCATCAAGCTTGCCCTTCAACGCGGCGCGTGCGCCCTTATCGAGCCCGAGTTGCGTTGCGGATTCAGGCGATTCATCGAGATTTTCGTCAAAGATTTTGCCAAACAAGTCGTCGAGCGCCGCGTCGCCGCTCGGTGCCGTGGTGGCCCGCAAAAGGCCAGGGCTCAGCGCCAGCGCGGTTGCCGTGCTCGTAGCGGTTAGGAAGCTGCGGCGATCCATGACGACAGGCCTTTTTTGGGAAAGGGGCTCAAGTTGCGTGACCTTAGCCCGCCAGTTGGCAGTGGCAAGCAACTCGGGGGCCAGATGGCTTTCGATTGATCCACAACTTGACGGTTCGTGTCGAGCGACGTCCAGATGCGTAACGCCAAACTTGCGGCCCGCCCCTCGACGATGCGTGGGACGGACGCGTCAAGTAGAATCATCACGACCTAAACGCGCTCAACCCAGCTGACGGCATCGGCGGCGCGCAGTGCCGCGATCAGGCGGACCAGGTGTTTGCGATCATGCACTTCGACATCAATCGTGTTGGTGTGAAAGCCGGTATCGCGGTTATCGAGCCGCAGACCCAGAATATTGGCCTTGTGCGCGCCGATGATTGTCGAAACGACACCCAGTGCGCCCGGTTCATTCTTGAGATCGACTGAGATTTGCGCGACGCCGCCGTCGGTCTTGTCGCCCCAGGCAAGATCGATCCAGTCGGCGTCGTCGGCGTCATCGGCATCGACCAGTTTCTTGCAGTCTATCTGGTGGACTTCGATGCCCTCATTGGGCCGCCGCAACCCGACAATCCGGTCGCCGGGGATCGGGTGGCAACATTCGCCCAAATCAAAGGCGACCCCGGGGGTAAGGCCTTTGATTGAGATGGCGGTTGATTGTGGGGGCATCGCATGCAGGGCTTCCTTGCCGGCAGAACCGGGCATGACCGCTTCCATCACTTCGGCATCGGTAATCTGTCGCCGCGCGATGGCGGTCATCAGGGCGGTTTCATCAGTCAGCTTCAGCCGCTTGAGGGCAACTTTAATGGCATCGGTTGCAGGGGTTGTTGGCAGGCGCTGGACAATCTCATCATAGATTTTGCGACCAAGCGTCTGCGTTTCGGCGCGCTCAGTCATCCGCAAATGACGCCGAATGGCAGCGCGCGCCTTGCCCGTGATGGCAAAGTTCAACCAGCCGCTTTGCGGTGCCTGTGCCTTTGAACGCAAAATCTGAACCTGGTCGCCATTGGCGATTTGCGTACGCAGCGGGACCACACGGCCGTTGACCTTTGCCCCGACTGCCTGATCGCCAAGATCGGTATGAAGCGCATAGGCAAAATCAATCGGCGTTGCCCCCTTGGGCATCTGGATGAGCTCACCGCGCGGCGTAAAGGCGAAAATGCGATCCTGATACATCGCCATGCGGGTATGTTCGAGCAACTCTTCGGGGCTATCGGCGGTTTCAAGAATTTCGACCAGGTCGGCAATCCAGCTGATCTGCGTATCGGGCCGGACCTTGTTTTGCTTATAGGCCCAGTGCGCGGCGAGGCCAAACTCGGCCTCGGCATGCATTTCCTCGGTTCGGATCTGGATTTCGACACGCGTATTCTCGGCATGCATCACCGAGGTATGAAGTGACCGATAACCGTTGCGCTTGGGTGTCGAGATATAGTCTTTGAACCGGCCGGGTACCATCGGCCAGCGGCGGTGAAGGATGCCGAGCGTAGCATAACAGTCCTCGACTGAGGGCACGATCACCCGAAATGCTGTGATATCTGAAAGCTGTTCGAAGCTGATATGGCGCTCGGCCATTTTCTTCCAGATCGAAAAAGGATGTTTTTCTCTGCCGGAAATCTCCGCTGCGATCCCGTGACGCGACACCAGGGTGTGTAATCCCTTGCCGATCTTTTCGATCCGGTCGCCGTCTCCCTGCTTGAGCTGTTCAAGGCGTCGATTGATGGAATCATAGGCGTCCGGCTCAAGCTCGCGAAACGCGAGCGTCTGCATTTCCTTCATGAATTCATACATGCCGATGCGTTCGGCAAGCGGGGCATAGATATCCATCGTCTCACGCGCGATGCGACGGCGCTTATCGGGGTTGGGCACATAATGCAGTGTGCGCATATTATGGAGACGATCCGCAAGCTTCACCAGCAAGACGCGGATATCATCCGACATCGCGAGCAGAAACTTGCGCAGATTTTCAGCAGCGCGCTCATTTTCGGTTTGGGCTTCGATCTTTGACAGCTTGGTCACGCCATCAACCATGCGCGCGACATTGGCACCAAATAGTCGTTCGATCTCTTCGGGGGTCGCGACAGTGTCTTCGATCGTATCGTGCAGAATGGCTGTCGCGATTGTTTCGTCGTCAAGGTGCAGATCGGTTAAAATACCCGCCACTTCAATCGGGTGGCTGAAATAGGGGTCGCCCGACGCGCGTTTTTGTGCACCATGGGCGCGCAGCGAAAACACATACGCACGGTTGAGCAAGGCTTCATCAGCCTGCGGATCGTAGCTCAGGACGCGATCAACAAGTTCATACTGGCGCAACACGCGGGCACGATGGCCCGACGTGCTGCTGATTGGCAACCAGTTAGTTCTTAAATTCAGCCCTTCACGCCGTTGCACTTGGCGAGCATTGCCGAATCGACTGGCGTCCCGCTGATCGCAAAGGCGCTGAGCGTGCCGAGGCGCTGGACGACAAGCTGGCACATGATGACATCGCGCTGCGTGCTCTTGTTGGCGACGCAAACGCCTTCGCCACATTTCCACAAGGTGCCAGACGTGATGACATTGGCCTTGGTGGGTGCTGTCACCGGGGTTGCCATGTAATAGGCACCGTTCTGGGCGAAGCCAGCGCTGGACGACAGCAGCATGACGGACGTGGCGAGGGCAGCGAGGCTTGAAACTATGCGGGTCATGTTGTTCTCCATGATCGATTTGATGCGCACCGAATTAGGTTGCGAACCACTACCTATCTCACTAAGTTTCTAGTTGCAACTAGAAACTCATATTTCATTCGCATGACGCAGGTTTTGCGCTAGGATTAACAAATGACGTCCGGCAAATTGCGTGAACCCTTGCGTGAACTGGCCGAGTGCAGCCTTCCGGCGGCGCTTGAGGCGATGGGTGAACGATGGTCCTTTTTGATCTTGCGCGCCGCATTTAACGGGCTCTACCATTTCGAGGAATTCCAGTCAGAGCTTGGCATCGCGCGCAATATCCTTGCCAATCGTCTGGCGCGTCTGGTCGAACATGGCATCTTGAAGCGTGAGGCAATGCCCGATGATCGCCGCAAGATTGAATATCGCCTGACTGATAAAGGCTTTGAATTATTGCCAACGATGATTGCGCTGCGGCAATGGGGCGAGCGCTGGGAAACGGGCGTGCCCGCCACCCCGATCCTCGTCGACGATCGGGATCGCAGGCCGATTGCACAGATTGAGGTGCGCGCGTGGGACGGTCGGGTCCTGAAGAAGCACGATCTGCTGTGGTCGCTGCCCGAGCATGTCGTGATCGATCCGGCTGAGGTGCGGGCTGCAGAATAGTCGGCGCGCGGCGCCCTTTTTTTACTGCGCGTCCACCGCTGCTTTCGCGACAAGTTTCTCAAGCGCCAGGCGGACCTCTGCTGTCATCGGCATCGGCCTGCCGGTTTGGAGATCAACCTGAACGATCACCATCGTGATCGCGCAGTGGAGATCGCCCGTGATTGCGTGACACATGTCAAAGCGTTGCGTCATGCTGGTACGGCCGAGCGCGTCGATGCGCACAAAGGTTTCAACCTCGTCGCCCATCACGAACGGCTTGTGATAATCAATCTCGGTATGGCGGACATGAAATTCGGCCGCCGTCCAATCGGGTCCGAGCACTTCCAGCCCTGATTGCTCCCAGAATTCCGAAACCGCGACATCGACATATTCAAGATAGCGCGAATTATAGACAACGCGTTGGGCATCTACTTCGGCGTAGCGCACCTTGAAGCGGGTGGAGAAGGCAAAGCCGGGTCTGGTCATGCCGTGGTCGATGCCGTCCTCGTTCGCGACGGTCAATCCTTGATCACGCGGCGCTCACACGATTGGCCGGTTGACGCTGCGTGATCAGTGCGGCTCTGGCGAGGACGCGGCCGATCCTCGCGTCACCCCGTCTGGGCGGAGGTGTTGACGCCCATGCTGACGAGATATTTCTTCACGTTGCGCGCCGCCTGTCGCAGTCGCTGTTCGTTCTCCACCATTGCAATGCGCACGAATCCCTCACCATTTTCGCCATACCCAACCCCGGGCGCAACGGCGACATGGGCGTGGGTCAGCAACTGCTTGCTGAATTCCAGGCTGCCCAGATGCGCGAGCCCGGGCGGCAAAGGTGCCCATGCAAACATCGACGCGCGCGGTGCCGGGATTTCCCAACCAGCCCGGCCAAAGCTTTCGACGAGCACGTCACGGCGGTGATGATACAGCAGCCGGTTTTTCTCGACGATATCCTGCGGGCCGTTCAGCGCAGCGCAGGCGGCCGCCTGGATCGGCGTGAACGCGCCGTAATCGAGATAGCTTTTCACCCGCGTCATCGCCGCAATAAGCTGCGGATTGCCAACCGCAAAGCCGATCCGCCAGCCTGCCATAGAGTATGTCTTGCTAAGCGAGGTGAATTCGATCGCGAGGTCCTTTGCCCCCTTGACCTCCAGGATCGAACAGGTTGGCCGACCGTCGAAATAAAGCTCCGAATAGGCAAGATCGGAGATTACCCAGACCTTGTTCGCGCGCGCCCAATCAACCAGCCGTTCGTAGAATGCGAGATCGACCGTCTCGGCAGTGGGATTCGACGGATAATTGACAACGAGCGCTGATGGGCGCGGCACGGTGAAGTTCATCGCGCGCTCAAGTGCCTCGAAATAACGTTCATCGGGCGTGGTCGGCACCGCGCGGATCGTGGCGCCTGCAATGATGAAGCCAAAGGTGTGGATCGGATAGCTCGGGTTTGGCGCGAGCACGACATCACCCGGCGCGGTGATCGCGGTGGCAAGGCTCGCCAGCCCCTCTTTCGATCCCATCGTCACCACGACTTCGCTCTCCGGATCGAGATCGACCCCGAACCGGCGGCCATAGTAATTGGCCTGTGCGCGCCGCAGCCCCGGAATCCCTTTCGATTGCGAATAGCCATGCGCGTCAGGCTTGGCGGCAACTTCGCAGAGTTTTTCTATGACATGCGGTGGCGGCGGCAAATCCGGGTTGCCCATGCCAAGATCGATAATGTCCTCACCGCTCGCGCGCGCCGCCGCCCGCATCGCGTTGACTTCGGCGATGACATAGGGTGGCAGGCGCTTGATGCGGTAAAATTCTTCGGACATGTCGACCTTCGTTTGTTGTCGCTGACCATTATGGGCGAATTCCCATGCCCAATCCAGAAAAAGCATGCAGGCGAAACGAAACGGCCACACATCGCCCCGGCCCCGCAGACTAGTGCGACCAGCCGGTTTTGGTGTTAGGCGTAGCGTCCAGGGAGAATCACTGAGCTTGTCTGACCCGGCAACACCCATTGTGCCTGACATGAAGGCAGGCATGCAGGCCATCCTTGATGGCTGGGGTCAGCTGTTGGCGCCCGTTGCCGCCGCCAATCGCGACGTTGTCGATCCAAAGGACAAGCGTTTTGTCGGCCCCGAATGGGATCATCCGGTGTTTGATCTGATGCGGCAGGGCTATTCACTCATGTCCAATGCAATGATGCATGCCGCAGAATCGGTCCCCGGGCTTGACCCCCACCAGCGTGAGCAAACGCGCTTTGCGATGCGCACCTTGTTGGATGCGATGTCGCCCGCCAATTCTCCCTTTACCAATCCCGTCGCGCTCCAGCGCGCGATGGCGACCGATGGGGCAAGCCTTGCCGAGGGCTTTCAGCATTTATTGGCGGACATGCAGCGTGGGCAGTTGACGCACACGGATCCCAATGCCTTTCAACTCGGCCGCAACATCGCAATGACGCCCGGCAAGGTCGTGCTAGAGACGGCATTTTTCCAGCTGATCCAATATACGCCGACCACGCCAGATGTGCTCAAAACGCCGCTGGTCATCTTTCCGCCCTGGATCAACCGGTTCTACATCCTCGATCTCAGCCCGGAAAAGAGCTTCATCCGCTGGGCAGTAGAGCAAGGCCTCACGGTCTTCATGGTCAGCTGGCGGTCGGCTGATGCCTCGATGAAGGACATTATCTGGGACGATTATATCGCCGCGCAAATTGAGGCGATTGATACGATCCGCGACCTGCTCGATGTTAAGTCGGTCCACACCATCGGCTATTGCGTTGCCGGGACGACGCTTGCCGCGACGCTCGCGGTGCTCGCGGGCAAGGACAAGGACAACGGCAACGGCAACGGCAACGGCAGCGGCAAGGGCAAGGGCAAGGCCAAGTCCAGAGCCAAAAAGGTCAAATCGGCCACCTTCTTTACAGCGCAAGTCGATTTCAGCGAGGCGGGCGAGCTGCTCAATTTTGTTGACGATGCCAGCCTTCGCCTTGTCGAATCGCTCAGTCAGGACGGGTATCTTGACGGGCGTTACATGGCCGCTACCTTCAATCTGCTGCGCGGGCGCGATCTCATCTGGAACACAGTCGTCAGCAATTATCTGCTCGGCAAGGATTACCCCGCCTTTGATCTGCTGCACTGGAATGGTGATGTTACCAATCTGCCTGCGAAATGGCACCATTCCTATCTGACCGATCTTTATCGCGATAATCGGCTTGTTCAGCCCGGCGCGCTGCATGCGCTTGGTGTCCCGATTGATCTGCACAAGATCGAGACCCCCGCCTATGTCCAGGCCGGACGCGAAGACCATATCGCCCCGCTCGCGAGCGTCTGGAAACTGACCGAGCATCTGCGCGGCCCCATCCGCTTTGTGCTGGCGGGTTCGGGGCATATCGCAGGTGTCGTCAACCCGCCGTCTGCGCAAAAATATGGCCACTGGACCAATGATGCGCCGCTGACGTCGCTCGCCGATTTTATTGCAGGTGCTACTGAGCACAAGGGCAGCTGGTGGCCCGATTGGATCGGCTGGCTTCGCGCGCAGGATGCCCGGATGGTCGTGGCGGATGGCGCAAGAATGCCCGGCCAAGGCAAGTTATCCGCGATTGAAGACGCGCCGGGGCGCTATGTCGCCACAAGATAAATTTGTAACTTCAATGCGTTGATGATTAAATTCCAAATTATATTGCAGCGCACAAAAAACTCTTGATATTCCCGTTACCGCGTTTATATTGCAGCGCAGCAATCAAGCGAAGGAGGGGTCCATGGCGATCAAATCAACCAAGGTTGGAACCAAAGCCCCCGCAGCGGCCAAGCCCGTTGCGGTGTCGCCCGCCAAAACCGTAGCCAAGCCCGCCGTTGCCGCAAAGATCGCAGCAGCCAAGCCGGTTATTGCCGCAGCACCTGTTGCGCCAGTCGTTATCGCGAAGCCTGTTGTTGCCCCGGCGCACGGTGCCGCCCCGACACCTGCAGTCGTTACACCGGCAGTCGTTACACCGGCAGTCGTTACACCGGCAGTCGTTACACCGGCAGTCGTTGCCGCCCCCAAGATCGCCGAGCCCGTCGCCGTTCAGCCGACGCCGTCGACAGATGACATCGCCCCTGTTGAACCTGTTGCCGCCGCACCTGCGCCGGTTGAAGCCACTCCAGACAAGAAGGAAGTTTTCACCATGGAAAATACCGTAAACAACGTGACCGAAAAGACCCAGACCATGTTCGTCGAGATGAATGATCGCGCCAAGGTTGCGATGGAAAAGACCCAGACGATGTTTGCCGACATGAATGAATTCAACAAGGGCAACGTTGAAGCCCTCGTCGAATCGTCCAAGATCGCTGCCAAGGGCATCGAAGCAATGGGCCAGGATGCGGCTGAATATACCCGCAAGTCGTTCGAGAGCGCGACCGCCATCGTCAAGAGCCTGTCGGCCGTCAAGTCGCCAACCGAGTTCATGAAGTTGCAGAGCGATTATGTCCGCACGTCGTTTGACGCGCTGGTTGCTGAATCGTCGAAGAGCACCGAAATGATGCTCAAGCTGGCTGGCGAAGTTGCGCAGCCAATCTCGAACCGCATCGCGGTTGCCGCCGAGAAGCTCAAGATCAACGCATAAGCCGGTTGCGCTTCGGCGCATGCTGGTTAAAAAAGGGGTGGTTGCCACATGGCAGCCGCCCCCTTTTTGTGCTTTTTAAGACAAGCAGCGCGTCTTGCCCCTTGCCCTTGGCCCGGCACCTGCCATATTTTCACACAGACATGATGACAGCACACCCAATCCCCACAGTTATGGCGCAGCGTCCCGGCGAGGATGAGGGAACCGGTGTCGGCGTCGCGACCCGCACGCGCAGTCGCACCAAAAAGCCGACGCCTTATCGCGTTTTGATGCTGAACGACGATTACACGCCGATGGAATTTGTCGTCCTGTGCCTACAGCGCTTTTTCCGGATGAGCATTGAAGATGCGACGCGGGTCATGCTGCATGTTCACCAAAAGGGCGTGGGCGTCTGCGGCGTGTTCACGTATGAGATCGCCGAGAGCAAGGTCAGCCAGGTGATGGACTTTGCCCGGCAGAACCAACACCCGCTGCAATGCACGCTTGAAAAGGCGTAAACGCGCGGCAACCGGCCAAATCGGCCAAATCGGCCAACAGTCTTGCGCGCGGTCGCTGACCCGGTAGAAGTTCGCTCATGGATCGCATTCTCATTCGCGGCGGCAACAAGCTGTCCGGTCGAATTCACATTTCCGGCGCAAAAAACGCAGCCCTCACGCTGATGCCGTGCGCGCTGCTGACCGACGAACCACTGACGTTGCGCAATCTGCCGAGGCTGGCAGACGTCGATAGTTTTGGCCATCTGCTCAATCAGCTTGGCGTCTCAACCGCGATTGAGGGCGCACATCCAAACGAGTTCGGCCGGGTGATGACGATGCGCGCCAACCGCGTGACCTCGACCACCGCCCCTTATGACATCGTCCGCAAGATGCGCGCCTCAATCCTCGTGCTCGGGCCGTTGCTCGCGCGGATGGGCGAGGCGACGGTGTCGCTGCCGGGCGGTTGCGCGATCGGCACACGGCCCATCGATCTCCACCTGAAGGCGCTCGAATCGCTTGGCGCGACGATTGAGATGACGCACGGCTATGTGACCGTGCGCGCACCGGGCGGGCGCTTGCCGGGGGGTAATGTCCGTTTCCCGATGGTGACCGTTGGCGCGACCGAAAATGCGTTGATGGCGGCGGTGACCGCGCGTGGCACCTCAGTCATCGAAAATGCGGCGCGTGAACCCGAGATCGTCGATCTGTGCCGTTGCCTAGTCGCGATGGGGGCGAGCATCGACGGCATCGGCAGCGAGACCTTGATTGTTGAGGGCCGCGACCGGCTCCACGGCGCGACCTATGCCGTGATGCCTGATCGGATCGAGGCGGGCAGCTATGCCTGCGCCGCCGCGATTACCGGCGGATCGATTGATCTGGTGGGCGCAGATTATGACGAAATGGGCGCGACTTTTGCGGCAATGCGCGAAGCGGGGGTTGCAGTCGAGCAGGTCAGCGGATTGGTGCGTATCTCGGCCAATGGGCAGCTTGACCCGATCACCCTGTCAACCGCGCCCTATCCGGGCTTTGCCACTGACATGCAGGCACAGTTTATGGCGATGCTCACATTGGCAAACGGCGCAAGCGTGCTGACCGAGACGATTTTTGAAAACCGCTATATGCATGTGCCTGAACTTGCGCGGATGGGCGCAGATATTCAGGTGCGCGGGCGGACTGCCGTTGTGCGCGGTGTCGAGCGGCTGACGGCAGCCCCCGTCATGGCGACCGATCTGCGCGCCTCGATGAGCCTGATCCTGGCCGGACTCGCAGCGGAGGGGGAAACGCAGGTTCAGCGCGTCTATCATCTTGATCGCGGTTATGAGCGGCTTGAGGAAAAACTGTCGGCAGTGGGCGCTGATATCGAACGCGTCAGCGACGGCTGATCAATCATCCGGGGGCCGACATGCTAAGCGATATCGAGATTGCGCAAAGGGCAAGCTTGCGCCCGATTGCCGAAATTGCTGACCGCGCAGGGATCCCGCAGGCGGCAATTGAACCTTATGGGCGGCACAAGGCCAAGATCGATCTGGCGCAATTGTCGCTGGGGGATCGCACACCCGGCAAGCTGATCCTCGTCACCGCGATCAACCCGACGCCCGCCGGTGAGGGTAAGACGACGACCTCTGTCGGGCTGGCTGATGCGCTGAACATGACCGGGCGGCGCGCGATCCTGGCGCTGCGTGAACCTTCGCTCGGGCCGTGTTTTGGCACCAAGGGCGGCGCGACGGGGGGCGGCCATGCCCAGGTCGCGCCAATGGTTGACATCAACCTGCACTTCACCGGCGATTTCCACGCAATCACCAGCGCGCATAATTTGCTCGCCGCGATGATCGACAATCATATCTACTGGGGCAATACGCTCGATATCGATGTTCGCCGCGTCAGCTGGCGGCGCGTGCTTGACATGAATGATCGCGCCTTGCGGCAGATTGGCCAGTCGATGGGCGGCGTCGCCAATGGTTTTCCGCGCGAATCGGGCTTTGACATCACCGTCGCATCAGAGGTGATGGCGGTGCTGTGCCTCGCCAATGATCTGGCCGATCTCCAGGCGCGGCTGGCGCGGATGATCGTGGCTGAAACCCGCGCGCGCCATCCGGTGACCGTCGCTGATCTGAAGGCCGATGGCGCGATGACGGCGCTGCTGGCCGAAGCGATCAAACCCAATCTGGTCCAGACGCTGGCGGGCAACCCGGCCTTCATTCACGGCGGGCCGTTTGCCAATATCGCGCATGGCTGTAATTCGATCATCGCGACGCGCACCGCGCTGACACTGGCGGATTATGTCGTGACTGAGGCGGGCTTTGGCGCTGATCTCGGCGCGGAGAAATTTTTTGACATCAAATGCCGTCAGGCGGGACTTTCGCCGGCCGCTGCGGTGATCGTCGCGACCGTGCGCGCGCTCAAGATGAACGGCGGCGTCGCCCGGGCTGATCTGGCGCTTGAAAATGTCGCCGCTGTCGAACGCGGCGTCGTCAATCTCGTGCGCCATATCGAAAATGTTGCGCAATTTGGCGTCCCGGCCCTAGTCGCGGTCAATCATTTCGGGACGGATACCGACGCCGAAATCGCCGTCATCCTGCACGCGGCAGAGGCAGCGGGGACGCGCGCGATCCTGTGTCGTCACTGGGCCGAAGGCGGGGCAGGGGCGGCGTCGCTGGCCGATGCCGTCGTTGCACTCATCGATGGTGACACAGCGGATTTTTCGCCGCTTTACCCCAATGACGCGCCGCTGCTCGACAAGATGGAAACGATCGCGCGGCGGATATATCGTGCTGAAGGCGTTGCCGCCCCACCTGCGGTTCTGGCGCAGCTGAAACGGTGGGAAGCGGCGGGCTTTGGTGATTTGCCCGTCTGCATGGCCAAGACGCAATATAGTTTCTCGGCAGACCCGACGCAGCTGGGTGCCCCAACCGGGCATATCATCCCGATTCGCGAGGTCCGGCTTGCCGCAGGGGCAGGCTTTGTTGTGGCGATCTGCGGCGATGTGATGACAATGCCCGGCCTGCCCCGTTTGCCTGCGGCGGAGGGGATCGGCGTGGGGCCGGATGGGCAGATTGTTGGGCTGTTCTAGCGCGTGAAGGGTCTCGCGTAGCCCGTCCGTTCCGAGAATCGGCTCGGTCGAACGATGTGATGCGCGCCCTTTGCAAAAACCTAAACAACGATAGATTGCTCCAAATGAGAGATAATCGATTCGAGCGGTTAACGCCGCGCCAGCGCGACTGCCTTCGCTTGGTGCGTGAACTGCAATCGACTAAGCAAATCGCGACAATGCTAGGTATCCGGCCAGGCACGGTAAACGGCTATCTTGATGAAGCAGTGACCATATTGGGCGCTGCGGATCGCAGAAGCGCTGCGCTAGAATTTGGCCGGCATGAAGGACCCCGCCCGGAAAGAATCGGGGGCGATTCAATCCGGTTTGAATACTATGGTCTGATTGATCCAACTCACTCCGTCGGGAGTATTGGGCAAGCCGCTGCGGTGAACGTCGTTCAAGACGAGCGAGTTCGGTTTGAGGCCACTCAAGAACAGTTGGCAAGTCGCCGATTGCAACTCCCCTGGTCGGAAGGGGGAAACAGAAATGAACTCACATTAACCCAGCGGGCATTTTGGGGCGTGATCATCGCGCTAGCGATCATCATCGCCTTTGGTAGCTTTGTCGCCGCCGTTGAGGGCATTGCTCGCATCGGCCGGGTAACTTACCGCCAATAAGTCTTCGACCATTGTCAATTTAGTCAACCGCGGCGTTCGATAGCGCCCGGAAGGGAGAATCTCATGCTCAAAGAACGTATTGAGGCCGCCGAAATGGTCGCCAACGAACTGCATCCGTTGGAGCGCCTGATCGACAAGACGATTGCACGCGGAGCCGCGTTAACGCTTGCGATGATGCACGCTCGCATACGGGGCAAGCTATCCGTCGATCAGGGCCAGAAGGCGCTTGACCACATCGCCCAAGCCAATCAACTAATGGCTCAGGCGCGGGCGCAAATTGTCGCCGGTCATAGAGAGCTGAAAGCGACCCAGTCCGACATCGGGATTGGGACTTATGCGGTGGGCGACACCTCCCTGACGCCCCCACCAAGCGCGGCTAGCTTGATGATTGATGAGACAACCGAACCAGCACTTTCTGTATAATTTGTTGACCCGACCATACTAAAAATGGTCGGGTCAAGTTTATGTGGCATATTGCAATATACGTGACTTGTTTGGCGGGTGTTTGCATATACAGCGCTGCTCAGGGTGGCTGCCCAGAACGTATTGCCGTGTTGGGACTACTCGTTGGCAGCACTTTGACATTCATCGCACATGCCCGCTGGTTTGATGGCGATTTCAAAACGGTCGAGAGCGGCGTGTTGGTCGTAGACATTTTTCTGCTCGCCGTCAGTTTCGCGCTGACACTGGCATCATCAAGGTTCTGGCCGATATGGCTCTTCGCATTAATGATTGTGCAGGTCGCATCGCACCTGCCCACACTTATCAACCCGACCGTCAAGCCGTTCGCTTATGCGATTGTGTTAGGGCTTTGGGGCTATCCGATGCTGGCGACGATTGCAGTAGGAACGTTGCGCCACCAACAGCGACTTCAAGCGAACGGTGTCGATCCATCTTGGTCGATATCCTTCGAAGCGTGGATGTTGCGGCGGCGCAGCAGTGGTCGGACCGTCTGATCGATGAGTTTGGATCATTGCCAGGTGTCTTTGCAGCCTCACAGGAGGCGCGTAGTCGGATCGTGATTGGTAACGACACTGCGCTTGCTGCGATCGAGGTCGTCAAAGTCGCCCTGCTTCACGTAACAACACTAAGACTCAAAGCGCGCCCTGTGCTGAATACTGGCAAAGCATTGTATGCGTATCTCAACGTCGAACATGCCTTTTGTTCTATTGAGGTTGTGCGGGTGCTCTATCTTGATGTGAAGCTAGGATTGATTAAAGATGAGGTGATAGCGAGAGGGACGCTCGACCAAGCGGCGGTTTTTCCTCAAACAATTATTCGACGCGCGCTTGAGCTAAATGCGGGTGGAATCTTATTGATACACAACCACCCGAGTGGCGATCCGAAACCGAGTAAAGCCGACATCGCGATTACCAGAGCGCTGTCCGCTGCAGGAAAGCCGCTCGACATCCTGTTGTATGATCACGTCATTGTTGCGCGCGGCCAACACGTCAGTTTTCGTCAAGAAGGTTTATTTTAAGGACCGAAGTTCATTAAAATTGTCCCTAGCGCTTGATTGGCTAAGAGCCGAATGATGTGGTGAAGGGAGCGGCGATAGTTACGGCGGAGGTGTGTGCAATTGCGCCCAACGCCGCAGTTGATCCGCCACAGGTTGATGGACACGCATTTAAGTCATTGCTGCTTTTCTGCGCCATCGGCTTCCCGGTCCTTGAACGTAAAGGTGCAGCACATAGTCCCACGGGATCACTATCGCGATCAGGATCGCCATCAGGCACTCGATTGCGGTTTGCGTCGTCGCGGCGTCGAGGTTGCCGTTAATCCAGGCCGGGAGCGCTATTCTTGTCAGCCAGATCGTCTTCCACGTCATCTCCCAGAACAGGATGGGCAGCATGAGAAGTGGATGGCGAAGACCAATCAGCGCCAGTAAAGACAAGGCTCCCAGCATGGCGACAACTATGCCGCGCGCCGGCTCCCAGACCTCCGCCAGATCGAGGATCGAGGGCCAGATGACAACCCCAAGACCTAATATCAGCAGGAGGTAACCGGCGCGCAGCAGGTTGAGGCGCCAGGGCGCAATCTCGATCATGGTAGAATACTCCGTCGTAAATTGGGTGAGCGCTGCGTCTGTGTGACTCAGTCGTCGGCTTCGTCGTGAGGCTCATAAGAAAGAATGTCGCCGGGTTGGCACCCCAGCACCGCACAAATCGCTTCCAGGGTGGAAAAGCGCACGGCCTTCGCCTTGCCGGTCTTCAGGATCGACAAATTGGCAAGAGTGATATCGACCGCCTGCGACAGGTCGGTGAGAGACATCCGCCGGTGCGCCAGCGCAAGATCAAGATGAACGACGATCGCCATACCTAGACCGTGCCTGCCAATTCTTCCCGCATATCCGATCCTGCGGCAAAAACGCGAGCAAGCACGAACACCATCAAGGTCGCGGCCCATCCGCCAATCGAGATATCACCGCTTGGCGCTGCCGAGCCCAGACTGGGCCAAAATTTTGCGAGCAGCGCACAAGGGATGTCGAGGAGTTGGAGCATCAGCAACGCCCACCCGATCGTCCGAAGCCTGCGCGCATTGTCGGGAACAAACGGATCGCCGCTGGCTGCGGATGCAATAACGGCACCCATCGAAACGAGCATCCGATCAAATATAATCGCCATCACAATACCGATCAGCATGAGAAGACGAATGCCGAACAGCGCATCTGACACTGCGACTGCGGGGTTTGCCTGAGCCAGAAGGCGGTGAAAAAAGCCCGGTATCAGCCAGGTCGCACCAAGTCCGGTGACGATTGCGACAAGCAACAGCCGATTGGCCAGACCGCCAACCTGCACGATCATCGCTGCACTGTTCACCAAATGATCCCGTTGTCGCATTCTGGCCTCCTTATCGATATTCAATAAGACAGACTCAGCTGGCGTGTCAACAAACTTTATTGATAATCGATAAGTACGTCGATGATACGACACCCGCTTTCAGGATTATATCGGCCAGCCACGCTACGGCAGTTTGCGGGTCGACAGCCGTCCGGCTGCTTGAGCGCGTGATACCTTTAGGCTGATCTGGACCCCGAAACCGTTTGTGTTGAGCGACGTAGCGGCACCCCAAACACCACCTGCGGCACTCCCCTCAATGCAGCTTCAACTTAGGCCTAACCACCTGATTGATCCGCCCCATCGCGATCAGCGCGCTGCCCTTTAACCAGCCGTGGATCGCCAGAATGTGCATCGCGTAAAGCGAGACGTAGATCAGCCGGGCGATTCGGCCCTCAACCGCCATTCGCCCGCCGACCAGATTGCCCATCAGGCTGCCGACCGTCGAATAGCGCGACAGCGATACAAGCGATCCCTTGTCCTGATACACAAACGGTCGCATCGCGCCGCCCCGGATCAGCGCCTTCAGATTATAAAACGCGGCCCCTGACATCTGGTGCGCGGCCTGGGCGCGCGGCGGGATGGGGCGCTCAGCACCTGCGGGCGTGAAGCGCGCACAATCGCCAACCGCGAAAATCCGGTCATCCAGCGTCGTCTGCATCGTGTCGCGCACGACCAGTTGATTGCTAGGCGTCGTCTCCAGCCCGCCAATGGCTTGCAGAAAATCAGCGCCCTTCACGCCCGCTGCCCAGACGCGCAGATCACCCGGCAGCAATTCGCCAGCGGCAGTTATAATCCCTTCTGCCGTGACTTCGGTGACTTTGACGCCGGTCAGGACGCGCACGCCAATCGTTTCGAGCTCATCGGTTGCGGCTTGTGAAAGTTTTTCGGGAAGGGCGGGCAGGATGCGGGGTCCAGCCTCCACCAGCGTCACCTCAAGTCTGCTCGCGTCAAACACCTCCAGCCCGTAATAGGCCAGGCCCTTTGCAGCATTGAACAATTCGGCGGCGAGTTCGACCCCCGTCGCGCCGCCGCCGACGATCACCACGCGGACGCGCGCATCCGCTGTCGGATCAGCGCTCATCGCGCGCGACACGCGCAGGCATTCGTTGAGCAGGCGCTTGCGAAACCGGTCGGCCTGCAACCGCTCATCAAGATAGATGGCATGCTCCCTGACCCCCGGCGTGCCGAAATCATTTGATACCGAACCGACTGCCATGACGAGATAGTCATAACGAATGTGATGCCGCGCGACGATCTCCCGACCGGTTTCATCATTGATCGGGGCGATCACGACCTGGCGGGTGACGCGGTCAATATCCTCCAGCGTCCCGTCAAAGAAACGATAGTTCCAGCGGTAAGCATGGCTGCGATAGCCCACCTCATCAAGATTGGCGTCGAGTGAGCCTGCAGCAACCTCATGCAGCAGCGGCTTCCAGATATGCGTGGGGTTTCTGTCGACGAGGATGATGTCGAATTTCTCGCGGCCAAAGGTCTTGCCGAGCCGCGCGACGAGGCTCAGCCCGCCTGCGCCGCCGCCAACCACCACGATCTGTGTCTTGCGGACGGCGGGCCGCGTTTGGTTATGCAGCGGAAGACTGGCCCGATCGACCATAGTTTGTGGCACGTATGATTTCCCCGGACGATTGCTGATCAACCAGCCTATCAGCAGACCGCTCAGCGGCCATAGCGAAGTTGCCGCCATTCCCCTAGTCCTGCGCATATCCGCCATCGTGAGCAGCGCGAAGCGATCCACAACGGCACCCCGCGCGGCGCGCAAGGATTGCCGCGCTTGCGCTCGCGATGACGAAGCCGGTCGTCAGGCAATCGCATAGTCGCAACGCAACCAAGCGCCGTCGTTGCGAGCGGAGCGAAGCAATCCATCGACGTCTCACCGCGCGGCGCGCAAGGATTGCCGCGCTTGCGCTCGCGATGACGAAGCGCCGTTGTCACGTCATACTATCGTCGCAGCCCGACCCGCCTAAATCGCGGCCAGCGCCTGTTCGAAATCGGCGATCAGATCATCGGCATCCTCGACCCCGATCGAGATTCGCACCAGATTGTCGGTGATACCCAGCGCCTGTTTGCGCGGCTCTGGCACCGACAGATGTGTCATGCCCGCCGGGTGGCTCGCCAGCGTTTCAGTGCCGCCCA
>Ga0163144_10008002_pt1 | contig 22976 bp, 19 predicted proteins | sample OliLak19BULKMAT1_FD_123175 | JGI IMG/M metagenome (GOLD analysis project Ga0163144, IMG submission 123175) | Freshwater microbial mat bacterial communities from Lake Vanda, McMurdo Dry Valleys, Antarctica - Oligotrophic Lake LV.19.BULKMAT1 | ecosystem: Environmental > Aquatic > Freshwater >...
TCAGACCGTTGGGGATGGCGCGGGGGTGTCAATGGCGGTGTCGGAGTAGCCGGTCATTCGGGTGCAAATCAGGTGTTGGGCGTCGCAAGCGTCTTTGTCTTTGGGTGGACCGTGCGCTCCGCGCGCGGCGGGGTAGGTGCGAGGCACGCGCGCAATCAGCCGCCCGCGGAGCGGCCGGCCCACCTCAAACCGGCGGTCGCTCAAAAGCTGATTTGCGCCCGGTCATTCCGATGGATTTTCCAGCCGGTTTCCCCTCGGTGAGTCGGTGGCGGCCCGCTTGACAGAAGTGAACAATCTCTTCTTGCGTCGCCCTTCGATCCGTTTTCTCCTGCCCGTCTTCACCTTCCCTCCATGGACACCATTTCTCGTGAAAACAACAGCATGCTTCCGGTCTTCGGCGTAGTAGCCGGCGTGATCGGGCTGATTCTTGGAGGCATCGGCCTCGTGCAAGCTTCCAAGGCCAACAAGGCGCTGGAAGCGGCCCAGCCGAAGATCGACAAAATCGATGCGGTGGAAGGTCAATTGGGCGGCGTCGCTGCGGCTGCCGACAAGGCGGGCAAGGACGTCCAGCGACTCCAGGCGGCGACGCAGGCGAGCTTCAACGAAGTCGGACCCGCCATCGGCGAGCTCCGCGCCTCGGTGCTCAAGCTCGAGGAAGCGGCCAAGAAGCCGGTCGTGGCGGATAAGGGCGGCGGCAAGAAGGGCGAGCCCGCGGTCGCCGGTCCCGGTGAGTATGTCGTGCGCGGTGGCGACACCGGCATGAAGATCGCCACGGCGAACAAGGTGTCGGTCGCGGATCTCGTCGCGGTCAACCCGGGCGTGAATTTCAACAAGCTGGCGGTCGGCCAAAAGCTGAAGCTCCCGAAGAAGTAAGTCGCGGTTCACTTCCCATTTTTTGAAATGCCTCTCGCCCTTGGGCCGGGAGGCATTTTTTTCGCCCCTTGTCGTCATGAGTTTGGAACCAACTGAGCCGCTGCGCTGGGAAAAACTGGGGCAGACTCCGCAATTGAAGACGCGGATTTTCGATGTGCTCGGGGCGCGCTACCGTCATCCCGCGCGCGGCACGGAGCGCGAGTTCATCGTCATCAACCCGCCTGACTGGGTGAACGTCGTCGCGCTCACTCCCGATCATCACATCGTGCTCGTGCGGCAGTTTCGTTACGGGATCGATGAGTTCTCGCTGGAGATTCCTGGCGGCGTGATGGAGCCGGGCGAGGATCCGGTGACGGCCGGGTTGCGCGAGTTGCGAGAGGAAACGGGCTACACCGGCGCGCCGGCCAAGTTGCTCGGGAGCGTGCACCCGAATCCGGCGATACAATCGAATCGCTGCCATTTCGTCTTCGTGGAGACCGCGGTGAAGTCGCAGGCCATCGAGTGGGACACGGATGAGGAGATCCACGTGACGACGCAGCCGATCGGCGAGGTGCTGGCCCTCGCCCATGCCGGCGGGATCGTGCACTCGTTGGTGCTGAACGCGTTGATGCTCTTCGAGGCCCACTTGCGTCAGCGCTGAAGCCACGCAGGACGATCGGCCTGCGGGTCCGTCTGGGGGGCTTGCAGGTCACGGGGCATGGGCGTGGCGAAGCGGCGGCGTCCCTGGCGTTTGACTTCGGACCCGGCTGCGCTTTCCTGCCGCCCACCCACCGATGTCCGTTCCCACGTTTGCCAACCCGCCCGAGTCGCTCGGCGCTGCGACCACTGACTTCCTGCCGCCGGCGCTCGAGCACGAGGTGAGGCGCATCTACGCGCGGAGTCCGCTCTACGGTCAGCGCTTTCCGCTGCATCCGGCGCCGTTGCAATGGTCGTGTTATCGCGAGATTCCGGCGCTTTCGAAGAAGGAGATCATTGAACGGGGCCACCAGGCGTTTTTTGCGGATTACGCGGAGGTGGAGCGCGGGTTCGCGTCGAAAAAATTCGAATACGAGAGCACGGGTGGCACCACGCAGTCACCGATGACGGTGATCATGGAAGACGGGTGGTGGAATGCGCAGACCGAGCGCGCCTACCGCGCCTCGCCCATTCTGCGGCAGTTTGTCGGCCGTTCCTATCGCAAGTGCGTCCTCGCACCGGTCGGCTGCTCCAGCAACCTCTGTCCCTACGAGGACCATCCGTTTCCGCACCGGTATTTCGACGGCGTGGTGTATCTGAACCTCTCGAGCGATCCGTTCGCGTTTCCCGAGCCGGAGTGGGATCGAATCGTCCTCGAGCTGCAGGCGACGCAACCGGAGGTGCTCGAGGGCGAGCCGGTCTACCTCTCGTTGCTCGCGCGCGCGGCGAAGAAGCGCGGGGTGCGCGTGCCGAGCCTGAAGGCCGTCATCCTCACCTACGGCAAGGCAAGCCTCCAGCACAGCCGCCGGATCGCCGAGGTGTTTCCCGCGCCGCAGGTCGATCTCTACGGCTCGACCGAGGCCGGATATCTCTTCGTCGGCGAGGCGTTTCAGGACAACTCGCAGGTGATCGATGCCAACGCCTTCATCGAGCTGGCGCCGTGGCGGCCGGAGTTGCCGGATGTGTTTCAAATCTTCGTGACCACGCGCGACCGCGAGGCGATGCCGCTGCTGCGCTATCATACCGGCGATATCGTGCAGAAATTTACGACCGGCTTCCGGCTGCTCGGGCGCGAGAGCAATCTGTTCTTCCGCGCCGATGGCTCGCTGGTGTCGCCGACGGATGTCGACGCGGCATTGCCGGCCGACTTCGCGTGCTGGCACTACGCGCTCGTGCAGACGGGCGAAACGCGGTGGGATTTCCACTACGTCACCGATCACGTGGCGCCCCACACGCACCGCGAGATCGAGACGGCCCTCGGGGCGCTGCTCGGCGGCGGCGCGCGCGTGAATGCCTTTCGCCGGAAATTCATCGCCCCGGCGGCGAACGGGAAGTTTGCGCTGCTGAAGCCGCAGGTTTTTGCTTCGCAAAAACCTGTTTGATCTTCCGCGAAGCGGAAAAACTTGGCCCTCCGTTGCGGAGGGCCGCCTACTCCGAAAGTTTAGGGTCGCTTATAAGCGTGCGTTCGAGAGCGGGTGCCTTTACTTCGGGCGCTCGCCCGCCGATTTTGCCGCGTCTTTGCGGCTTACCATCCCCAGCGGCGACTTTTTGCGATGAATCTTGTTGGCAACCTCTTCCGCTCCTCCATCGGCCGAAAAATTCTCATGGCCGTCACGGGCCTGATCCTCATCGGCTTCGTCGTCGGCCACCTGGTCGGCAACCTGCAGGTCTTCCAGCACCCCGACCACATCAACGGCTACGCGGAGTTCCTCCACCGGCTCGGGCCGTTGCTGTGGCTGGCGCGCATCGGTCTGATCGCCGCGGTCGTCATCCACATCTGGGCGGCCACCGTCCTGACCCTCGAAAACAACCGCGCGCGCGGTGGCGTGGCCTACGGCGTGAAGCACACCATCCGCGCGACCCTCGCTTCGCGCACGATGCGGCTCACCGGCTACGTGGTGCTCGCGTTTATCATCTATCACCTCGCGCATTTCACGTTCGGCGGCGCGCAGGCGGCTTCGTTCAAGGACAATCTCCCGGCCTATACGATGCAGCACGATTATCGAATCGCCGGAGTGCCGGTAATCGACGGCGGCACCCAGGTCGCCGATGTCCATAGCATGGTCATCAAGGGATTTCAGGTCCCGCTGGTCTCGGTGTTCTACATCATCGCGGTCGGACTGCTCAGCTTCCACCTGCTGCACGGTTTCGACAGTCTCTTCCAGACGCTCGGCCTGCGCTCGACGAAGTGGGCGGCCGGACTCCGCACCGTCACGGTGCTCTTCTGCGTCGTGTATTTCCTCGGCAACCTCGCCATTCCCGGCGCGGTCCTGGCCGGCAAACTTCAGCTCCGCGCGCCGGGCGTCGCGGCGGCCGCCGTCCAACGCTAACCTCGCTCGCACCACGTCATGGCTACGCTCGACTCCAAGGTCCCTTCCGGCCCGCTCGCTGACAAGTGGCGCAACCACAAGGCGGCCATCAAGCTCGTCAATCCCGCCAACAAGCGGAAATACGAGGTGGTCATCGTCGGTGCCGGCCTCGCCGGCAGTTCCGCCGCCGCCGCGCTCGCCGAGCTCGGCTACCGCGTGAAGTGCATCGTGTTTCACGACAGCCCGCGCCGCGCCCACTCGATCGCCGCGCAGGGCGGCATCAACGCCGCGAAGAATTACCAGAACGACGGCGACAGCGTGCACCGCCTCTTCTACGACACGCTCAAGGGCGGCGACTACCGCGCCCGCGAGGCCAACGTCCACCGGCTCGCCGAAGTCTCCGTCAACATCATCGACCAGTGCGTGGCGCAGGGCGTGCCCTTCGCCCGCGAATACGGCGGCCTGCTCGCCAACCGGTCCTTCGGCGGCGCGCAGGTGTCGCGCACGTTCTACGCCCGCGGCCAGACCGGCCAGCAGCTCCTCCTCGGCGCCTACTCCGCGCTCTCGAAGATGGTCGGGCAGGGTGCCGTGGAACTCGTCACGCAGCACGAGATGGTCGACCTCGTCGTCGTCAACGGCCAAGCCAAGGGCGTCATCACGCGCGATCTCGTCACGGGCAAACTCGTGCGCCACTCCGGCGACGCCGTGATCCTCGCCACCGGCGGTTACGGCAACGTCTTCAATCTCTCCACCTACGCGCGCGGCTCCAACGCCACCGCGATCTGGCGCGCCTACAAGCGCGGCGCCTGCATGGCCAACCCGTGCTACACCCAGATTCACCCGACCTGCATCCCGGTGAGCGGCGACTACCAGTCGAAGCTCACCCTCATGTCGGAGTCCCTCCGCAACGACGGTCGCATCTGGGTCCCGAAGAAGAAGGAGGACGTGAAGAAGAATCCCGCCGACATCCCGGAGGCGGATCGCGACTACTACCTCGAGCGCATCTACCCGAGCTTCGGCAATCTCGCCCCGCGCGACGTCTCCTCCCGCGCCGCCAAGCGCATGTGCGACGAGGGCCGCGGCGTCGGCGAGACCGGCCTCGGCGTGTATCTGGATTTCGCGGACGCCATCAAGCGCCTCGGCGAGCCCGCCGTGCGCGAGCGTTACGGCAACCTCTTCGACATCTACCACGAGATCACCAACGAGAACGCCTACCAGACCCCGATGCGGATCTACCCGGCGGTGCACTACACCATGGGCGGCCTCTGGGTGGATTATAACCTGATGTCGAATCTCCCGGGCCTCTTCGTGCTCGGCGAGGCCAACTTCTCGGACCACGGCGCCAACCGCCTCGGCGCCTCCGCGTTGATGCAGGGCCTGGCGGACGGCTACTTTGTCGTCCCCTACACGATTGGCAATTACCTCGCGGAACAGAAGCCGAACTCCAAGCCGTCGACCGACGCCGCCGAGTTCAAGCAGGCCGAGGACGCGGTCGCCGCGATGACCCAGCGTCTCATGGCGATCAAGGGCAAGGAGCCGGTGAACTACTATCACAAGAAGCTCGGCCAGCTCATGTGGAAATACTGCGGCATGGCGCGCACCAAGGAAGGCCTCACCGCGGCGCTCGGGGAGATTCCGAAGCTGCGCGACGAATTCTGGGCCAACGTCAACGTCCCCGGCTCGGCCGAGACCCTCAACCAGGCGCTCGAGCGCGCCGGCCGCCTCGCCGATTTCTTCGAGCTGGGCGAGCTGATGTGCCGCGATGCCCTCACCCGCGAGGAGAGTTGCGGCGGGCATTTCCGCGAGGAGCACCAGTATCCGGACGGCGAATGCAAGCGCGACGACGAGAACTTCGGCCACGTCGCGGCCTGGGAATATCAGGGCGACGGCCAGGTGCCGCTGCGCAACGTCGAGCCGCTGAAATACGAGGCCGTGAAGATGAGCGTGCGTTCCTACAAGTGAGACGATTTACGATGGACGATTTACGAGTGACGATTTCAACCGCAGGCCGTGAACAAGCAGGAGCTCATCAACCGGACTCAATCCTACGCTCTGCGCGTGATTAAAGTGGTGCAAGCGTTGCCCAACGACGATGTTTCCTCCATGCTGGGAAAGCAGTTACTGCGTTCCGGCACGTCGGTCGGCGCAAATTACCGCGCGGCGTGCCGGGCGAAGTCCGCCGCGGACTTTTTGAACAAGCTGAAAATCGTCGAGGAGGAATGCGACGAGTCGATTTATTGGATGGAACTGTTCGTCGCCGCTGGGTCGCTGTCTCGCCGTCGGTTGGAATCGCTCCTCAAAGGGAGCGACGAGATTCTTTCCATTGTCGTATCCGCGATCAAAACCACGCGGATCACTCGACTCTCGTAAATCGTAAATCTTCCTTCGTCCCTCTTCCTTCCCATGGTCGCCGAAAACACCACGAAAAACATTTCCGTCACGCTCCGCGTCTGGCGCCAGGCCGGCCCCGGCGCCGCGGGCAGCTTCGTCGACTACCCGGCGAAGGATCTCAACCCGAACATGTCTCTGCTCGAGATGCTCGACGTCGTGAACGACGAGCTCGAGCGCAAGGGCGAGGATCCGATTGCGTTCGCCCACGACTGCCGCGAGGGCATCTGCGGCACCTGCTCGCTCATGATCGACGGCAAGCCGCACGGCCCGCACCGCGGGATCGCGAGCTGCCAGACCTACATGCGCAGCTTCGCCGACGGCGCCGTGATCACGGTCGAGCCCTTCCGCGCGCGGCCCTTCCCGGTCATCAAGGATCTCATCACCGACCGTTCCTCCTTCGACAAGATCCAGCAGGCGGGCGGCTTCATCAGCGTGCGCACCGGCGCGCCCTGCGATGCCAACGCACTGCCCGTCTCCAAGGAGGTCGCCGATCTCGCGATGGACGCCGCGTCCTGCATCGGCTGCGGCGCGTGCGTGGCGGCCTGCAAGAACGCCAGCGCGATGCTCTTCGTCTCCGCCAAGGTCTCGCAGCTCGGCCTGCTCCCGCAGGGCCAGCCGGAGCGCGACAAGCGCGTGCTGGACATGGTCGCGAAGATGGACGAGCTCGGCTTCGGCAACTGCACCAACTACCTCGAGTGCAGCGCCGCGTGCCCGAAATTGATCTCGCACGACTTCATCGCGCGGATGAACCGCGACTACCTGGCCGCGTCGTTTCGCAGCAGCTTCCAGCCGCAGTCGGCCGGCGGCGGCGGAGCCTGATTCATCATCTCGCCCCCGAGGTCAAAAAGAGCGCGGCCAGAGGGTGCAAGTGAAAGTGAAGTCAGTGCCCCCCCCGGCCACTGCCGCACCGTCCGGCCGCGACGGTTTGCCACTTATTAAGTGACAAACGAGCCCGCCCCCGCTGGGACAGAACGAGAGGTTTGTCACGTATTACGTGACAAACCTGCGGGGTGAGTCGGCTGCACCGACGTGGCCTTGGTTGGGCACGTGACGTCACTTTCATTTGCACCCGCGGCCGACCCGGCCGCGCTTTTTTTGTAACTTCAAACGCGGTTCCGGGTTTTCAGGGCAACTAAACGCACTCACTGCCATGACTACACTTCCCGCTCTCGCCTTCCTCGCCGCCCTCGGCGTCTTTCTCCTTTCCCCGCTGAGCTTCGCGCTCGGGGGCTCGCTGTTCTTCGCCGCCGGCATCGCGGCGATTGTGATCGGCGACTATGCGCGCCCCGCGCGACCGCTTGCCTTGCCCGCGGTGGCCGCGGCGGTCGCGAACCGCCGTTCCGAACGATTTGGACTGGCAGCCTGACTGGGGCTGGTTCACTGGAGGCGGCCCTCGCACCCAGGTGCGGGGGCCGTTTCGTTTTTAGGGGTAGGGGCGGTTATCCTTAACCGCCCTTTTTGGCGCGATCGGAATTCCAACCAGGGGCGGTTGAGGTTAACCGCCCCTGCCTCAAAACACCGAGAGCGCCTGCGCGCTCTCCAGCACGATCCACGCAGCGCCGAGACCGACGCCGACCCGGAGCACGTTTTTCATCAGCTTCCGGCCCATCAGCACCGCGTCGTGCAGGTCCGTGTCGAGCTTCCGGTTGTTTTGCGACAGGAAGCTGGCGAAGCGCGGATCGCGAAACCGGCCGCGCTGATCCTGCCGCAACCCGAAACGGATCGTCGGACGATGGCACAGATTGAGCAGGAAGCGCAGCACAGCCCGCATCTCGGAAATTTGGAGTGGTTTACTCAAGCGGAATCCCGCTAGCGTCGGGTCTTTCACGCCCTTTTTTCGCACCCACCGCGTTCGCTTATGCACCACTTCCATTACTCCGGCTCCGATCTCCAATGTGAATCCGTCGACCTCGCGGCCGTGACGAAGCTCTACGGCACGCCGACCTACGTCTACAGCGCGGCGACGATGGAGGACAACTTCCGCCGCCTGCAACGCGGACTCGCCGGCCTCGACGCGCAGCTCTGCTACGCGATGAAGGCCAACTCGAACATCGCGATTCTGCGCCATTTCGCGAACCTCGGCGCCGGCTTCGACCTCGTGAGCGGCGGCGAAATCCGCCGCGTGCTCGCCGCTGGCGGCAACGTGAAGTCGAGCGTGTTCGCCGGCGTCGGCAAGTCCGAGGCCGAGATTAAGCTGGCGCTGGAAAACGGGATTTTCTCGTTTCACGTCGAAAGCGAGCCCGAACTGGCGCGTATCAACCACGTTGCCGGCACGCTCGGCGTGAAGGCCCCGATCGCGATCCGCGTGAACCCGGATGTCGACGCGCACACCCACGCGAAGATCACGACCGGCAAGAGCGACAACAAGTTCGGCATCCCGCTCAAATACGCGGCCGCCGCCTACGAGGCCGCCGCGAAGTATCCGAATCTCCAGATCAAGGGCGTGCAGATGCACATCGGCTCGCAGCTCACATCGGTCGCGCCGTTCGTGGAGGCGGTCGAGAAGGTCGGGCCGTTCGCCGCGGAGTTGAAGGCCAAGTATGGCATCACCTATTTCTCCATCGGCGGCGGCATGGGCATCGTCTACAAGGATGCGCTCGGCAGCGGCCAGCAGGCCTGGTGGGACGCCCAGCCCGCGGACAAGCGCCCGCTCACGCCCGAGACCTACGGCGCTGCGCTGGTCCCGCTTTTGCAGCCACTCGGCCTGAAGGTGCTGCTCGAGCACGGCCGTTTCATGGTCGGCAACTCCGGCGTGCTCCTCGCGCGCGTCGAACACCTGAAGCGCGGTGCCGGGAAGAGTTTTCTCATCGTCGACGCGGCGATGAATGACCTCGTGCGGCCCGCGATGTATGAGAGCTATCATGAAATCGTGCCGGTGCATCGCGATTCGTCGCGACGGGCGCTGACCGCCGATATCGTCGGGCCGATCTGCGAGAGTGGCGACTGCTTCGCGAAGGACCGCCCGATTCAGGAAGTGGGCGAGGGTGAGTTGATCGCGTTCATGAGCGCGGGTGCCTACGGCTACACGATGTCCAGCCGCTACAACACCCGTGGCATGGCGGCCGAGGTGCTGGTGAAGGGCAGCGCGTTCGAGCTGATCAACGCGCGCGAGACCTTCGCGCAGATGATCGCAGGGGAGAAGATCCCGGCGTTTTTGAAGTAGGATTCAAGGCGAGGTTCGCGGAGCGCGCAGGGCGCCGAAAAGTTTCTCCGTGCCCTCCGCGTTCTCCGCGTTTAGTTCGCTTGCATGAATTTTGTCGTTGTGGGCGCGGGGGCGTGGGGGACGGCGTTCGCGCTGCACCTCGTGCGTGCGGGGCACGTGGTCACGCTCGTGCCGCGCCGCCGCGAGCATGCCGAGGCGCTGGTCGCTTCGCGGGTCAACGCGGACTACCTGCCCGGACTCTCGCTGCCCCCTTCGTTGGTGGTGACGCCCGATCTCGACGGACCGGCACGGGCGGCGGACATCGTGTTGTTGGCGTGTCCGGCGCAGGCGTTGCGGGAAACGTGTGGCCGGCTGCGCACGGGTGCCTTTGTCGTCAGCCTTGCGAAGGGCCTCGAGGTTGGCACGCATCTGCGGCCTTCCGAAGTGATCGCGGCCGTGCTGCCGGGAGTGCGGGTGGGGGCGCTGACCGGTCCGACGAACGCCCTCGGTGTCGCCCGCGGTGATCCGTCCGCGATGGTGCTGGCGGCGAACCCCGGTGCGCCGGTGCAGGAGTTGCAGGCGGCGCTGAGCGATCGCGCACTGCGCGTCTACACGAGCGATGACCTCGCGGGCGTCGAGTTCGGCGGCTGCCTCAAGAACATCTACGCGATCGCGGCCGGGTGCTGCGACGGGTTGAAACTGGGCGACAACACCAAGGCCGCGCTGCTCACGCGCGCCTTGGCCGAGATGGTGCGGGTGGGCGCGGCGCTCGGCGCGCGGCCGGAGACGTTTTACGGCCTCAGCGGCTTCGGCGATCTCGTGGCGACCTGTTATGGTGGCTGGAGTCGCAACCGCGAGTTTGGCCAGCACCTCGGCGAGGGCCGTGCCGCGGCCGAACTCATCGCGCACCGCAAGACCGTGGTCGAAGGCTACAAGACAACCGAGTCCTTCGCCGGCTTGTGCACCGAAAAAGGCATCGACGCCCCGATCCTGCAGGAGACGCGCGCGATCCTGATCGAGGGAAAGAAGCCGGCCGCGGCGCTCGCGGCGCTGATGACGCGCGAGTTGAAGCCCGAAGCCGCGTTTATGGCTTCCTGATTCGCCAGCGGTTCGGACTCAGGGCGGGCGCAGCATTGGTTTCCGGAGAGCAAGTTTCCGTTCGCCAGACCGCGCGCTCGGCGGCAAACGTTTGTGCGACGATATGGAACCCGCCGCCAACCTGGTCGAAGTTGCCCGACGTGCCCGCGTATCGATTTCCACCGTGTCGCGCACGATCAACGGGACCGGCAAGATCAGTCTCGAAACGCAGGAGCACGTGCGCGGCGTGATGCGCGAGATGGGCTACAAGCCGAACCGCGTCGCGCGTCGGCTGCGCGCGGGCGGCAATTGCCACCTCCTCGGCCTCATCATTCCCAATATTCAGAACCCGTTTTTCGCCGACCTGGCGCGCGGGGTGGAGGATGTCGCCTATCGCAACAACTTCGCCGTGCTGCTCTGCAACTACGACGAGGACGCCGCCAAGGAGCAATTCTACCTCGATGTGATGGTGGCGGAGTCGGTCGACGGCATTATCCTGCCGCCGATCCACGAGGATGATCCCGCGGTGCTGCGCGTGGCTCAGAGTGGCGTGCCCGTGGTGTGTGTCGATCGCGCGTTGTCCGGCGGTGATATCGACAAGGTGGAGATCGACAACCAGCGGGGAGCGTTCGAGGCCGTCGCTCATCTGCTCAGCAAGGGACATCGCCGCATCGGATTGATTTCGGGACCGGCCGACACCTCGACCGGACGCGAGCGGCTCGCCGGGTATCGTCGTGCGCTCGCCGGGGCCGGGCTGGCCGCGGAGCCCGAGCTCATCCGCTTCGGCGACTACAAGCAGGAGAGCGGGCGAACCCTCGCGCTGGAATTGCTGACGCTGACGTCGCCACCGAGCGCTCTCTTTGTCTGCAACAACCTGATGACCATCGGCGCCCTGGAGACGATCTGCGCCAGGCAACTGCGCATTCCAGACCAAATCGGGCTGATCAGCTTCGACGATCTTCCGCTCGCGGCCGTCTTCAATCCGCCGCTCACCGTGGTCCGCCAGCCGGCCTACGACGTGGGGCGCTCCGCCGCCGAGCTGCTCTTCAAACGGATCGAAGATCCGAAACGCCCCGCCACCAGCCTAAAGCTCTCGCCCGAGCTGGTGATCCGCGGTTCGTGCTGAGCAGACACGAAGAAAAAGCAAAATGAGCAAACGTTTGCCTTGACGGTTGAACGCGTGTTACGCAAACGTTTGCCTGGTTACTCGCTCGGCCCCGCGTTGCCCCGTGTCCCACCCCGTTCCTGACCTCTCTGGCCCGTCACCCTGCCGATTTGCTATATCGATTTTGCCCATTGCGTTCGACCCCTCTGAAAACACCACGAACCCCCACCGTTCGCGCTGGTTTGTCCGGATTGTGCTCTCGTCTTCGCACCTGCTCGCGGCGTCCCTGCTCGCATCGCTTTCTTGCCTGCTCGCCGCGCAGCCTGCTGCCACCGGCACTCTCCGCGGCCGCGTGATCAACGCCGAAACCGGCAATTTCCTTGAAGGCGCCGCTGTTTCCGCCGCCGGCACCCGGCACTCGACCGAGACCGCTCGCAGCGGCGAATTCGAGCTGACCGGCGTGCCGGCCGGCGCGCAGCAACTCACGGTCAGCTACGCGGGCCTCGACCCGCAGACGACGCCGGTCGTGGTCACGCCGGGCGCTGTCGTTGACACGGTCATCCGCCTCACCTCAAGCGTCTACCGCCTCGAGGCTTTTCAGGTGACGGGCATCCGCGAGGGCAACGCCGCCGCGATCACCGCGCAGAAGAACGCCCCAAATATTGCGAACATCATTTCGATGGACGCCTACGGCAACGTCGCCGACGGCAACATCGGCAACTTCCTCCAGCGCCTGCCTGGCGTCGATCAGGCGAAGAGCAACGGTGACATCCAGGGCTTCAGCGTCCGCGGCCTCGCGCAGGCACTCAGCACCGTCTCGCTCGACGGCACCGGCCTCGCGGCCGCGAACGGCGGCCCCAGTCCCGTCGGCGATCGCGCGTTCCCGATCGATAACCTGCCGGCCGATCTCATCGCGTCGGTCAAGCTCACCAATGCGCCGACGCCCGACATGCCGGCCGACTCGCTCGGCGGCAACGTCGACCTCGTGTCCAAATCCGCCTTCGACGTCGCCGGTCGCGTCATCACCTACCGCGCCGGTTTCAACTACAACTCCTACCGCGGCGACGCCGAGTGGACGCCCTCCGCCTCGGTCACCTGCCTCGACACGCTCGGGGCCGGCCGGAAATTCGGCGTGGCGCTCACCGGCAGTTACTCGAAGACCGCCAACACCCGTGACCGCCTGCAGAACAGCTTGGTGTTCTCGCCCGAGGGTCCCGTCATTGTGAACACGCGGCTGCGCCTGCTCGACGACGTGTTCACCCGCGAGCGGATGGGCGCCGGCTTGAAACTTGAATACCGACCCGCCGACCGGCTCTCGCTCGGCTTCGACGCGACGGTGACCGCCTTCAATTTCAACCTCGCGCGCAACGACTATCGCTATTCCGGCGTGAACTGCGTCGTCGACTACGCGCGCGTCAGCCGCGCCGCCATCGAGGCGGGCACCGTGCCGCGCACCACGAGCAACCAGACCGCGTCACTCGCGCCTGGATACACCTCCCAATTCGAGGAACTGCTCAACGCCACGGTCCAGAATCTCACCGCGATCGATCCGAAGCGGAACCGCATGTATAGGGTCGCGGGCAACGCCCGGCTGAAATTCGACCACGGCTGGCTGACGCTCCGCGCGAGTCACAACGCCTCGCAGTCCGACGACATTTACCAGCAGTTCCTCACCACGGCTGGCGGCGGGGTGGGCATTTCCCTCGACACCACCGCCGATCGGCACCGTCCCGCGCTCCGCCAGATCTACGGGCCGAACATTTTCGCTGGCTCCGATTTGTCGCGAGCGACGGGCCAGTTCATGATGCAGCCGATCCGGGTCAAGGATACGACCGACGAGGCGCGCGCCGACTGGCGGCGCGATTTCGCGCAGGCGGTGCGCCCGGCGTTCCTGCAGGCGGGCGCGGCGTGGCGCGTGCAGGACTACACCTCGCGCAACAACACGAAGACGTGGAATTATCTCGGCGCCGACGGCGTCGCGGGCACCAACGCCGCCACGCGCCTGAACGACGACAACCTCGCGCAGTTCCGCAACGCCGCGCCCGGCTACGCGATGTTCCGCGGCTACTACCCGGCGATGGACCCGCTGAACATCGAGTCTGTCGTCGCGCACTTCAACACCAACCCCCGTCAGTTCAGCCAGCTCGCGACCGATCTGGTGCGGCCCGATTCACGCCTGCGCGAGTCGGTGCCCGCCGCCCACGCGATGGGCCAGGTGCGCTTCGATCGGCTGAGCGTGCTCACCGGTGCGCGCGTCGAGCGCACTGATCTCGAGGCGCGCGGCAGCCTGCAGGTCAACGCCGCGCCGACCCTCGCCGTCATCCGCCGCGAGGCGCACTACACGAAGGTGTTCCCCGGCGTCCATCTGCGCTACGCCGCGTCGCCGTCACTCGTGTTGCGCGCGAGCTGGTCGACCGGCATGGGGCGGCCGGCGATCAACCAGCAGGTGCCGACCACCACGGTCTCGGCCAGCGCCACGACCGGCCTCGGCACCGTGAATGCGAACAACACGGAGCTGCGCCCGATGTTCGCCGACAACTTCGACCTGAGCGCGGAATACTACCTCCAGCGGGTGGGCGTCGTCTCCGTCGGCGTGTTCCGGAAAGACATGAAGGACTTCATCGCGCAGCAGCGCACGCGCGTCGGCTCCGGCCCCGACAACGGCTTCGGTGGCCTCTACGCCGACTACGATCTCGTCACGCAGCAGAACGTCAGCACCGCGAAGATCTCCGGGTTCGAGGCCAACTACTCGCAGGAGCTGACGTTTCTTCCCGGCGTGCTGCGCGGGCTCTCGCTCATGGGCACGTTCACGTATCTCGACACCAACGGCACGTTCGCCGACGGCAACTCGCGCCTCCCCGGCTTCAAACCGATCGTCGTGAACGCCGGCTTCACCTACAAGTTGCGGGGTTTCCTCGCGCGGGTTTTCTACAACTACGCGACCGGTTGCCTCGCCGGGCAGAACGCCGACCCGACGCTCCGCACCTACGGCACCGAGGACAAGACCGTCGACCTCAACGTCCAGTATCGCGTCGGCCCGCGCCTCTCGTTCTTCGCCGACGTGAACAACGTCTTCAACTACTCGCCCGGCACCTACATTATCCGGAAGGACTACGTCCTCACCGACGAGTATAACGGCCCGCGGCTCAACGTCGGCATCAGCGGCCGGTTCTAATCATGCGCCGGTCGCAACTGTCTCTCGGCCTCGCGCTCGCCGCGTTGCTGCCCGCGGCCGAAACGTCGCTCCCGCCGCTCGCGCTTGATCTGCGCGACGCGGTGGTGGTCGCGCCGGCCGGGCGCTCGGCGCCGGCGCGCCAGGCGGTCGTGGTCCTCGTCGAGGAAACGGCGCGGCGTTCCGGCCTGCGCTGGCCGGTGATGACGACCGCGCCCGCATCCGCCCGCGCGGCGATCGTGATTGGCCCGCGTGACCCGAGTCTGCCGAGCGAGGGATATCGCCTCGCCACGCAGACGGAGCCGGCGCGCGTCACGCTCACCGCCGCGGATGATCGCGGCGTGCTCTACGGCATCGGACATCTCCTGCGCTCGCTTGCCCTCGGCACCGCGCCGGCTCGCGCCGGGCTGGGCGCGGCGCTGAACGTCACGTCGGCGCCGCGCTACCCGATCCGCGGGATGCAGCTCGGCTTCCGCGCGATGTCGAACACCTACGGCAACTGGGAGCTGCCGCAGTTCGACCAGCAGATCCGCGATCTCGCGGTGTTCGGCGGCAACGCGATCGAGCTCGTCGCGGGTTTCGACCGCGAGGCGCCGGGCGATCTCACGATGCCTTCGCTCGACAACATGGCCGGCGTCTCGGGGCTCGCAGCGAGCTACGGTCTCGATGTCTGGCTGTGGACGCCGGCACGTGAGCATAACTACTCCGATCCGGCGCTGGTCGCGCGCACGCTCGGCGAGTGGGAGAAAATCTTCCGGGCGGTGCCGCGGATCGACGGCATCTATGTGCCCGGCGGCGATCCGGGCGACACCCCGCCCGAGTTGCTCCTGCCGCTCGCCGAGCGGCAGGCCGCGCTGCTGCGCAAATATCACCCGCGTGCCGGCGTCTGGATTTCCGTGCAGGGCTTCAATCGCGCGCACCTCGATTACTTCTTCGACTACCTGCGCACGCGCCAGCCCGACTGGCTCGCCGGCGTCATCCAGTCGTCGTGGACCGATCTCACGATCGCGCAGATCCGCGAGCGCACGCCCGCGCGCTACCCGATCCGCTCGTGCGTCGATATCGGCCACGTGCTGCACTGCATGTATCCGGTTCACGAACTCGACACCGCGTTCGCCCTCACGGAGGGCCGCGAACCGATCTGCCCGCGCCCCGAGGCGATGCAGGCGATCGCGCGCGCGGAGCTGCCGCTCACGCGCGGCAGCATCGCCTACTCGGACGGCGTCACGGACGACATCAACAAGACGCTGTGGCTGCAGCTCGCGTGGAATCCCGATGCGGTGACGGGCGACGTCCTGCGTGACTACGGGCGCTATTTCATCGGGGAAAGATTCGGCGACGCCTTTGCCGCGGGTGCGGCGATGCTGGAGAAGAACTGGCAGGGGCCGCTCGCCGTCAACGCGCAGGTGGCCGCCACGCTCGCGCACTTCAAGGAGCTCGAGCGCCAGGCCGCCACGCGCGAGCGGCGCAACTGGCGGTTTCTCTCCGGCCTTTACCGCGCCTATTACGACGCCTTCACGCAGCACCGGCTCCGCTACGAAACCGCGCTCGAGGCGGAGGCGACCGCCGCCCTCGGTCGCGCCGCGACCGCCGGCGCGGAGCCCTCGATGCGCGAGGCCGAGGCGATCCTCGAACGCGCCGTCAAGCAGCCGGTCGCCTTCGCCGAGCGCACGCGGGTCTTCCAACTCGGCGAGGCGCTCTATCAGACCATCGGCATGAAACTGAGCGTGCCGCTCTGCCGCGCGACCGCCCCGAGCCGGGGCGCCAACCTCGATTCGATCGACTGGCCGCTGAACAACCGGGTTTGGCTGAAGACGCAGTTCACCGCGATCCGGCGGCTGCCCGACGAGCCCGCCCGCATCGCCCGCCTGCGCCAGCTCGCGCACTGGACCGATCCCGGCCCCGGTGGTTTCTATGACGACCCCGGGCAGCCCGGCACGTCGACGCGCGCCCCGATCGGCACGGGGTGGGCGAGTGATCCCGGTTATCACAGCACCGCGCACGCGATGAAGAACTGGGTGCGCGGCGGCGATTTCGCGACGCACCGGATCGCGTGGATGGATCACGTCGGCACGCTCGGCGACACGCCGCTCGTCCTCACTTACGACGCGCTGGACCCGCAGGCGACCTACGAGCTGCGCGTCGTCTATGGCGACACCAAGCTCAACGGCGCCGTGCGGCTCACCGCGAACGAGGCGTTCGAAATCCACCCGTTCCGCAAGGGCCCGGTGCCCGCCGCCCCGCAGACCTTCGCGCTTCCGCGCGCCGCCACTGCGACCGGCCGCCTCGTGCTGCAGTGGGAACGAGATCCTGCGCTCGCGAGTATCCGCGGCGTCTGTCACGTCAGTGAAATCTGGTTGATCAAAAAATAACCCCTTCCGTCATGCGCGCCCATTCGTTCTCCCTCTTCGCCGCCGCTGCTGTCTTCACGTTCGCCGGTTGTTCGAAATCCGGCGACACGTCGTCTTCGAACGCGGCCGCCCCCGCCAAGCCGCGCGTCGCCCTCGTCATGAAGTCGCTCGCCAACGAGTTCTTCGGCACCATGGCCGCGGGCGCGAAGGCGCACCAGGCGCAGAACGCCGCGACCTACGACCTCGTGGTCAACGGCATCAAGAACGAGACCGACCTCGCCGAACAGGTGTCGCTCGTGGAGCAGATGATCGCGTCGCGCGTGAACGCGATCGTGATCGCGCCGGCCGACTCGAAGGCCCTCGTGCCCGTCCTCAAGCGCGCGACCGCCGCCGGCATCAGGGTCGTCAACATCGACAACCGGCTCGACGCCGCCGCGCAGAAGGACGCGGGGCTTTCGATCCCGTTTGTCGGTCCCGACAACCGCGCCGGGGCCGCCGCCGTCGGCCGCGTGCTCGCGGCGAAACTGACAAAGGGCGATGCCGTCGCGATCATCGAGGGCATCCCCACCGCGGACAACGGCCGGCAGCGCCGCCTGGGCTTCGAGGACGCCGTGAAGGAGGCCGGACTCACCCTGGTCGCCGTGCAGAGCGGCCAGTGGGAAATGGAGCGCGCGAACACCGTGGCGGCCGGCCTGCTCAACGCGCACGCCAACCTGAAGGCGATCTTCTGCGGCAACGACAACATGGCGCTCGGCACCGTTGCCGCGATCAAGGCCGCTGGCCGCGAAGGCAAGGTGCTCGTCGCCGGCTTCGACAACATCAAGGCCGTGCAGCCGCTCATCGCGTCAGGCGCCCTCATCGCCACCGCGGACCAGCACGCCGACAAGCTCGCGGTCTTCGGCATCGAGGCGGCGCTCGAGATGTTGAAAACGAAAACCACCGCCGATCGCGCGACACCGGTGGATCTCATCACCCGCTAGTTCGCTTTCCACCGGCCGAGAAAGCTGCACGCCAAGATGAACCGAACGAAACTCGTGAGGGTAGGGCGGCGAGTCCCTTCGCTGCCGGTCAGGACACTTTGGCAATCGTTACACCGAAGCAGCGCGGAGCGGAGTCCGCGCCCTACCGCCTTCAATCGCCGCAGATTGCGACTCAATGGGTGCATGCTGGCATGCCGCGCATGACTGCTCCCCGCCTCACCGTCCGCGCGCTGAAGAAATCTTTCGGCGCCAACGCCGTCCTCCGTGGACTCGACCTCGAACTCGTGCCCGGCGAGATCCACGCGTTGATCGGTGGGAACGGGGCCGGCAAATCCACGCTCTCGAAGATCATTGCCGGGCTCGAGACGCGTGACGTTGGCGAGCTCACCCTCGACGGCGCACCCTACGCTCCCGCCTCGCGCCGCGCGGCGCAGGCTGCGGGTGTCGTGATGGTGCTGCAGGAGCTGAGCGTGCTGCCCACGCTCTCGGTGGCGGAGAATCTCTTCCTCGGCGAACTGCCGCAGTCCCGCTTCGGCGTGCTGGATCGCCCGAAGCTCAGCGAGTCATCGCGCACCGCGCTCGCTCGCGTCGGCCTCGGCTCCCTCGATCCCGGTGCGCCCGCCGCCACGCTTGGCGTCGGCCAGCAACAGCTCGTGGAAATTGCCGCCGGGCTCACGCACGCGTGCCGCGTCCTGATTCTGGACGAACCGACCGCGGCCCTGACGGGCGCCGAGACCGAGGCGTTGTTTGCGCTGTTGCGCACGCTCCGGGCGACCGGCACGTCCATCCTCTACATCAGTCACCGGCTCGAGGAGATCGCCGCCCTGGTCGATCGCGTGAGCGTGCTGCGGGACGGGCAACTCGTGGCGACATTGCCGGTGCGCGTTGCGCCGCGCGATCGTCTGATTGAACTTATGGCGGGTGTGCCGGGCTCCGCCGTGACCGCGCCGACCGCGCGCAACCGCGGCCCGCTCGCGCTGCGGGTGAAAAACGTGCGCGTCGGCCGCGCGGTGCGCGGGGTCTCGCTCGACGTGCATGCGGGCGAGATCGTCGGCCTCGGCGGACTGGTGGGGGCAGGGCGCACGGAGCTGTTGCGGGCGATCTTCGGGGTGGAGCCGATCGACGGCGGCGCGCTTTCGCTCGGGCCGGAGGAGGAGGAGTTCGCGCCGCGTTCGACGCGGGAGGCGGTCGCGCGGGGCTTTGCGTTTGTGCCGGAGGACCGGAAGCACCACGGAATATTCGCGCGGCTGGGTGTAGGCGTGAATGCGGGAATTGCCCGGCTGCCGCGGCGGCGCGGCATCCCCGGCGTCGTTGATGCCGGGGCGGAACGCAGCGCGGTGGATCGACTGCTCGCAGAATTGCAGGTGCGTTTCGCGTCGACCGTCCAGCCGATCGCCGAGCTGAGCGGCGGCAATCAGCAGAAAGTCGTGATCGGCCGCTGGCTGCGGCGGGACGTGCGCGTCTGGCTGCTCGACGAGCCGACGCGGGGTGTCGACGTGCCGGCGCGGCAGGGCATCTACCGGCTTCTGCGCGAACGCGCGGCGGCGGGCGAGGCGGTGCTCGTCGCCTCGAGTGACTACGAGGAGTTGGCGCAGCTCTGCGATCGCGTGGTGGTCCTCTCCAACGGCATCGTGGGCGGCGAATTTACCGCCGCCGCGCTGCACCCCGAGTCGTTCATGGCCGCGACATTCGCCGGTTTTCGGACGACCAGTTGAACCATGTCCCGTCTTCGCGCCTACACCGAGTTTCTCTTTCTCGCCGCGCTGCTCGTGGCGCTGGTCGGGCTGTTCAGCGCGCTCAACGAACACTTCTGGTCGCTGGCGACGCTGCAGACGGTGACGAACCGCATCCCCTCGCTCGCGCTCGCGGCGCTCGGCATGACCTTCGTGCTCGTGGCGGGCGGCATCGATCTCTCGGTGGGTTCGGTTTCGGCGGTGGCGGGTGCGGTTTTCGGCTGGTGTCTCGCGGATCGCGGACTGCCGGTGCCGGTGGCGATCCTGGCCGCGCTGGGCGCCGCCCTGGCGTGCGGGCTCGTCAATGGCACGCTGGTCAACGCGCTGCGGATGCCGTCGTTCATCGTCACGCTCGGCCTGCTCGAGGGCGCGCGCGGCATCGCCTATCTCGTCACAGATTCACAAACCAAATACCTCGGCGAAAAACTGGGGATGCTGCAGGCGACGCCGTTTGCCGGATTGTCGGTGGCGTTTCTGCTGACCGTCGCGCTCACGCTGGCCGCGCACTTCGTGCTCACGAGCACGGTTTTCGGGCGGCACACGGTCGCCGTGGGCACGAACGAGGAAGCGGCGCGGCTCGTCGGCATCTCGCCGGCGCGCGTGCGGCTCGTGGTCTTTGCGCTTTCCGGTGCGCTGGCGGGGCTCGCGGGTCTTTGCCATGTTGCGCGGCTCGGCGCGGCGGATCCCAACGCGGGGTCCGGGCTCGAGCTTTCGGCGATCGCTGCGGCGGTGATCGGCGGCACCAGCCTGATGGGCGGACGCGGCTCGATGCTCGCGACGTTCGTCGGCGTATTGATCATCGCGACACTCGAGGCCGGCCTGGCCCATCTCGGCGTTTCCGAGCCCGTGAAACGCGTGGTGACGGGCGTGGTGATCGTGGGGGCCGTGGGCGCCGAGGCAATCCGCGCGCGGCTCGCGGCCCGCCGGCTCCGCCGCGCGAACTGATTTTCCATGAAGAAATCCCTGCTCTTCCTCTGCGCGCTGGCGCTCGGCCTGTCTGGCTCCTCCGCGGCTGAGACGCCGCCGAAGCCGGTCAACCTGATCTTCGACACGGACATCGGGAACGACTGCGACGACGCGATGGCGCTCGCGGTCATCCATGCCCTGCAGAACCGCAACGCGTGCCGGCTGCTGGCCGTGACGCTCACGAATCCCGATCCGCTCGCGGGGCGGCTGATCGACGCGATCAACACGTTCTACGGCCGGCCGGATATCCCGATCGGCGTGAATCCGACGGCGCCGGTCGTGCTCAAGGAGAGCAAGTTTCTCAAGGCCGCCCTCAACCATCCGCACGACTTCGATCCGGCGAAGGCGCCTGGTGCGCTGGCGCTGCTGCGGCAGACGCTCGCGGCGGCCGAGGATCAGAGCATCGTCCTGGTGCAGGTCGGCTTCTTCACCAATCTCGCGGCGTTGCTCGACAGCCCGGCGGACGCCTTCAGTCCACTGGCCGGGAAGGACCTGGTGAAGCGCAAGGTGAAGTGGCTCTCGCTGATGGCCGGGGCGTTCGCACCCGTGCGGGCCCAGAACTATTTTTTGGAGTTCAATGTGAAATACGACATCCCGGCGTCGATCAAGGTGGCGAAGGAGTGGCCGACGCCCGCGGTCTGGAGCGGCGCGGAGATCGGCGAGGCGGTGCTGTTTCCCGCGAAGGTGGTCGACCGCGACTTCGCCTATGTGCCGCGGCATCCCGTGCACGAGTCGTATCAGCTTTTCCGACCGACGCCGCATGAGCGGCCGTGCTACGACTTGACGAGCGTCCTGCACGCGGTGTGGCCGGACCGCGACTACTTCGCGCTGTCGGCGCCGGGGAAGATCGAGGTGCTGCCGGACAGCTTCACGAAATTCGTCCCGGCGAAGGACGGGCGGGATCGCTACATGATCGTGGACCGCGAGCGTTCGATGCGCATCCGGGAGTTGTTTGCCGCGTTGGTGAGCGAGGCGCCGGCGGTGCGGGTGGGGAGGAACTGAAGCCCATGTCGTCGTATCCGAATTCCGGTGGCCGCGTGACCGTGGTCGGCACGCTCAACGTGGATCATGTCTGGCAGGTGCCGGTGTTGCCGCGGCCGGGCGAGACGATCCTGGCCAGCGTCGTCGAGCGGCAATTCGGCGGCAAGGGTGCCAATCAGGCGGTGGCCGCAGCGCGGCAGGGCGCGCGTGTGACGCTGGTCGGCGCGGTGGGCGACGATGCCGACGGGCAGCGCTACCGCGAACATCTCGCGCGGGAAGGCATGGAGGTGGACCAGATTGCTTCCGTGCCCGGCGTCGCGACGGGCACGGCCCACGTTTACGTCGATCCGCGTGGCGAGAATTTGATCGTGGTGGATCGCGGCGCGAATGCGCGCATCGATGCCGCCCGGCTGGAGCGTGTGCTCGCGGAAACCGATGTGCTGGTCGTGCAACTCGAATGTCCGCTGGCCGCGGCGGTCGGGGCTTTGCGAGCGGCGCAGGCGCACGGGGTGCGCGTCGTGTTGAACGCATCGCCGACGCATCGCGACTTTCCGTGGGGTCAGCACGCGATCGATACCGTGATCGTGAACGAGCACGAGTGCCGCGACTGTTTCGGTTGCGGGCCGCGCGAACTTTGGACGCTCTCCGACGCTGCGCGGGGTGCGTTGCTCGCGCAGCGCGGCGTGGCGAACGTCGTCGTGACGCAAGGCGCGGAACCCACGCTGCACCTGGCCGCTGCCGGGCGAACGAGCGTGCCGACGTATCGCGTGGAGCCGCGCGACACGGTGGGGGCGGGCGACATGTTTGCGGGCGCGCTGACCGCAGAACGGGCCGCGGGCCGCGATTGGGAGACGGCGCTCTGGTATGCCAACGTCGCCGCTGCGCTTTCGACGCTCGCGATCGGCGCCCAGGCGGCGATGCCGGCGCGTGTGGAGGTCGAGGCGGTGATCGTGCGCGAGAGTGCGGCGCGCGTGGCGAGGGCGGGGTAAGCGGGGCGTTGCCTGCTGGTTCGGCTACCGTCCGTCCTCGATGGTTTCGAGTTCCCTCACGCGCACTTCGCGGGCGGCGTGATCGACTTCCGCGCCGGTTGCGGGCCGACGCTAGCCCGCATATTTCATGCTTTCTGCGTCCTTTTTCCGGCGTTGGTCGGCGGACAGGCGGTGAGCTTGCGTGAGCGTGCGTCCTATGCGGGCTAAAAGCAAAACCGCTTGGGGTTTTGCA
>Ga0163144_10008004_pt1 | contig 22974 bp, 19 predicted proteins | sample OliLak19BULKMAT1_FD_123175 | JGI IMG/M metagenome (GOLD analysis project Ga0163144, IMG submission 123175) | Freshwater microbial mat bacterial communities from Lake Vanda, McMurdo Dry Valleys, Antarctica - Oligotrophic Lake LV.19.BULKMAT1 | ecosystem: Environmental > Aquatic > Freshwater >...
ACTCTCCTAACCCTTGAGGAATTTCTCCGTGAGGCGTCGGTGCCACTTCACATCTTTCCAATGGCTGAAATGAGGGTGGAGATAATTGTGCGGGGTCCATCCCCACATCTTGAATTCAATCGCATCCTCCACAGACCACTCTGCCCACTCTAAGAGCCATGACCAATCCAGATCAGGGCTGTCATGATAGTACCAACAAGCCCAAGATTCGGTCGTCGTCAGCGGTGTCCCACGTTCCGCCGCCCAACGCGCAAATTGCGCAAGGCGGTGACGTTGGCTAGCCCGCAGCATCGGAGCGACAGAGCGCGCTTTATTACAGCGGTCATTAAAGTCCTTGTGCCAGTCGGTTTTGGTCATGAAGTCACCCATGTACTGGCCAAATTTCGTCCGCCAAGACCAGCGAGGATCGCAGCTACCAAAAAAATGGACATCGAGGCAGTCAATTTCCAGAGGGAGCTTGATCCATTTGACGTCATCATGCATGGAGATCGTAAAACGTAGCTCGGGAAATTCCATCATCAGGACTTCCATAGCGGCATTTACATCGCGGGTGACGTAGTCGTAGCCCTTCTGAGTATGCCATCCCTCTCCGGCCTCGGCTTGGATTTTTTTACCCCTATAATCCGGGAGAAAAAAAGGGCATTCATTATGGATATCGACATAGAGCAGCCCGTCAAAACCCAGCCGGTCTTTCCAGAGGCGCAGTTGTTTGGCCCAGACCTCGGCGGCCTCGACATGGTTGGTCGGCTGGTGACGCGGTGTAGCAAAAGATTTAGGATCGTGGAACCACCAAGAGCTCAGGGTGTAGTGCAAATTGCGCGCCCTCATTTTTTCGACGAATTCAATCACCCATTCACCCGCGGGGCCTTGGTTGGCTGATCTCCCGCACCACGGCATTTGAGGTTGGTTCGGGTCGGGGAAAATAATCTCTTCAGAGGGATTTGCGAGGTCGATGACTTGCGGCATCGGATCAATGCGGATCGTGTTATAACCGCGTTCCACAGCCTGATCGAGGACGAGATCGTAGTCCTCGAAAGATCCCCCTTTGTGGTGGCGCTGGATATAGGCCGTATCCCACATGATCATTGTCAGGCGTTTGGGATTGAGAAATTCGCGGATGTCCCAAGTGGACAGTGAGGTGGATTGGTCCGGGGATGAACTGTGTGAGGCGACGGGGTTCGGAAAGTCCATAAAAAGAATTTGGTGATTGTTGAATTATTTTTTGCTGGTGGGAGTTTTATTTCCCCGAGATCATCAATTAACCGACCGAGATGGCAAGGGGAAATCCTGACGAACCAGATATCCATCAAGACTGTTCAGGTATGGATGCATTCCTCTTCCGGAAATCACGGGCGGAGAGCCCGTAGGTTTTCCGGAAGCGGCGGGAAAAGTAGAGTGGATCTTCAAATCCCACCTGCCGGGCGATTTCTCCGATGGTCAGGCCCGACATGGCTAAAAGGCGGGCAGCCTCCTGCAGCCGCAAATGCCCCATGTAATCACCGGGAGAGCCTCCCAGATACTTTTTCCAATAACGGTGGAGGCTGATTGCGGATATCCCGTGCTCGCGGCAGACGGTTTTCAGGTTAATCGTCCGGTGGTAATTCCCAGCGAGATATTCACGGATCACCTTGATTTTTTTGGCACCTGCGTCCTCCTTTTTATCCGTCCTACTTCCCACCCGGCTTTTAAAAAGGATGAATTCACACAGGCGATCGATTTCGTCTGCGACACCCGGTTGGTGCCCCCGCTTCATGAGTTCATGAATATGGTCGGACTGCTGCCGGATAAAGAGGCTATTTTGCATCGGCCAAAAAGGGTGAGCGGGATCGATAAGACCCGATTTTTTAAGCACAGCCATCACCGAGGGGGTGCAAGCGTAGGCGAACTCTTCCCAATCCCCATCCGCCCCATACTCATGCAAAGGGCCGGGCCATTGGGTAACGACAAAAGGAGCCGTCACCCGGCAGGAATGTGGCCCGAGTTTATATTGGCCCGTACCCCTAAAAATGAATGATACATTAAAAGTCTCAAAGCGCATCTGCGCAAATTGCGTTTTGCGCGGGTGGTAATAGAGTTCCTTGACCCGGAAAGGAGATTGGAAGAGGCGGGGGAGAGCGGCTATTGAATTGTAATAAAAGTCCATATATTTGAGATAAACATCCATTCTAAAGACAAAAGAGATCTGCTAGGTTGAAATTATATGACCACACCACAACTGTCCACATTTTCCATCTCCGACCAGGATGTCGAGTTCTATAAAGAAAACGGCTATCTCATGCTCGGCAAAGTCATGAGTGATGAAACACTCGAAAAATTCCGCGCATTGATCCCCACACTCCCGAAACGGCCTGAGGATAAAGGAACCTTTTTTTACACTCAGCTACGAGGGAAACATCCCCTCATCATGGATTTTGCGACCGAGGGAAATCAGATCGAAGCGATGAAAAAATTAATCGGGCCGAACTTGCGTTGTTGGTTCGATCAGTTCGTAGTCAAAGCCCCTGACACTGCTGATAAAGCGAGAAATACATTTCCCTGGCACCAAGATAATGGTTATGGCGGATTAGAACCCGGCACAAATATCACCGTCTGGTTCGCCCTTGATGATGTCACCCCGGACAATGGTTGCGTCTGGGTCGTGCCCGGCAGCCATAAAAAAGGGCTGATCCCGCACATTAAAAAATCGGAGGATTCCTGGCACATCGAGGTGGATGTCGAAGGCAATGGCACTCCCGCAAATTTAAAGGCAGGTGAAGCCATCGCCTTTACAGGCTACACCCTACACCGTTCACTCCAGAATCAAACAAACAACGATCGCCGTGCCTTCTTCCTCGAATACTGTGATGCAGATGCTCTCGACAAAGGAACCCCGATCAACCAACACCCCCCCGATGCTTTTTACGCAGGCGGCATGTCCCCCGTCATCTGCGGCGTATCAAAATATAATCCTTAATCTCAAAGCAACCCCCATCATCAGCAAATGATGGGTGGGGGTGCCCTTCAACGCAGCAATTTGCTCACTTCTTGTCTGGAGGCGTGGATGACACTAGTGGACTATCCCCCGGCGACGACCCGGATGACCTCGAGGTTATCTGCCTGGTGCAATTTGCGTGTGGACCACTCAGAACGGAAGAGGGCTTCGCCATTAATCTCCACAGCGACAGTGCGAGGCTCGATTTCCTTTAAGGACAAAAAGCCGTCGATGGTTAATTCACTATCGACTGTCATCTCTTGCCCATTGGCCTTAAAAACAATTTGCTCCATAATACAGATCCACCCCCTCCGGGCGACTACACTCCCATGATCACACGGTCCCAGTCTTTCCATACCGTTTCATACCCCATCTTGTGGAGCATAGCGGCCATCTGAGCGGCGGAACGGGTATCGGATATTTGGAATTGTTCCTCAGCATCCGTCAAATATTCGCCTTCGGACCGAATCGTCTCGACGGATTCATAACAACTGGAATCCTGAGGTTTACCCGCGACAGTCAGATGGACATTTTGTTTGCCAGCACCCGTGTAACCGCCGGGTTCGGTTTTTGCCCCCGCACTCATCATCGTAATGCCCAACGGGACAAGACCGTCGCGTAATGGGGCGGGTTCACGCGTCGAAAGGACGATACCCACCTGCGGGAAAGTAATCCTCATGGCACAGATCAACCGGACAAACTCGATATCTGTGACAGGGAATTTTGGATCGTAACTGCCCGCTGCCGGACGCAAGCGGGGGAAAGAAACGGTTATTTGGGATTTCCAACAATGTTTCAGGAGATAATCACAGTGTGCGGCCAATGAGATGGCTTCCCTCCTCCAATCAGAGAGTCCTAACAAGGCTCCGATACCGATCCGGCGAAATCCCGCGGCAAACCCGCGCTCCGGTGTTTCGAGTCTCCAGTCAAAATCTTTTTTTGGCCCGGCTGTGTGGACGACCCCGTAAACATCGCGGTCATAGGTCTCCTGATAAACGATGAGTCCTTCGGCGCCAGCTTCAACCAGCGGAATATATTCATCCGTTTCCATAGGCCCGACCTCGATCGATAGAGCTGGGACAAAATCCCGGAGCCGCAGGATCACCTCACGGAGATAACCAGAAGAGACAAATTTCGGGTGTTCGCCGGAAACGATGAGCAAATTGCGGAAGCCTTCCGCAACGAGATGACGGGCTTCTGTCGCTACATCCTCCACGTCCAATGTGACCCTGAGGATGGGGTTATCACGGGAAAACCCGCAGTAAGCACAATTATTAATACATTCATTACTGACATACAACGGCGCAAAAAGGCGAATCGTACGCCCGAAATATTTTAATGATGTTTGATGGGCCTCGTGAGCAAGTTGCTCGAGAGAAATCCCGGAAGAGGGGGAAATGAGTTGCTCAAATCTCCTGACAGCGGGACTTTTCTCACGATCCAAACGGTTAAAAACTTCCACAAATGACATACGGACTTAAAATTAGCAAAAGCGGAACGCTTTTCAATGGTTGCGGTGAACTTTTATGGCAGAAGATTTAAAATGATTCCTTTTATCGGCAAAATAGTCTTTCAGACTCTCCGCCACAAAACCGGTTATCCGTTCAAAATGGGCAATATCATCCTTATCCACGTGTTTAGACATGTAAATCTCCCCGATCACGGCGGCATTAATTTTAATGGCCTTCACACAAGTATAAATCTGGCCTTTATTAATCAATTCCTCTTCAAGAGCGTGGGGGACTAATTCATCCCACCGATAATTTTCACTCATCTCGGGATCGAACGAGTGGAACTCAAATTTCTCCACCTCCAAACGGGCCAAGACAATCTCAAAATGTTTCCACGGATCGAATGAGGAACCCGCCACGATAGATTTTTGCCGCCAGAACATCATCTGTTCCTGAGCTGCTTTCGATTCACGTCGCCGGCCGAGGCTGCGGATGATCTGGGCACCGAGACTAGCATAACTTTTGATATAACCGAGCTGCCGGACGAGTACGAGGATACTCAGGAGGGAAATCCCGATAAATAGGGGAAGTAAACGTCCCTGAGTCCAAAAGACTAGCATAGCCGAAAAACTCAAAAGGCCGCAGGCTGAATACAGGATTAAAATCACGCGCCTCGTCGAAAAACCTATATCTACCAAACGGTGGTGGATGTGTTCACGGTCACCAAAGAAAAGGGGCAACCCGCGCATTCCCCTCCGGATAATCGCAAGTGCCGTATCTAATACCGGGAGGCCTAAGGCGAGGAACGGGGCAATCAGGGCCAAGGCCACCTCGCCTTTTCGGGAATTCACCAAGGCGATCGAACCAATCAAGAATCCCAGGAAATAAGCACCCCCATCCCCGAGAAAAATCCGGGCTGGCGGAAAATTATAAAACAGGAATCCCCCAAGCACTCCGACCATTCCGAAACAAATCAATGTCAAGGGCTCGGTATTCGAAGCCAATATCCCGAGGGTGATCATCAAGAAAATACAGACGCCGGCGGCCAACCCGTCAATCCCGTCAATGAGGTTGATAATATTCACTGTCGAAACAAGCCAAATAATCGTCAGCGGCAAACTCAAAAAGCCAATCGAATGCCCGAAAAGCATCTCGATGCGTATCCCCAATAAAAAGGCCACGACAGACACCAAAATCTGCAAAACCAATTTCACCTTTGCACCCAGCGGTCGAATATCATCCCAAAACCCGACTACAAACATGAGGGATGAAGACAACGCCAGACTCAGCACCTCGATATCCAAATGGTTATTCCTCAAATAACTCATGCCCAAAAGAATCACGAGAAAACTCATGAATATAGCCAATCCTCCCACCCTCGGCACTGGTTTGCGATGGGTTTTCCTGCCCCGATCCGGGCGATCTACCAAACGCCTGCGTATAGCCCAAATCCTGACAAAAGGCACTAAAAGCAGTGTTATGCCGAAGGCAAAGAATGTTAATGCGATAACTTTAATCAAAATATTATAAAATTAAACTAAATTTAACTATTTTAGCCCATCATTCAAGTATAATACTGTCAGAGTTATTTCAGATTTAACCTGATATATGGGTAAACCTGACTCATTCATTTTATGGCCTATTCAAACTTTCAAATAACGCTCCATTTTGATTCTTCCGCCGCAAATTGTCCTTAATATTGCAAAGCTGTTTCGGGTAGTGGAACGATCAAAATCCGGAGTGCCCCCCTATTCATGACTCGGTAATCTTCCAGCGGAGAATCATGATTGGTCATGAAAACCAGGCATTCTCGGAGGGAACATGACTGATAATGACTTTACCCGCCCCTGGATCGGCTTGGATCCATTCTTGATTCCCCAGATACATAAGCATGTGTATGCCGTCCTGTGTCACGGCGAGATCACCGAGTTTTCTCGATGTGTAATCCACCATATTAAGATTCTTATCTTCACCGATGAATGTGGTTTTATCTCCTGTGATATGGCCCATGCTCCGCGCCGACTGGTCATTCCACCAGAGATCAATCCCCTCACGGATCAATGAGGGATTCAGCATAATGACTCCCCTCTTAAGGCAGGCAAGGATGAGGGATTTCCGGGGAAGCCCGAAGCAGTCGATACCTGTATCATTTTCCCCGCCCCAATAATAAGGCCGTCCCACATACATCCGGGCAAAGGAACAAGTATCTGCAGCAAGTTGCTCCCCTTGGGGCCTACGCCCGGGCAGTATGAGGAGTGCAGCAATAAACAACACTCCACCAAAAAGCGAATAACGGAACCGCTATTCTCCCACCACGATAGAACAACAGCACTCCGCCGCTGATTCAAACAAAGAATAAAGATTTAAGAACAGCCCGAGCTATTGATTGCCGGGGTAATTTTCCCGAGATTGAAAAAATTTGCAGCACCTATGCATTACTGGGTCGTGGCGGCTGGAGAGGGAGCCGGTGTAGGGACAGACTGGGATGCGGGTGGCGCAGACGGGGAAAATTTTGGGTTAAACTTTTTCATTTCCGTCTGATATTGCTGAGCGATGTAACGGAGCCTTTCCTTTTCTTTACGTTCAATCACGGCAAGGGCTACGGCATCAGCCATGGTTTTTTCCATTTCCTCCATTTGGGCCTTCAGCTGCTCGGCTTCTCTTTTGGAATTAGCTGCAATGGCGGCTGATGTCTTTGCGATCTTGATCTCCACGTCCTTACGTGCCAGTAAATCAGCACTCTCAGCCTTGATTTTTTCTTCGATTATCCGGGCTTTTTCCTCGCTGGCTTTTGTAGCTGCCTCCGCCTCAGTTGTTTTCTTTTTTTCTTCACTGACAAGTGTCGTGGCTGATTTTTTGGCCTTATCGATTTCCTTTTGTAAATCAGCTACAGCCTCCTCATGTTTTGAGGATAACATGAAAAAGACTCCTCCGGCTCCTAGGCCTAACCCGACTAAAAGAGCAATGACCGGTAAAAGAATTTTATTGAGTCCTCCCGAGGATTTTAATTTGGCCCAAGGTTTAGCCACATTCGTCATTTCAGGATTTGCTTCAGTGATATTTACAGCGGATGCATCCTGTGAAGGAGTAATCGGAGGCACTCCGAGTGAGGGGGGAGTCGGAGGTAGTGGGGCATTCTGCGGCGAGGATCCAAGAGGTGCTGGGGCCGCGACCTGAGGTTTTGACGCCTCATGTTTTTGAACAAGTTTTAAGGAGGTTTTGAGTTTATCAGTTTCTTCAGACATGGTTTATCTCCCTTTATCCATTTTGTTTGTTTAAAAATCCCGCCCCGCGTAATGGGCGGAATCTGGTACATTCAACCTTAAATCTTGAGTAGTTCAGCTTCTTTTTTCTCCAGCTGGCCGTCAATGTGTTTTACATATTTGTCGGTGTATTCTTGGATTTCTTTTTCAGCGGTTTTTAAGTTGTCCTCTGTGATCTTTCCGTCTTTTTGGAGTTTTTTGAGGTCTTCAATCCCGCTGCGGCGCACGGCACGGACAGCTACGCGCCCGTCTTCCGCCATTTTTCGGACGACTTTCACCATTTCCGTGCGGCGTTCCTGTGAAAGCTCGGGGATCGGAATGCGGATGATTTTTCCGTCAATATTTGCTGACAATCCGATATTGGCTTTTTGGATCGCCATGGCGATGGCTTTGAGAATACTCGAGTCCCACGGTTGGATCAGGATCATGCGGGGTTCTGGTGTGGATATACTCGCCACCTCGCGCAATTTGCTCAGTACGCCTTCATAAGCTTCCACATGGAGATTCTCCACGAGGCCGGGGTTTGCTTTGCCTGTGCGGATCGAGGACATTTCGTGCTCCACGCTATCCATACATTTCTGCATTTTATCGTCGGTTTCTAATAGTACATCATCAAGAGTTATCATAGTCGCCTTTTTGTAAAAAAAATCACATCCGCACCCACAAGGCCATCGAATAAGCCCGGCGGAACTGTTTATTATTCAATCACTTTGTGTTTCCGGAGGAATGGCTCCAGCTCGGCGGCCCCGAAATCGGAGAGGATGTCTTCCCCCCATGTCATAGTGGGGGCTTTACTCTGACCGCTAATGCGGATCATCTCCACAAACGCTTTCTGGTCTGAGATCACGTCGATACGGTTGTATTGAATTCCATGGTTATCGAGGAAATCAATCGCTTCTTCGCACCAAGGGCAACCGGGCTTTACATAAAGATCAGGAATAATAGTACTCATACGATTAAATATTAGCAAAAAACGAACTACTGACGACTAAAGAAACAAAAAATTTACTTCGTCTTATCCCCGGTCAACTGGAGGATTTCCCGGGACCTTTCCAATGAGTCATCAAAAGTAGCCTGAAAATTTTCTTTCCCAATAACATTAATAAACCCTGCTTTCTGCAAAAGCTTCAGGGGTTGAAGGTGGATGCCACTGATGATCACAGTGCCCCCTGCATTTTTCAGGCGTTCCACGACGCTCTCCAGTGCGTTTAATGCCGTGGCATCCATTGCTGTCACCAGGTGTAATCTTAAAATCAGTATTTTGGGTAATTCACCCATTCCCTCCATGGCATCTTCCATTTTTTCCGCTGCCCCAAAAAGAAACGGCCCGAAAATCCGGTAAACTAAGACCCCTTTCGGGATGTCCTTACCTTGCGCCATTTGCGAGGGGCTCTCGAGCATATCCTCACCGGTCACGAGGGAAACCTCGGTTGTCTCTGAAATGCGCCGGATAAAAAGCATGGCGGCCAGGACCATGCCGATTTCCACTGCGACGACCAGATCGAAAATCACGGTCAAAAAGAATGTCGTCAGTAACACCGCAGCATCACTCCGCGGCATCTTCCCGAGACGCTTGATCTCATGCCATTCCCCCATCCTTAGGGATACTGCCACCAACACCGCAGCCATAGCCGCCATCGGGATATAAACTGCGTAACGGGCAAAAAGAATAACAATCAGTAAAAGGGTAATCGAATGAATCAAACCCGAAACAGGGGTTTTCCCCCCATTATTAATATTAGCCGACGTCCGGGCAATGGCACCGGTGGCGGGCAGCCCTCCGAAAAACGGGCAAACAATATTGGCAATGCCTTGGGCGATGAGTTCTGTATTACTGTCATGCCGGTCATTCGTCATGCCATCGGCCACAACAGCGGACAAAAGGGACTCTATGGCACCCAGTAAAGCCAGAGCTGTAGCCGGACCAATCAAACTCCGGATCAAGGCCAAATCAAAATGAGGTAGATGAAACTCCGGTAATCCGGAAGGAATCGCGTTTGTCCCAAATTTCGCCCCTACCGTCAGGATCCCGGACGAATCTCCCCACCCAAAAGCCGCGACAACGACCGTTACCAAGAACATCGCAACAATCGAACCGGGTAAACGTTTCCAGCCAAATTTCGGCCACATTAAAATGAGTCCCAGGCAAACGATGGATGCACCCAAGGTCGCCAGATTGACCATCCCTATATTTTCATAAAACCATCGGAGCTTTTCAATAAATTCTCGGGGGGGTGGGGTCTTTCCTGTGATCCCGAAGAAGTCTGCAAGTTGTGTCGCCATAATCGACACAGCAATACCGGTCGTAAATCCACTCGTCACCGGCCACGGGATAAATTTAATGAGTGTTCCCATCCGAGTAATCCCCATAATGACAAGGATCGTTCCCGCCATCAAAGTCGCTACCACAAGGCCGGAGTACCCATGTTTTTCGACAATCAGCAGGACCACAGGAATAAATGCCGCGGTAGGTCCCCCGATCTGGACACGGGTGCCACCGAGCAATGAGATCAGGAACCCAGCAAAAATCGCGGTAAATAGCCCGATGGCAGGCGCAGGATAATTTGTGGCGACTCCTGCGGGGATACTGGCAATTCCTAAGGCCATCGCCAAAGGCAAGGCAATCAGCCCGACCGTAATGCCGCCCATGAGATCACTCGTAAAATCCCTCCCCTTATACCCCTGCTTAAAAACATCAATGATTCTGGGCTGGAAAAAGGGACGTTTCTTTTTCTTCTGGGAGTTCATGTCAAAATACTTCTTCCTGTCATGATCAAATCTTCCCCTCCGGTATATGACGATTAGCCACTATAGCAACTCAAATCAGGGGGCTTCCCTCCGATAAACCGGTAGAAGTCTGTCCTGTTTTATTATTTATATAAAAACATCAATCCCCGATTATACGCCGTGTTTTTACGTCTAAATATGTCATTAGAAAAAATTATTTGGACTTGCGGGCGCGGGATTTGAACTTAAAAAATTACCCATGGTTGATCTTCATTTTGAAAAAGTCGCTAAGGAACTCTCACTAAAACCCATTCAGGTTAAAGCCGTTTCCCTCCTGATTGAAGGGGGGGCCACGGTGCCATTCATCGCCCGTTACCGTAAGGAAATCACCGGCTCCCTCGATGAAGTGCAAATCGCGAAAATCCGTGACCGTCTCACTGAGCTAGTCGACCTAGACTCCCGTCGTGAATCAATCCTCAAATCCCTGACCGAACGCAATTTGCTCCACGACACCTTGAAAAAAGGAATCGAAGCCGCCCAAAACCTCAATGAACTCGAAGATCTTTACCAGCCCTATAAACCCAAAAAACGCACCCGCGCACAAATCGCCAAGGAAAAGGATCTCGAACCCCTAGCCGATCTTATTTTTGATTCACAAGAAACGGTGGATCCGGTCACGGAAGCCCGGAAATATATCAACCCTGAAAAAGAAGTGAAAACCGAGGAAGACGCCCTCGTCGGGGCGCGGGATATCATTGCCGAAAAAATCAGCGACGACAAAACTGCGCGCGAGAAAATCCGCGCCCTTTTCCTCCAGCACGCCGAGATCAAATCCCGGGTGGTGCCGGGCAAGGAAGAGGAAGGGTCCAAATTCAAGGATTACTTTGAATGGGTCGAGCCGATCCGTTCGATCCCCTCGCACCGTTTGCTGGCGATCCGCCGCGGGGAAGCCGAAGGATTCCTTTATTACCGTATCCAGCCAGCCGAAGACCAGGCGATCAATATCCTCGAAGACCTTTTCTGCAAAGGCAAATCTGCCGGCGCACTCCAAGTCAAGGCGGCCATTAGTGATTGTTATAAACGGTTATTAAGCCTGTCGATGGAAACAGAAGCCCGGCTCGATGGGAAAAAAAGGGCTGATCAAGAGGGCATCCGCGTTTTTGCCGAGAACCTGCGTGAATTGCTTTTAGCCTCTCCCCTCGGTCAAAAGTGTATTCTCGCCCTCGACCCAGGCTTCCGCACTGGCTGCAAGCTCACGATCCTCGATGCCCAAGGCAAATTGCTCCACAATGATGTTATTTATCCAGCCATGGGGAAAATGGAGGTCGAAGAATCCGCTGTTAAAATCCGCGGCTTTTGCCAACATTTTAAAATCGAGGCCATCGCCATCGGTAACGGCACTGCCAGTCGTGAAACAGAGACTTTTGTCAAAGGACTCAAACTCGCCCCCTCTATTACTGTGGTCATGGTCAATGAAAGTGGTGCCTCCATTTACTCCGCCTCGGACGTCGCCCGTGAGGAATTCCCCGACCACGACATTACCGTCCGTGGCTCGGTGTCCATCGGCCGGCGCCTACAAGACCCGCTGGCGGAACTCGTCAAGCTCGATCCAAAATCAATCGGGGTCGGCCAATACCAGCATGATGTCGAGCAGACACTCCTGAAACGCGGGCTCGATGATGTCGTCATTTCCTGTGTGAATAATGTCGGGGTCGAGGTGAATAGCGCGAGTAAACAACTCCTGAGTTATGTCTCCGGTCTCAACGCACAAATCGCCCTAAATATCATTAATCACCGGAATGAAACCGGTCCCTTCAAATCCCGGGCCGACCTGCAAAAGGTCCCGCGCCTCGGGCCAAAGGCATTTGAGCAGGCCGCAGGATTCATGCGCATCCGCGGGGCTACAAACCCCCTGGACTCAAGTGCAGTCCACCCCGAAAGTTACCATGTCGTCGAAAAAATGGCTACGGATCTGGGATGCTCCGTCACGGACCTTATGTCGAAGGAGGAACTCCGCAAAAAAATCGATCTCCACAAGTATGTCGATGATAAGGTAGGGCTCCCCACGCTCAAGGATATCATGAATGAGCTAGCCAAACCCGGACGCGACCCGCGCCAGCAATTTGAAGCTTTTAGTTTCGCCGAGGGCGTTAATGAAATGAGCGACCTAAAGACCGGTATGAAACTGCCGGGCATCATCACCAATGTCACCGCTTTTGGTGCCTTTGTAGATATCGGTGTCCACCAGGACGGCCTCGTCCACGTCAGCCAGCTCTCAGATCAATTTGTCCAAAATGCTGCCGATGTCGTCAAAGTGGCCCAACGCGTCGAAGTCACCATCACAGAAATCGACCTCGCACGTAAACGTATCGCCCTATCCATGAAGAAAAATCCTGTTATCGGAGAGAACCGTGCCGGTGGCGGGGGACCAAAACCTAAAACTGACAGTGCACAGCGTAACCCAAGTCGCGGCAGCTCCTCCTCCGGTTTCGGCAGCGCCTTTGGGGATGCTTTTTCCAAGCTGAAATGAGGTTCATCAACCTCCCCCCTAGATTTAGGAATCCGACGCGGGGAATTTTGCTTCGAGCTGTTTTAATTTCGCTTCCAACTCAAGGACTTTTTTGCGGAGGACGGGTAACCTCTTCATGGAGGCTTCCATTTGGTAAAAATCTTTCATTTCGCGGGCGTGGAACTGGCTGGACCAGATTCGTTTGGGGGGGACATCCTTACTGACCCCTGATTGCGCGGCCACAATGGCGCCGTCTCCTATTTCGATATGGCCGATAATGCCGACTTGCCCTGCGATAATCACATTTTCACCGATCACCGTGCTGCCAGAGATCCCGACTTGGGCGACGATAATTGTATTCTTCTTTACCACGACATTGTGCCCGATCTGCACGAGGTTATCGATTTTGACTCCCGACTGTATCCACGTGCGTCCAAAGCGGGCGCGGTCGATTGTCGTATTAGCACCGATCTCGACATGATCATCGATCTGGACTATCCCCGTCTGGGGAACCTTACTATTAGCACTCTGTAAATCAAATCCGAAACCATCAGAACCAACCACGACACCACTGTGGATCACCGCATGATTGCCGACCTTACAACGTTCCCGGATAGAGACATTTGAGTAGATTAGACAATTTTCACCGATCTGGGTAAATGCCCCTACATAACAATTTGCACCAATGACCGTATGGTCGCCGATGACAGAATATTCGCCAATGACGGCATTTGGCTGGATACACGCTGAAGGACTCACCTTGGCAGTAGGATGGATGACAGCCGACGGGTGGATCCCTTGGTCATACACAATGGCCATGGGGGCAAAAAGGCCTGCGACAATGGAAAAGGCCTGGGAAGGGTTTTGTGTTTTAATGAATGCTTGGCCGTGGCGGGGTAATCCGTTGTAATCTTCTGGGAGGATAATAATCCCTGCCGTACTTTGGGCCACTTGTGGTAAATACTTTTTATTTCCCAAAAAAGACACTTCAGTCTCGGTGGCCGCCTTCAGGCTGTTGACCCCATTAATACAAGGGTACCCGTAAGTCCCCACGATTTGTCCGGGGACCAGTCCTGTCAGTTTTTCCAAGGATACTTCCACTCGGATTTCCCGTGACAAAATTATGGTTTCTTTGCAGGTGCGGGAGTAGCACTTGCTGGCGGTTTATTGGCATTCAATGTCTTCGAAATATCATCGCTGATATCCATGGAAGTCATGGAATAAAGGACAGTAGGCGCGCCATTTGCCGTTGATCCGCTGATTTCAAAAACCATTGTGTATCCTTCTTTTTTAGACTTATCATTGACGACCTTGCGGATGTCATCAACGATGCCTGTGCGCATCCGATCGGATGCATCGGCGAGCTGGCGGCGGCGTGTGGCGTCAAACTCTTGGAGCTCCCTCATGCGTTGCTCATATTCGGCACCCTTCATGACAAAAGCTTTTTTCTTTTCTTCCTGGACCTTTTCGGCGGTGGCTTGGTTTTTTGCTTCGTTACGCAGGACATTCATTTCATCCATGATTTTTTTGAGGCCATCCACATACACCTTACGCTCGTTATTATAACTCTCGGCTTGTTCCTTTAGGCGTTTTTCAGCATCAGCCTTTTTATAATAACCCTCAAAGATTTTATTCATGTCGACCGTGGCGAACTTTGCATTCTGGGCCTGTGCAAAATGCGCAGTACCCACTAATAAGACCATAAGGATAAGCTTCTTAATCATAAATTTCATTATTCCAGAAGGTTAACTACTTTTAGAATTGATATCCAACATTAAATTGGAATTTACCATGGGATTTATTATACTGGTTCGACTGGAGCGGATAACCGTAATCAAGACGGATCGGACCGATAGGTAAATTTAAACGTAACCCGATACCCGCATCGGAGTTATAATCATCCGGTGAAAAGTCCCACGCCCCGGAATTTACAAATCCTCCGTCGTAGAATACTGCACCGCGGACACGTTCAATAATCGGGAATGTATATTCTGTGGTGAAATTTGCAAAGCTCAAACCACCAACGGCATTACCTTGGGAGTCATATGGACTGACCGCACGGTAGGCGAAACCACGCATATTATTTGCACCACCCAAGTAGAAGCGGTCAAAGATCGGCACTTGTGTCCCAGCCCCCCAGAAATTCCCAGCACCGGCGCCACCGTTGAGCACGATGATATTATCCTTGAAGATTTCAAAGTATTGTGAGCTTTCCACGGTCATTTTGTAAATCTGTACATTCCCGCCCAAAGGACCACCGGCTAACTCGGTAAAAGCCTCAGTCCGGTTCCCTTTACGCGTCAGGAACACATTGTCGCGCGAATCATAAACAGCATTTGCATTGATCGAACTCTTTGTGTAATTGCCTGCTTGGCTCAAGTAGAAAGGATCCGTGGTTTGGAGGTTATAAATATTGATATTCTCCAAACGATATCCAACACCCGTCCGCCAGAATTGGCCCCAAGGTTTTTCCAAGCGTGTGGCAAAACCGTATGTGCTTTGGTTGTACAAGGTACTGTAATAACTGGCCGTGCGGTACCAAGCATCCACACTTAAGGAAAGCATCTTGTCCAAGAACCAAGGCTCGACAAAGGCCAAGGTATAATCGGAACGTTGAGCACCGTACTGAACGCGTAAACGGGCTTTTTGTCCGCCACCGGTGAATTTCGGCCAGTTAGCGATATCAAAGTTACCTTGTGTCAACTCGGCAAACCCGAGGATTGAGTCGATGGAGCTGAAACCGGCACCGAAAGTGAATGAACCTGTTTTTTGCTCGTCGACCTTCATGACGAGGTTTTTGCGGGTGGGGACACTGGTTTCCTCAGGATAAGTTTCCACCTTGGAGAAATAACCTAAGTTCTGGAGGCGGGCTTTACTGGCATCCACACTCACGGAGTTATAAACATCACCAGGTTTAACAGCAAGCTCGCGGCGGATGACTTTATCCTTGGTGACTGTATTTCCCTCGATTTTGACTTTTTGGACAAAAGATTGCGGACCTTCTTTAATTTTATAAACCACATCCATCATACCTGTCTGGATATTGGCCTGCACTTCGGGCAGGACACGGGTATCAATATACCCGTCTATGCCATAGAGGTCTTGGATGGACTTGATATTCTCTTCATTGCCTTTTGGTGAAAATGTCGCTCCCGCTGGCATGGTGATCTTGGCCATGACCTTGTCAGTGGTATAAAGTTCATTTCCTTCCACCGTGATGGAATTCACCTTGTATTTGATTCCTTCAAAAACAACCAATGTCACATTCATTTCGCGGTCATTGAGGTACTCGTATTGGATGTCTTTAATCTCGAAATCAATAAAGCCCTGATTCATGACGTAGGTTTTTAGCTTGTCCAAGTCAGCTTCAAATTGCTCCTTCTTGAGTTTGCCCGTACCCATGATCCACGAGAGCCAATCTTCTTTTTTGGTCTTCATTTCCTTGCGGAGGGTTTTTGCATCGAGCTGTTTAAGGCCGTCAAAATTAATTTGTTTGATGACGTATTTACCGCCTTCATCGATGTTATAGGTCACTGTGGAACGCCCAAATTGTTCATTCGTATCGATCTTGTAGGTCACAGCGACATTTGGAAAACCCTTTTTCTCGTAAAGCTCGGTGATTTTCTGGGCATCATCGGAGATTTGTTTTTCGTCAATCACACTACCCGGTTTAGTTTTAATTTCTTTACGGATGGCTTTTTCTTTCAGGGATTTAAAACCTTGGACAACGACTTCTTTCACGGTGGGTTTGCCCTGGACGATGACGACGACTTTCACGCCGTCCATGAGGGGTTCGTCATAAATACGGAGGTTTGTGAAGAAACCTGTAGCATAAAGGTTACGGATATCTTCTTCAATGGCTGTCTGGCTGAAACCTTGCCCGACAGTGGTCCTCATATTGGAGAGAATCACATTCTTCGTGACAGTCTGGGGGCCAGCGTATTGGACTTCGATTTCACGGACGATCGGTCCGGAATTCGCGCCATCAGGTTGTGAGGTCGATGTCTGGTTTTGTGCCCAGAGAGGCACAACAACAAGCATCGCGAAAATGGTTAATAAAATCTTCTTCATCTTTTGATTGGTTTGGTAATGGCGACTTTCTACTAATTGCAAAGTAAGAAGTCAAACGTTAATTATTGGGATTGAGCAATTTCCTCTTACTCCTATCCCAGATTTCATCCAGCCTTTTTTTTAATTCTTTGTCAGCAATTTGCGCGCCGAGATATTTGGCATATTGATTTAGCAAGGAAATCAATCCCTTTAAATCGCGTAAATCCACGTATTCAGCCCTTATTTTCCCACTTTTTGACATATTATGATAATTCCCTAATGGCAAACACATAGCCCCTGTCTGATAATGATAAATCCTATAAGCTGTCCCTTCACAACTCCCCCCATACATCAGTCGTCTTTGAAACAGAAATTTTTTATTTTTTTTCACAAGTCCCTCTGCACAAGTAATTAATCCGGCGGTTATCTCCGGATCAAAAATACTGCTCCGGTCGCCCACCCTGACAATCGGCCCATCCCCGATCCGTGCATCAGGCAGAGCTTTACTATTCTCTATCGAAATGACTTTGCAATGAGCGGGGAGTAATTTCCCCCGGACAACAGCCATCGCCCCCACAAAACCTACCTCCTCAGCTCGGGAAAAAACAGCCGTCACATCGGCAACGGCTGACTCCTGTACGATTTGCCCAAATGCCGCGCAAATGGCCACAACCCCCATCAGATCATCACAAACGCGGCAATGCAGTAAGTTACCCCGCCGGACAAATCCCTTTAATTTCCACATTCCAAAGGCGAGCTGTTCCCGCACAAATTGTTTTTTTGAGGTGATCTGGAGTTCAATAAGCTTCTTTTTCCAGTCAATTACCCGCACAATTTGCGCCGTGGCGAGGTTTTTACCGTCCTTGGAAAATAGATCCACCGGGACAGATTTTTTCACGAAATATTCTTTAGCAACACCACCGAGGAATTCTGCACGCAAAATCCGGTCCGATTTCCATTCCTTGATTTCAAAACCAGGGTGATCGGTGTGAGCGGCAAATGCCACAGGCTGCTTCGCTAGAGGATGACGATAGCGCACGAGCAAATTGCCATAACGATCTTTCTTGAGGGTCACACGCGCCGTGCTCCCGCGTAAATGGAGCGCCCAAACCTCTAACCATGCCATCACGGCATATTCATGGTATGGCGCGCTCGGGAGAGTAACAATCTCGGCGACCAACTCGTGCAGGGGGTCTACAACGGGATCGGCCCTCATAACCCGCTCCCGCTTGCCCCCGGGGGATGCGTATCACGCCCGTGACCAAAGTCGGGTTCCTGCCGATCCACATAACGGATGATGGAGTCGGTAATTTCCAAAATACTCCGTCCCACAGTATTCACAAGGTAATGGGCCTGTTTATAAAGGGGTTCACGTTCTTCTAATATCTCTGTGATTCTCGCTAGGGGATCGGGCGCCTGCAAAAGAGGGCGGTGGGAATGGTGACGGGTGCGTTCATAGGCTTCCTCCGGGCTCAGCCAAAGGCAAATCACATGGGCACGGGTCAAGAGCTCCTGCAAATTTTCGGGATTCAGAATCGCACCTCCCCCGGTAGAGATCACGGCTTTGGTGTATCCCAAGACCTCTTTGATCATTTCCGCTTCTAACTTGCGGAAATGGTCTTCCCCCGACTGAGAAAAGATTTCAGCGATTGATCTCCCCTCACGGGCTTCTATCAAGTGATCTGTATCAATACAATCCCAACCAAGCCTTTGCGCCAAACGCCGACCGATCGTCGATTTGCCCGAACCCATGAATCCTATGAGGACAATATTTTTCACTAGCCACTGAATCTAACCAAACCCCGCCCACATGCGAAGCAGAAAAGACAGAACTGCCACCAAAAAGTCTCGGACTGTTTAAATGATCATCATCCCATTACTGAAAAATTGACCGAAAGCATCAAGCGGCATCTTGGATTCTGGTCAAGGAACGTCCGAGGACAAAAGCGCTTGAGAAATAACCTTGTTCAAAATCGCGTTTTAACTGGCGGTAATTCTGGTGCCGGTAAAAACAATGTGCGGTACTAAAACCGATCACTTCAAAGTAGGCGGGAATATTAAAGACATTGAATAATGCGCAGTCCCCGTCCTCGAAAATCACAAATATCCCGGCTTTACCGAGGAACTCGGTCAGATCAAAACAAAGGCCTATGGATCCTGGCACCCAATGTTGGTAAACGGCCTTCAGTAGGACAAGGGTTCCAACCGGTAGCGCGCGGGGGGTAATGGATATTCTCATGTTTGTTTCCATGATCACAGATAAGCACGGGCAAATGGCATACACGTGTCGTTCTCTTGACAGTCATGTGAATTTATCCTGATGGGCTGACTGAGGAAGGGCCAGAATGAGCTGATTGACTGGAGGAAAATGGCCTGTAAAAATAGCTCAAATCTCAGCCGGATCACTACGACTATTTTTAGGTTCAGTGCTCATTTAGGTTTTTCATTTATGTCGGAAAAATAGTGCCATGGGCATCTTGCCCATGGAGCTCACAGATCGTGGGCGAGACGCCCAAGGCACTGGTGTCTCCAGTGCGATTTGCACCACGAAGGATGATGGACGCGGGATGGCCCAAACGAATTCTCTAGGGCGAGCGGTCCTGCTTGCCTATCTGGAGCAATTTGCTGGAAAAAACATCTTAAATCCCAGCACGACACACTATGAAACTAAGTGTCATGCCAGCCTCACCGCTATTCGTTTTTAGATTTGATGACACGATTTCTTAATCCGATACAAAGGGCCAATATCCCTGTCACAAAAAGCAATGCATAGGTCCCTGGCTCAGGGATGACTGCGAGATAATAATATCCCGCTGAATAATAATACGTGACATAACGTCCAGCAGCTCCTGCAGTACCGTCAGTAGCTCCACCCCAGTTATTAAAAGTAAAATTCACCGCCCAAGCCCCTTGGCCCCCTTGAGTACCTGAAAAGTAATTTGAAAAAATGTTTTCAGTCCCCTTAACCCCAAAATGATAGGGGGCTGAAAATGTTCCCGCCCCTCCACCCATCGCAGTAGTGAAATCAAAGTTAATCGTGCCATTATTCGTGAAAGTAGTACCCACTCCTGCTATTTCTATCCCTGCAAATGATGGGGTACTGGATCCTCCCGGAGTTTGAATGTTAAATGTCGTATGATTAATAAAATTTCCCTGGACCCGGAAAAGGTCGCTACTCTGCAAAGTATCAATGGTTGAGCCGCTGGCAAAATTCACATTACCACCGTTAGTGACGGCACCGTTAAAGTTAAAAGTACCTCCACTATAAACATCTAGGTTCCCCTGATGCTTAGAGCCTATTCCCCTATTTAAAGTACCATTGTTTGTCACCCTCAAAAAGCTGATATTATTTGATGAACCGGCGGCGAGATTTAATGTCGCGGTCTGAACGCCATCTCCGAGGTTATAAATCCCTGCATTAGCCAAATAACTCATCCCACCCACACCGACGGTTAGCGTGCCACCATGATGGTGGATAGGTGATGAATTGTCCGTAAGAACTGTATTAGCCTCAACTGTTGACCCGCTTCCAGACAAGTAGAGATTATTTCCACCTATCGTCGGTGTGACACCCAAATCCAGTGTGTTGGTCACCTTTAAATAAGCTCCATTTGTGACATATAGATCAGAATAATGTCCCGTCCCGATTTTTACATTATTGAATAGGCCCGTGGATCCACTCATCACGACCTTATTCCCTTGGGAGCCAGTTGCATTTGCCACAAGCAAGTCCCCGCTAAAGTTGGCGTAGCTGCCATTGGACAGGATCAATGTGTTACCATTTGCCCCTAAGCCTCCACCGACGATTAGATTTCTACTGGCAGCATTTGTAGAAGTGAGAGTAGATTGATTCAGTGTCAGACTATTATTCGGTCCGCCGTTACCGACGTAAACATCACCGCCCAAGTTTACTGTTGAGGCGTTGAATACGGCTGAATTTCCGTCTGAGTCGGCAACCATGCCGATGCGTATCTGGCCGTTATTGGTCATACTCAGCGTACTGTTATTGAATACGGCTTTATTTCCCGTCTGCTGAGCATTTTCACCGACCATAAGGAAAGCGGTATTTGTCGAAAGGATAGTGGAACCTACCACAACCAAGAGATTGCTATTCGCGGCAGTCGAATTTCCAACCGAGAGACTAGAATTGAAGTGAAGTGTAGAATTTGTGATATAAGCGGAGTTATTATCCGCACCATTACCGCCTATATAATAATCACCACCATTTGTCACTTGGCTATCAACGATGATGAGGGTATTGGAATTCGCTGCCGCATTATTACCTGCATAGAGATGAGCTTTTATATTGAGAGTCGAATTTGATATAAATGCGGTATTCAGTGATCCTTGGTCTCCCACATAGAGACTCCCATTGGTCAGCTGCATGGAAGAATCCATGACAGTCAGACTATTGCTTCTCCCGCCGGAAAGTTCTGCAATCTTCAGTTCATTATTCATGATCAGGGTGCTACCCGCCAAAATTGAGAGATTATTATTGGTCCCACCACGAGCCACGGTAATGGAGTTGCCCAGATACATTTGAGCGCCTGAGACAGTAACGCTATTTGAGCTGCCATTGTCCGTGCCCAATTCACCTATTCGTATTCCTTGGGCGACACTGAGTGTGGCGCCGTTGCTAATCATTACGGTATTACTATTTGCCCCACTTCTCCCGACATCCAGCCAATCCCCCAGTCGATTGGTGACTGTATTCCCACTGAGAATCAAGAGGTTTCCTCCAGTACCCGCTCCCTCACCGACAGTGGTGACATTATTCGTCACTGCTCCACCATTTGAAACGATTAATGTGCCATTATTCAGTAGGTTCATATTTTGCCCTATATGATTAATCCGGCCATTACCGGATACTACAAGCGTTCCATTACTGACAGTCGTTACTCCTGTATAGGTATTTGCTCCCAAGAAAAAGACCGTTCCAGTACCTGATTGGTTATAGGCAGATCCACCACTCATTACACCGGCATAAGCGATCGAGCCATTGCTGACGAACCAGTTTTGCGCTGCTCCCATACTAATATTATTGTTGATCGTTTGGGTGCTCGGCGAAAAGTTTGTGATCCCACCGTGTAGAGTCAATGTGCTATTCGTAATGACAAATGCGCCAGCACCATTCGAAAATACCAAACCTCTCAACGTCCAAGCAGTATTGACGTTATTGGTTAATTGAGTCGTTCCGTCAAAGCTAATGTCGGTGGAGCTGCTACTGGATGGTACCGTATCCGCTACCCAGTTTGTAGCCGTTCCCCATTGATTATCTGCCCCGCCACCATCCCATGTCTGGGAAAAAGAATAACTGCAAACCATTAATATGGGCATTAGTCGAAATAAGAATTTTATCGAACTCATAATATATACACTTGTTGCGGTAAATTTCTGATCGCTCAATGAAATCCCAGTGAGGTAGTTATTACCATCAAATCTTTTATTTACAAGGAAAAACTTTATTTAATGCATTATAAATAATAGACTCTATAAAGTGTTGATATAAATATACTTATAAGTAAATTAAATTACCGGAATATCAATGTTTTGCATTAACTAAAATCTTTACATCTGATATATTCATTTCACGGGGGAATCTCGTCTCCAAAAAAACGGTTAATCCGTCCATTGTTAGCTTGCCCTACACACAGAGCGCCATTTCAAAGTGCAGAGAACAATTTGCTTTTCCTGTAGGGCGACCGGCTCGGTTGCCGTATGTCGGACGTCACCCTGAAACTCTCTCCCTTTTTGGTGAAAATCGCTCCTCGCAACTGGAGGTGCAGGCTTCTGCATGCCCGGGGGTTTCACGGACAAATTCCTGACTTGGTCCCGTGGTCTCGGACATGCGGAAGCATGTCCCTCCATCCAGAAAAAAAATCCGCCTCCTACGTGCCCCCTTTTTAACCCCCTCAAATGCGATCCCTAGGTCAGAGCAATTTGCTCCTCGTAACTGGAGGTGCAGGCTTCTGCATGCCCGGGGGTTTCACGGACAAATTCCTG
>Ga0163144_10008005_pt1 | contig 22972 bp, 22 predicted proteins | sample OliLak19BULKMAT1_FD_123175 | JGI IMG/M metagenome (GOLD analysis project Ga0163144, IMG submission 123175) | Freshwater microbial mat bacterial communities from Lake Vanda, McMurdo Dry Valleys, Antarctica - Oligotrophic Lake LV.19.BULKMAT1 | ecosystem: Environmental > Aquatic > Freshwater >...
AAGTCTACGCCCTGTCGCTCATCGAGTGGCAGTTCTTCGCGAGCCTCACCTTCAAGAGTGAGCGGCTCACGGACGCGGTCCGCCTCAAGATGTTCTTCGCGCTGATGCGGAGACAGGCGGACAACTTCGGGGTTCATTTCAGGAAAACGATCTGGTGCCTGCGGACCGAGAGTGGCGAGTCCACCGGCCGCATCCACCACCACGCCCTCATCGCGGGGTTCCCCAAGCATTCGCTGACCAAGGCCACCTGCTTCTCCTTCATGAAAATCTGGGAGCAGCTCGGTGGCGGGATGGCGCGCGTCTCCCTCTACAGCCCGCTGCTCGACGGTGTGGGCTACGTCCTCAAAGGCGGCGACGACGAGTGTCGCCGCGCCGGAGGGGACTTCTACGAGACACGAAAGTTCGGGGGACGCTGCGACGTCATGCTCTCCAAGTCGGTCTTCGGCGTCATCGAAGGCCGGCGTTCGATAGGAGTGAGACGCCGTCGAGGACAACGCAAGGCGGAGTAGGACGACCTCCCGGTGTGGGGTCCCTGCGCTGGCGATAACGGCGTAAACCCCACTTCATCCGCAGCCGGCTTAGACCAGCCCAGACGGGCCGTTCAAGCTGCGGAACGGGGCCATAGCGTCGTCCAGGCCGCGGCAATGCTGCCAGTTGTCACCGTTCAGGCTGTTCCCAGCCATGTCCCCGCCCGCAGGGCGGGGGCATGGCGGGATTGCTTGAAGATGAATTATGCCCGGATCGAACCGGGAACGAACGGAAGATGAAAGACGACCAACACCGCTTCCTGGCCCTGCTCGGCCAGCTGCCCGCCCGCCTCACGGCGGAGCAGACGGCGTGGGTGTTGAACTGCCAGTTGCACGACATGCCCGTCCTTGTGGCGACGAAGCTGTTGAAGCCGCTGGGCAATCCACCGCAGAACGGAGTCAAGTTCTTCGCCACCCGCGAAGTCCTCGAACTCTCCAAGGACGACAAGTGGCTCCACCGCGCCACCGCCGCCATTCACCAACACTGGCACAGCCGCAACGCGAGGAAGACCCCAGCAGGGGCCGCTGTCGTTGGGCAATTGCCGTAGACGGGGACCGGGTGAAATGCGGGATGCTACTTCTTTTCCCCGTAAAGCCAGCCGACCGTCACCTTGAGGCAGCGGGCGATGCCCGCCAGCCCGGCCTTCTTCACCCGCCTGCCGACGACGTTGCGGTCCGCCACATTACCTACTTTGAGTCTACGGTTTCAATCCGCGCTCCTGACCGAGGTCAGGAGCGACAGCGTGTCCGGTCCAGACGGGAAACCTCTGGCCGGGTTTCAATCCGCGATCCTGACCGAGGTCAGGAGCGACGCAACAAACGCACCGTCTGGTCCATCGCCACGGAGTTTCAATCCGCGCTCCTGACCGAGGTCAGGAGCGACAGGTGCCACGGGCTGGATGCGTGACCGCCAGCGCGTTTCAATCCGCGCTCCTGACCGAGGTCAGGAGCGACAACGGCCAATCCAGTCGTAGTCTTTCTCGACGTTGTTTCAATCCGCGCTCCTGACCGAGGTCAGGAGCGACTAGACGGTGCGGATGTTATCGGCCACGGGATCTTGTTTCAATCCGCGCTCCTGACCGAGGTCAGGAGCGACAGAACCTCGTCCTTCTTCGTCTCGGCCCGCACGGTGTTTCAATCCGCGCTCCTGACCGAGGTCAGGAGCGACCGCGACCACTCCAACTTGAACAGTCGCAGAAGTTTCGTAGCTGTTCTCCGCGAACGTGCCTAGTTCCGATTACTCCTTCCCATTCATAGATTTCAAAGAACATGACAAAGCTCAAAGAAGGCGGGGCCGGAAGCGTTTTCCGCGAAGCCGCCGCCTCCGGCCCGGCACTGGGGGTTCGCGGAGAGGCGGTCATAGGATCAGCGGTTCGCTCAGATTGACGGGTTTGTCGACGCCGTGATGTTCGGTGCGCTGCACGGCCTTCTCATCGAGAAAGTAGAACCTGAGCGAATCTTCCGCCGCGTTGATCTCGGTGAGCAGTCGGTCGCGCAGGAGCACCCATTCCTTCTGGCCCACCTGGCATTCAAACACGCTCTTCTGCACCCGGACCCCGTAGTCCTCACAGGCTTGGGCGACACGGCGGAGCCGCCGTTTTCCGGCGGTTTCCAGGGTGGCCACATCATAGGTGACGAGGATCAGCATGAACGGTGTGGCGGTTACTTGGGCACCAGCGGCACGTAGTCGGCAATGTCTCCCCGCAGGTGTCGGGCGAGCACTCGGGCCTGGGTGAAAGGAAGCTGCGCGATCCGCAGGTTTTGATCCAGCAAGGGATGGTTCAGCGTTTCCTGCTTCCGTTCCTGATAGGCCTTGATGACGCGTTTGCGGCCGGCGTCGGTGAATTCGACGGCCCCGCCTTCGCGTTCCTTGAAGTCCTCCGGTCCGATCTGTTGGCGGTTGATGAGGGTGATGGCCAGCCGGTCGGCCAGCCACGGGCGGAATTCCTCCATCAGGTCCAGCGCGAGCGAGGGGCGGTTGGGCCGGTCCACATGGAGAAAGCCGACGAACGGATCCAACCCGGCGGCGGTGAGAGCCGCGATGCAGTCGTGACGGACGAGGGCGTAGAGAAAGCTGAGTAGACAGTTGATCCGGTCGCGGGGCGGTCGGCGGCTGCGGTTCTTGAAGGCGAATTCCTCCCGCTGCTGCTTTAAGGTGAGCGACAGCACCATGAAGTATTGATTGGCGGCCATGCCTTCCGCGCCGCGCAACGAATCAAGCTCGGTGATGCCAGGCAGATCGCGGATTTGCCGGGCCAGGGCATCGGTTACGGCTTCGATCCGGTCCTTGTCTTCTGAGGAAACACTTTCCCGGCCCGCACGCAGGAGGCTGTTGCGGCTGTTCTGGATCTTGCCGGCGATGATCTGCCGGGAGATGGCGGCGCACTTGGCCGGATCGTCCGCCGCACGAAACTGAGCCCGGCGCAGGGTCACGCTGGTGTCGGCCACGCCGGTCATGCGGGCGTGGAGACGGCCCCATTCGTTCAGGTAGTTCACCGCGACGCCGTGTTCCCAGCACAGGTCGAGCGCGGGCGGGCTAATGGTGGCCTGGCCGAAGACACAAATGGATTCCAGATGGTGGATGGGGATGGCGAGCTTGCGCGTGCCGGTGGCGGTGTCCTTGGTGCGCTTTTCCAGTGGCAAGTCGTCGGGATAGACCGGCACTTCGACCTGCAACGTGAGGTGGTCGCGGGCGACATAGGTGCCGGGCGTGGTGAGGTAGAGGGTGTTTTGCTGGATGGCGTCCATGTGGCGTCCCGTGTCTGGCGTCTGGGGTCTTGAGGCCCATCAGGTCTGGAACAGTTGTTTCGACAGCCGAACGGCGCGGCTGTCGCTGCCGGTGGCCTTGGGCAGGCAGGTGGCGAAGAGGGAACACTCCTCACAGGCATCGCGGTAAATCGCCGGAGGGACGTGTCCGGCGCGGAGCAGTTCGTGGAGTAGTCGGGCGGTGTTCTCTGCTTTGGCCCGCAGTTCCGGCGTGAAGGCGACTTCGCGGCGGCGCTTGGAATCGGCGTGGAAGATGGCTCCGCCGGGAATGGTCTGGTGAAACATCTCCTCCAGGCACATCGCCAGGGCGCAGAGCTGCACGTCGTCGTTGGTCCATTGGCGGCGTTTGCCGAGCTTGAATTCGACGGGGAACAACGAGCCGTCGGGCCGTTGCTCCACGATGTCGCACTTGCCGTTCAGCCCAAGCCGGTCGGACCAGACGGGCAGCGCCCGGAGGAGCGTGACGCCCTTCACAACGTCATAGCCCGCAAGGTCGGCGTGTTCGTGGACGATGTCGCCGCGGTTGGTGTGCTGATTGGCCGAGCGCCAGCCTTCCACCACCTTCAATGCCGCCCGGCGCTCGCAATAAAGGAAGTCGTTGAGGAGCGAGAGGGGCAAAAGCTCCCGCTCCCCGGACGACGGCATACTTGGACCGGCGGAGTTCAAGCGAACTCAGAGGAGATCCAGCACCTCGACGCCGGTCTGAAGCCCCTCTTTGTTAACCAACACGTCGTAGTCCGTAAAGTCGCGGGCCACATCCACCCCGGTCTTGCGCTTCACGGAAACGCGCTCGAACAGTTTGTGCGCCGGGGCGTTTCCGAGGGCGGACTGGTGCTTGAAGACGACGAGCTTCTGCGGAGCCATCGTGCCGCGACTGGCGGAGCGGTCGTGGTCGAACATCTGGGTCAACGACTGCCACAGCAGGTCCAGGTCGGCGTCGCTGAAGCCGGTCTCGCGGGCGAGATGGGCACTGATGAAACCGTGGCAACGGTAGAGACCGTAGGGGATGAGGTTCTTGCGGCCCATCGTTTGGTTAGGGCTGTCGGCTTCTTTGGCTTCGGTCACGGCCATGCGAGTGATGCTGAGATCGAGCGGCAGGATTGGATCAATGCTGCGGCTGAAGCTGAGTTGAACCGGACCGCGCACCTGGCCGGCGTTTGCGCCGGTGGACATGACCGCGCCGAAGGTGCGGACGTCGTAGAAGCGTTTACACATTTCCTCGCGCGCTTTGCCGACTTGTTCGCGGGTGGCTTTCTTCTTTTCGGACTTGGGGTCCACGTCGTGGCCGAGATCCTTGTGCGCTTTCGCGATGCTCTCGTTCAGCACGCTGCCCTGCTGGACGAAGATGCCGAAGCCGGGCCCGGCTTGTTTCGCGAGAAGCGCGAAGTTGCGGATCTTGCGCTTGAGGCAGACGTCGGAGACGAGGCCGTGCATGTCCTGCGGGTCAATGCGCGGAGCGTTGGCGGCATCGGGATCGCCGTTGGGATTGCCGTCCTTGCAGTCGAAGAAATAAACGAAGTCGTAGCGATGGTTCATGTGTCAGTGAGTTGAGCGTGGATGGTTGAGAGGTGGATTCAGGCGTTGGCGGCTTCGGAGGCTTGCTGTTCCTTCCGTTCGGCCGTGCGGCGACGGTAGTCGGCCTTCTGGTGGTAGTAACCGAGGGCGAAGCGCCCCTGGCTTTCGAGATCGAGCGTGGCCGGAAACTTCTGGCCCAAGGCGCAGGAAAGTTCCTCGAAGTCCTTGCGGACGTTTTCCGCCACGCCACCGCCGGCCTTGGCCAGGTGAAACTGGGCGTTGCGGAAGAGCCGTCCCATGACAAGGGATGGCGTGACGCTGGCGCTGGCGTAGTAGCGCTCGACCACGCCGGCGTTGACCCCGCCGAGGGCGAGGTATTGAAGACGGTCGAAGACCGCGAAGAGACGGCCGCATAGATAGGCGGCGTCACGGGACTCAGGATTCAGGGATTCGCTCATGGCTGCATTGGTGGATGAAGGGTTTTGTGAAAAGGACGGGGATCGGAGGAGACACGCCTTGATCAGGGCGAGACGGGCCGGATTGAGTTTATTTTCTTGGTCGAGTTGTTGACGGCGCAAGGCCGCCGCCAAGGCTGACTGTGGCAGTGGAGTCTTCCGCCCGCGCAGGGCGGCATGGAGCAGTTGGGTTGGGATCTGCGGAGAGAGCTCGGACAGATCTGCCCGAACCATTCCGTAGAGAAGCGCGCCGAACTTGAAGTCGCGCTTGGTGCTCGTGCCGTCCGGGTGGACGAGGGCCAGGTCTGCGAACCAGTCCGCGATGTTTCGCTCCACCTCAGGCACGGTGCTTTCCAGCCAGTCGCGGACGACGATACGGGCTCCGTTGCCGGACACGCTGAGGGCGTAGTAGTCGTTCGCCTCCATGCCGACGTAGCGCCGCCCCTCCTTGATGGAATCGAGCAACGCAGCGACCGCTTCCGGGTCCGCTGTGGAGAGGAGGTCGATGGGGTCGGCATCCAGTTTCTCTCGGGTCCAGTGAAGATGGACTGTGTCGTTGAAGACGAGTCCTTGGGTTCGGCTCTTGTCGATCAGGGCGTTCAGCGCCGAACGGAGCTTAAGTTTGGCGGTGGTGGACAGGGCGGCGTTCTGCGCCTGTTCCAGACCAAAGGAACAGAAGGCGTCCTTGTCGAAGCTGATCAGGTTGGTGCCCATCGCCAGACCACCCGGCACGCCCTTGATCTTCTCCGTTGTGTCGAGGGTTTCCGCTAGTTGGCCGGTGGCCACACAGACACGCTGCTCCTTGGCGGCGACGGCCGATGCCGCACGCTTGCGGCGATCCCGCCAAAACTGCCGCAACAGATCGCTCTTGAGCACAATTTCGCCGTCCACCGAGAACGTCGCGTTGTCCGAGGGTTTGGCTTTGGCGGTGGCGAGACGGCTATGCAGCCCTTCGAGCGCTTCCGGTTGGGCCAAGAAAGTCCGGACCGCCCGCAGCGAAGCGGCTTCTGCGGGGACGGCTTCGGCCGCTTCGATCAACAGGGATTGGAAATAGGCGTGTTGAACCCGACGGGATTCGGTTTTGTCCGCCGCCTTGGGATCGAGGAACAAGACGGCCCGCTCCAAGGTGTCGCAGAGGAAGTGGGACTTGGTTCCTTGGTTCAGTTCGTTTGGCGAGGTGAACGGGCGGGCCATCGCTTTTGGCCTCGGCTTTTTGTCCGAGGGATTCTCGGCGAGCGGGATCGGCTCACCCGCCAGCTTGCCATCGGATGTCAGCGAGATGAGCCAACGGACGCCTACGGTTTCAAAGTCCGCGTCGCCGAGGTTCTCTCGTTCAGCATAGGCGATGAGGTCTTGGAGCATCATTGGGCACCTCCGAGCTGGGTTTTGACCTCGTTCCAATCGGGCACGGCGACGACTCCGTCCTTCAGCGAAGCCTTGAAGAACGTGACGCGGGGCTGGGGCTTCTCGACCTTGCCCGGAGCTTGGTCGCGGGAAACGTCGAGATGGAACACGTCGTAGAGCATCAAACCAAGATCGTGATCACGGTTGATGGCGGGCGGGACGTTCATGGCATTCGCGTCGGCCAGTTCGAAGTGGGCGGGAAATTCGCGGCAGCCGAAACACGGCTGGGCGAAGCATTGGCCCTTCTCCGCCCGGCGTTGGAACATGGCCAGATACTTCACGGGCGTGTCTTCGCCGAGATCGTCGGAGACCGCCTCGTTACCTCGGCGGCTACGGGGCAGGCCGGCGAGCGGCGTGAGGTGCATGGAGGCTTCGATGACGTATTCCACGTCGCGCAGAGCTAGGGTGTTGCGCTGGGTGCGATCCTCGTCGGCCAGCAGCGGCTCGGGCTTGCGGGGCGAGAGGCGTGATTTCACCTCGTTGCGGCGGAAGGCGAGGAACTGGATCGGCCGCTTCACGGCGATGCGGCGGATACGCCAACGGAACTGGGGTTTATAGAGGATGGCTTCCAGCAGACCGCGAGCAGCGCTTGGCGTGATGACTGGGTAGCTGACGCGCTCGACCTTCATTTCGGGCCGGGTGAAACAGGCGAGGTCGCCCCAGGTGCGGAGGTGGATGGTCATGGTGGTCCTATGTGGCGGCTTGAAGTCGGGGTGGAAACGGGGACAGTGCGGGCATGAAGAGGAAGATCATCGTTAGCGATCCGGGGGTGATGGGCGGGACACCGTGCTTTGCCGGAACCCGGGTGCCGCTGCAAACCTTGGTGGATTACCTGGAGGGCGGCGATTCGATCGACGATTTCCTGGAGGGCTTTCCCACGGTGAAACGGGAACAGGTGGTCGCCTTTCTCGAAAGCGCCGCCGAACAGATGACGGCTGCTCTGCGGTGAAATGAAGCTCCTGCTCGACGAATGTCTGGACCGCCGGTTTGCCCGCGAGTTGCCCGGCCATCTTGTCCGCACCGTCCCGCAGATGGGCTGGGCGACGATCAAGAACGGCCGGCTGTTGAGCCTGGCGGAGCCCGAGTTCGATGTCTTCGTGACGGTGGACCGCAACCTGTCGTTCCAGCAGCACCTGCCCCGGTTCAAGATTGCGGTGGCAGTGCTCAGGGCGCGCTCCAACCGGCTACAGGATTTGAAGCCGTTGGCCGTCCTGCTTTTGGCGGCGTTGCCCGGTCTCAAGGTGGGAGAAGCGCAGGTCATTGGTTGAAGGCGTCGAGCCCGACATGGCCGAGACCGAGATCCGGGTCGTAGTCGGAGTTCCAGACCCAAAAGTCCCAGTCCTTGGCGGGCTGGTAGATGTATCCTTTGGCTTGGGCGGTGATGAATTCGCCCTGGTAAAGGTTCACCGAAAAGCGCTGGGCTTCGCGGCATTCGGCAGCGGTCAGGTGTTTCTGCCGCTCAAGTTTCTCAACGAGTTCCTTCCCGCGGTTCTTTCCGTTTTTGTCGTCCCAGTTCTTCACAAGCACGGCGCGGGTTTCGTCACCGATAAGCGAGCACTCCTCGGCAGCCTTGGGGAAGTCGAGGGCTTCGCAGGCGGCGCAAACTGGGTCTTTCTTTGAGGATTCAGGACCGAGCAGACCTTAAAGTTCCCGGAAGTAAGCGGCGTAGAACTCCGGCAGGTGCAGCCGGTCAGCGGCGTCGGGATGCCGCGCCAAAAACTCCACCGTTTTGGCGGTCGCGATGCGGTAGGCTCCTGGTGGCGTTTTCATTTCCTCCGGCCGGAAGACGATCACGGGGCGGGGTTCTGTGGAACGCCCTTCGCGATTGCAGCGGCCGGCGGTCTGGATGATCGAATCGAGCGGCCCGAGCGCGCGGTAGGCAATCGGGAAGTCCACGTCCACCCCGGCCTCGATGAGCTGGGTGGAGACCAGGCGGCACGGCAATCCGCCGCTCAGGTTTTGGCGGATGGCGTCGAGTTTTTCCCGGCGGTGCTGCGGGCAGAGCCGTGAAGACAAATGGAACAGGCCGGCGGCTGAGCGGTCCCGGAGCAGTGTGAAGAGCCGGCGGGCTTCGGCGGTGGTGTTGACGACACAGAGCGCCTGCGGTTCGGCCGCCAGCCGGTCGGCAAGTTGTTCCCACGGGAGCTTCTGGTCCGGTGAGGGCAGTTCGATGCGGGTGCGGCGCAGCGCTTCGGCCAGTCCGTTTTCATCCGCCGCAATTGGCGTCGGATTCCAGCCACCGATGACCGCTTCTCCAGCGGCAGCAAATGCCGGCTGGGTCGCCGTCATGAAGACGGCGGTCACGCCGTAGTCGCGGGTGAGCAGCTTCACCCCAGAAAGCAGCGAAGGCACCAGATTCGGCGGCAACGTCTGCACCTCGTCGAACAGCACGACGGAGCGGCCGATGTTGTGAAGCTTGCGGCAGTCGGATGGGCGATTGCTGAAAAGGCTTTCGAAGAACTGGACATTGGTGGTGACGACGATCGGCGAAGTCCAGTTTTCCGCAGCCAGCCGAGCGCGACGCAGTCGTTCTTCCTCCGCGTCACGGCCGTGGTCCTGTTCCCGTTCGCGGGGAGCCACTGAGCTGTGGTGTTCCAGGACGTAGTCGGGACCAAAGGCGTCCTCGAACAGATCCCGATACACCCGGGCAGTTTGCTCGATGATGCTGGTGAACAGGATGACCACGACGATCCGACGGAAACGGCGCGGGTCGTCCTCCGGCAGTTGGGCGTTGTGGTGCTCGATGTGCTGGAGGGCAAAGGCGAGGGAGCTGAGGGTTTTTCCGCTGGCGGTCGGAGCGGTCAGAGTGAAAAGTCCCGGATCTTGAGTCGCGGCGCCCAAGCAGTCGGAAAGGAGCTTTCGGCGGCGCTGTTTCAGGTCGCCTTCGCCGACCAGGCCAGCCAAGTGGTCGAGCAATCGCCGCAAGGCCAGCTCCGCCTGAAGTTTTGGAACCTGCCGCGATTGGCACGCACCCGGCGTAAAATGTTCCTCGGTGTCGAGGAAGTCCGCGTCCACGAGGCACGAGAAGAGCATCCGAGTGCGCAGTGCTTCGGCAAATGGATGTCCCGCCTTGCGAGCCGCCAGCGCGGGCAGCCGGATGCCGTCCGCTTCACAACGTCGCACCAGTTCTGAAACCGGCTCCGCGCAGCGGCAGAACGCTTCACGTTCGCGGTCGTCGCGCATCTTGACGATGGTCTGTCGGATGCCGTCTCCGTCTTTTGCCGGAATTCCCGTGTGATGGCCGTCGATGGCGAAAGCGACGCTGGCCGCATTCGCCGCCTGTGCAGTGCCCGCCGCCCAGTGGTTGATTCCGTGGATTGTCGGGTTCCGCAGCCGGGCTTGGAACCGTTCCGCGTATTTCCCCAAATCATGCAGCAATGCCGCGAGCTCAGCCTCGTCGGCCAGACCCAGCGGTTCGGCAAAACGGCGGGCGAGGCTGGCGACGTTGCGGAGGTGGGTGGCCAATGGCTGCCAAAGCCCAGAACTCTCTGGGAGCCTCGCTCCATCCTGTCGTTCGGCGGTGTGGGCGAAATAGCTCATCTTTCGTATCCGTCGTCGGTTTGTCCGGTTGATTGACGAAAGTAATGGCTCTTCCACGAGGACAACCGCTGTCCGTGTGAGGAAACATGGAGCAGTGCTTTATCTGGATCGAGCCAGCACAACCCGAGGGAGTCAATCGCGGTGGATCAAACATGACGCTGGCGGCTATCCACGGGAATCCACGTCGATTCCCAAGAACGCCGGAAAAGAATCCGTGAGTCAGCGAGTGTTAATCCTACTCGGGCACGTTTCTTCGATACCGATCGCCTCGGCGACCAGTGTGCGGGTTTTATTTTGCTTGGTGCTGCTGTGTAATGACGGCGACTAAAAGCCAACGACCAACCTAGCGGCGACGTCCTCACCTGATGGAAACCCGCGCCCTCTCGCACGAGGCGGGGTTTCCACCGCGTTTTCTGCCGGAGCAACGAAGGCAGACCACCGTCGCGGCTGCTCAATGCGACCGCGACGGCGTGGATTTTCAGGCCGCCTTCTCGAAACTCTCCAGCGTTAGGACGACGACGATGGCCTTGCGGGCGTATTGCCGGTGCACGGCGGTGCTGGAATGGCCGAGGTTGGCTATGGCGAAGCGTTCGGGCATCCCCAGCTTGAACGCCCGTTCCGCCCACGCGTAGCGGTAGGAATGCAAACTCGCCCCGGACACCCCCGCCCGCCGTGCCCGTTTGACGAACTCGTCCGCCCGCTCCGACGAGTTCATGGTCGCACCGCTTGGGAACAAAAGCCCGGTGGCCGGCAGTTCCTTCAGCAGGGCTTCCAGCTTCGGACCAATGGCGACGCAGGCCGGAGGCGCGTTGTCCTTGAGCTTGGCCCGTTGGTAACGCAGCACCCGGTTCTTCCAGTCGATGTTCTCGGCGGTGAGTTGGGCCGCGTCGCCTTGGCTGGCCCCGATCAGCCAGAGCATTTCATAGAAGCGCCGCCGCTCCGGGTTGTTTTCCGCCGCGACAAGTTTGAGGTGTTCCTCCTCGGTGATGGCGCGGCGTTCGTTCCACTGGATGACCGGCCAGACCTTGCTGGCGAGGATGGGGCCGGGCAACCAGCCGTAACCCACGGCGAAGTTGTGCAGACGTTTCAGGTAGTAGCTCGTGCTGCGGCTGCCTTCGGCGATGAGGGCCAAGAGGTCGTTGCTCGTCGTCTCGATCAACCGGCGGTTCTTCAACCTCACCAACACCGAATCCCGCATGGCTTGGGTGTAACGCAGCCGCGTCGAATCCCGCCCGTGATGCACGATGGCTTCCATGACTGTGCCCCAAGTGCGTTCGGGCAACTCCGCGTCACGGGCGGCGAGGAACACCCGGCCAAGGGCGAGGTTCATGGTTGGGACGCGCTCGGCGTTGTTCTTTGCGTCCAACAGGCGAGTTGCTTCCTCGCGGTCGGAAGTGTGGAGGCTTTCGCGCTGGTGGGTGCTGCGGTGGTGGGCGTAGAACTGCGTTCCACGGCGGACGAGACGGAATGCGGCTTTCATGGTGGTCGATGCTTTCACGACCCGGTTCCTTTCCCTTACCGGGTAGCGGCGGAGTTCTTCCGCAGCGCTACCCGGCTTCCGGCGAATTGCGGAACGACACCCCGTCGGGGTATCGATTCCGGTGTCACCCGCAGTCGATGGCCGGGAAAGCGGCTCCTAAACTATTGAACCACAGCGGTCCAAAATTCAGGCCGAATGCTCCTCCGGAGCATGCTCCTCTTTTCCTACAACCCCCGGGCTCACGCCCGGGGCTACTGTCTTCCGCTGCTCCGCAGCTGGGTCAAAAGCACTCCCTAGCCTGTGAGCACCGAATCCAAGCGGCTGCACTTCGCGGGCTCGCATTGAGCATTCACCCTTCCGCCTGCTTCGCGCGTCGGTTACGACTTGGCGAATGGCGGCGCCGCGCGACATCAGAAATCTGGCCCTCGTCGGCTTCATGGGTGTGGGCAAGAGCACCGTGGGGCGGATCCTGGCCGAACAGCTCCGGTTCGACTTTCTCGATACCGACGAGCGCATCGAACGCGAGGCCGGTCGGAGCGTCCGCCAGATCTTCGCCGAACACGGCGAACCCGTCTTCCGGGGCATGGAACGTCGGCTCGTGCAAAGCCTGGCCGACCGCGACCGCCTGATCATCTCGACGGGCGGCGGCTTGATCGTGGATCCCGAGAATCTCGGCGACCTGCGCCAGCACGCGATGGTCGTCTGCCTCTGGGCCTCGCCCGAAACGATCTACGAACGCGTCCGGTATCAGTCTCATCGCCCGCTGCTCCAGGCGCCGGATCCGCTCGCCAAGATCCGCGAGATGTTGGCGCAGCGGGAGTCGGCCTATCGCCAGGCCGATGTGCTCGTGGGCGTGGAACGACGCACTGCCCGCGAGATCGCCCAGCATGTCGTCCACCAGTTCAACGCCATGCGGAAGCCGGCGGCCGAACCGGCCTGAGCCGTGAAGGAACTCATTCGCCAGAAGGCCGTCGCGTTGGGTTTCGACGCCTGCTTCGTCACGGGTGCGGACCGTCCCGACCACGCCGAAGCCTTCGAGCAATGGCTGGCCGACGGACGCAACGGCGAGATGCAGTGGCTGGCGCGCAACGCGCCCAAGCGAGTCGATCCCCAACTGGTTCTTCCGGGAGCCCGCAGCATCGTGTGTCTCGCCGCCAGCTACCATCGGGCCGAAGGATCTTCCGGCCCCATCGCCCGCTACGCGCGCTTCGACGACTACCACGACGTGCTCGCCTCCCGGCTTGTGGAACTCACGGCCTACATCGACGCGGCGAGCGACGACGCTTCCACGCGTTCGCTCTGGTATGTCGACACCGGCCCGTTGCTTGAACGCGACCTCGCCCAGCGCGCCGGCCTCGGCTTTGTCGGCAAACACACCAACCTCATCGGCCGAACGCTGGGGAACTGGTTCTTCCTTTCCGAGATCATCACCACTCTGGCGTTGGAACCCGACGTGCCGGAGAAGAACCGTTGCGGCTCCTGCACCAAGTGCCTGACCGCCTGCCCGACGAACGCCCTGCCCGCGCCCTTCACGCTGGATGCCCGGCGCTGCATCTCCTACCTGACCATCGAGCTGAAGGGCTCCATCCCGGTGGAACTGCGGCCGCTCATCGGCAACCACGTCTACGGCTGCGACGATTGCCTCGCGGCCTGTCCATGGAACCGCTTCGCCCGCGAGGCCAGTATCATGAAGTCGGTCGTCCGCACGGAACTGGATCAGCCGGATCTGTTGGAACTGCTGACGTTGGACGATACCGCGTTCAAGAAACGGTTCGCCGGCTCACCGATCCTCAGGACCAAACGTCGCGGCCTGTTGCGCAACGTCTGCGTCGTGCTGGGCAACACCGGCGATCTGGGCGTCTTGGCGGCGCTGGAGAAAGCAGTGGCCGATCCGGAGCCCTTGATCGCGGAACACGCGACGTGGGCCACCGCAGAAATCCTGAAGAGGAATTCTGCCCGGGCACCCCTAGGCTAGTTCAGAAACAGGCTGATCATCTGACCCGCCGCGTCATCCGTGGCCAGGTAGGCGTTGTTGTGGCCCCAGTTGCACGCGACGACCACGGCAAACTCGCGATTCGGTGCGATCCAGATGTTGGAATACCATTGGACGTTCGATCCGGTGTGATTGAGCGCGTCGCCTTCGGCCCAGGGACGGTTGACCACAATCCACCCGAACGCGTAGCCCGCGTTGTTCGGCACCGCGGTGTGGAGTTTGACGCCAGACGCCTGAGACAGGATTGGAGTGTCGCCCCGGTGGACCGCGATGTGGAACGCGACGTATTTCGCGAGATCGATGATCGAGCAGTGGACGGTGGCAGAGGGGCCTATGGCCGGAGGATTGTCCGCCGAGGTGCCCGGTTCGACGAAGGTAGGCGGAACCACCGCATTGTGGCCCCAGGGCGCATCAAAGTATCGGGGTGTGGCCGGAACGCCGAACCCCGCCGAATCCATTCCCAGCGGCTGGAAGAGGCGTTCGGCCAAAAGCTCTTCCCACGGACGGTTCATCACGGCCTCGAGCATGTGTCCCGCCATGGAAAAGCCCGCGTTGGAATATTCGTAGGCCGTTCCGGGAGTGGTGCTCGGCGAATTGCTGGTGATCATGAGAGTCAACAGCCGACGTCCCTCGCGCGGAGTGCCGCCGTGGTTCCACAGACTAGACCACTGGGCCGCGGGGATGACGTTCGGCGCGCCGCCACGGTTCGCCGCAAGCTGGTCAAGCGTGGCCGGACGCCAGGTCGGGTTCATGCCAGGGGCAATGTCGGGGAAGATGTCGGACATCGTGTTCGTCCACTTGATGGCACCCTGCTCAACCAGCATCGCCGCCAAGGTCGCGGTCATCGCCTTGGTCAACGAGCCATGATGCCAGCGGTCGTAGATGGTGACCGGCACATTGGTCAGTCCAATTTTCCGGGTTCCAGTCGCCCCGACGGCCACGATCCGGTTTGAAAGAACGACGGCACAGGCCAGGGCGGGCGCGCCGCGGTTGGCACGGATGGTTTCGAGGCGGGCGCTGATGTTGGACACGGCAAAGGATTGTAGCTGGAAGAACTGCACGCCGTTCGTCGCCGAGAAGACGAATTTCCGATTGGCCCCGTCGCCGAAGACCTGCGCTCCCTGCGGCGTCCAAGATCCCATGTTGCTCGAAACCAGAAGCTGATGGCCGGTGTTTGTCGTCGTCGGATACTCCACTTCGAATGCCACCCTCGGCACCAGCGTCTGGCCTTCGCTGGAGAGGGGGATAATCGGACCGAGAGCGATCAGACAAAAAAACAGACGAAACTGTAGCTTGGAAATCATGGCAGGTTTGGATTTTCGCCGGGCCTTCCCAACATCATATTCCCTCAGTAGAGCGCCAAACGACCGCCTACAATTACAATCTCATTCACCCTTTGTGTTTCGGGCCTCTTCTTCGGCTTCGGACTTGGCCGCATCGGCATCGATGTAGCGCTTCACGACATACCACATGGTCACGATCGGGATGACGAAAAAGGGCACCATGATCAGCCCGGAGCGGACGTCCTCGCGTTTGTCCGGACGGACGAACTTCATCGGGTAGAGGAAGGCGAAGACGGCGTGATGGCCAGAGCTGATCCGCTGATCAGCAGTGGTCGAACGCTCTATTCGACCCGGCAGACACCCGTGCCCTTCGTGATCTCGCCGATGATCCAGGCCTTGTGCTTCTCGGCGCGGATGAGCTTGAGCACGGCTTCGGTCTCGTCCTGCGTGACGATGGCCACCATGCCGATGCCCATGTTGAAGACCTGGTAGAGTTCGGCCTCATCGACTCCGCCCTTCTCGCGGATGATCTGGAAGATCGGCAGCATGTCCCAAGTGCCCTTGTAGACGACGGCGTCGAGCTTCGGAGGCAGCACGCGAGGGATGTTGTCCACGAATCCGCCGCCGGTGATGTGGGCGAAGGACTTCACGGCATCGGCCTGGCCGGTCTTGTTGAACTTCTTCACCAGCTTCTGCACGAGCGGGCCATAAGTGACGTGGGTCGCGAGCAGCGCGTCGCCGATGGTGCCGCCGAGTTCCGCCACCTTGCTCGTCGGCTTCAGCCTCATCTGGTCGAAGAAAATCTTCCGGCCGAGGGAATAGCCGTTGGTGTGGAGGCCGCTGGATTCGATGCCGATGACGACGTCGCCGCGTTTGACGGACTTCTGGCCGTCGAGCATCCGCGACTTGTCCACGACGCCGACGATGGTGCCGCTGACGTCGTATTCGCCGGGCTGGTAGAAGCCGGGCATCTGCGCCGTCTCGCCGCCGACGAGCGCGCAGCCGTTCTTCGCGCAACCGCGGACGAAGCCTTTGATGATTTCCTTGAAGACGTGTGGCTCCAGCTTGCCGGTGCCGAGGTAGTCGAGGAAGAAGAGCGGTTCCGCGCCGAGCACCGCGATGTCGTTCACGCAGTGGTTCACCAGGTCCTCGCCGATGGTGTCGTGGCGGTCCATGGCGAAGGCGATCTTGAGCTTGGTTCCGACGCCGTCGACGGAGCTGACGAGGATGGGCTGCCGGTATTTCTTCACGTCGAGCGCGAAGAGGCCGCCGAAACCGCCGACCTTGCCGAGGACTTCGCGGCGGTGGGTGGAGGCGAGCAGCGCGGGCAGCGTGCTTTTGACTTGGTTGCCGAGGTCGATGTCGACGCCGGCGGCGGCGTAGGCTTTCTGTTTGCTCATGGGCGGGGAGAGTTAAGGGACTCCGGGTAGGGGAATCAATGCGTGAGAAGGACGGGACAGACCCCGGATGCCGGATCTCTGATTCCTGATACCCGATACCTGATTCCGGACTGGGACCCGGCCCGCCAGTCGCGTCGAATCCGGAATCAGGTATCTGGAATCCGGCATCCGCCCCGCTACTCCGGTAGCGGGCGCCCCTTCGTCTCCGGCGCGAACCAGATCAGGATCATCCCGACGACGTAGACGAAGGCGATTGTCTCGCCGGCGGCGGCGTAGCTGTTCACGCCGGGGAACTTCTCCTTGAAGAAGCCCATCAACGCCGGCATCTGCCACGCTCCGGCGGCGGCGAGGATGCGGCCGAAGTTGAAGGCCAGTCCCTGCCCCGCGGCCCGCACCCGCGTGGGGAAAATCTCCGGCAGATACAATGGCAGCCAGCCGTAGAACGACGCCGTCGTGACGCCCGTGAAGAAGACGGCGATGAAGAATCCCGTGGAGACCTCGCTGAAGCCGCGGAAGAGCCATTGGCAGACTCCCAGCGCCGCGATGCAAAGGAAGAAGTAGGTGATCCGCCGGCCGATGGCTCCGCCGATGAGCGCGGCCAACATGCAGCCCACCGCCGCGCCGGACGACTGCCAGAACTGGCTCCAGGCCTTGACCGCCGGCTGTTTGCCGCCGGTCATCTGGTCAGCCCAAAGCGGGATCCACTGCACGATTCCCCACGTGACGATGAGCGCCACCGAGGCGAAGGCGATCGCCAGCAAGGTGGTCTTCAACAGCGCGGGCGAGAAGACTTCGAGTGCCGAGGACTTGCCCGACTTCTTGACCGAGGCCTGCCACGCCTCCGATTCGGGAACGAAGAGACGGATCAAGAACGTCAATGCCGCCGGGGCCGCGCCCACCATCATGACCCAGCGCCACGAGTCGTTGGAGATCGGGAAGAAGATGCCGATCATCGCGATGAGACAGTAGCCGAGGTTGGCCGCCGCGCCGATCAATCCGGCCATCAGCGGGCGCTTGTCCGAAGGCCACGTCTCCATCACCAGCGCCACGCCGAGCGCCCATTCGCCGCCCATGCCCAGCGCCGCGATGAAGCGCAATGTGGCCAGTTGCCATGGTGCGGCCGCGAAGTAGCACAGCCCGGTGAAGATCGAGTAGGCGAGGATGCTCCAGGTCATCGCCTTCACCCGGCCGATGCGGTCGCCGAGCCAGCCGAAGACCAGTCCGCCCGCCGCCGCGCCGAGCAGGAAGAGCGCGGTCACGATGCCCATCCACGACTGCACGAACGTCTCGTCGGCGATGCCGGCCGTCGCCTGCATCTGCTGGAGCGCGGGGCGGGCCACGAGCGGGAAGATGCCCATCTCCATCCCGTCGAACATCCATCCGAGGAACGCGGCCGCGATGGTCATGAACCGGGCGCGCGGAGAGATGGTGCTGGCGACGGGGATCATTCTCCGGACAGGAACCACGTCCGCAGCGGTGAAGGCAACCGGAATTCCCTTCGGGCATCGATAAGGTCCTGTGCAAATCCCATGGCCAAACATGACCCGCGGGTATCCACTCGCGCAGTTCTTCGCTCATGGAATTCGCCATCGAAACCCACCAGCTCACCCGGACCTTCGACCAGTTTGTCGCCGTCGACGCCATCGATGTCCGCGTGAGGCCGGGACAGTTCTACGGGTTTCTCGGACCCAACGGCGCGGGCAAGTCCACCACGATCAAAATGCTGACGGGCCTGCTCGCTTCGTCGGGCGGCTCGATGCGGTTGCTCGGGGTGGATCTGGCCGATGCAAAGGCCGCGCGCGAAGTGAAGCGCCGCATCGGTGTCGTGCCGGAGAACCTCGCGCTCTTCGAGAATCTCACCGCTCGCGAATACCTGACCTTCATCGGCCGGATGTATGGCGTGCCGGGGGACGTGGTGCGGCAGCGGTCGCAGGAGCTGCTGGAGGTGATGGATCTGGCGAACGACGAGAAGAAGCTCACGGTCGAGTATTCGCACGGGATGAAGAAGAAGCTCTCGCTCGCGGCCGCGCTGTTGCCGAAACCGGAGCTGCTCTTCCTCGACGAACCGTTCGAGGGCGTGGACGCCGTCGCCTCGCGGCAGATCAAGGACGTCCTCAAGCGTTTCGTCGACCACGGCTCGACGGTCTTCCTCACGTCGCACGTGATGGAGATCGTGGAACGGCTCTGCACGCAGGTCGGCATCATCGTGAAGGGCAAATTGGTCTTCCAGGACTCGATGGAGAACCTGCGGGCGGCGGGCGGTTCATTGGAGGACCGGTTCATCGCGCTCGTCGGATCGGACAATGTCGAGACACAGAAGCTGAACTGGCTGGAAGGCGCCGCGTGAACAAGGAGCAGTTCCTCGCGCTGCTCTGGCTGCGCTGGCGGCTGTGGGCGAACCGGTGGCGCAAGAGCTCCGGCTTCGGAAAGGTTCTTTCCATCATCCTGCTGGCAATGGCGGTGATGTTGGTGGTCGGGGTTTTTGTCGGCGGCGTGGCGCTGGGCTGGTTTGGATTGGCCAAGGCACAGTCGGTTATCGTCTTCGTGGTCGCGGACGTGGCGGTGGGGCTCTTCCTCTTCTTCTGGCTGATCGGACTTATGACGGAGCTGCAGCGGTCGGAGGTCATCGACATCGGCAAGCTGATGCATCTGCCGGTCTCGATGCCGCAACTCTTCACGATGAACTACGTGGCCTCGCTCGTCGCGCCGACCATCGTCATCCTGCTCGTCGGGACGGCAGGACTGACCCTTGGACTTCTGCGGGACGGACCGTTGTGGCTCTTCCTGGTGTTGCCGGCGGGCGGTCTTGTGTTCGCCGTTTCTGCGTGGACTTATGCGTTGCGCGGATGGCTGGGAGTGCTGATGAGCAACCCGCGCCGGAAGCGTTCGATCATCGTCGGACTGACCGTCGGCATGATGCTGCTCGGACAGCTGCCGAACATCCTCCTCAACAATTCGTGGTCGCAGAAAAAGATGACGGAGACCGCGCAACAGGAAGCCGCCAAACCCCGCAGCGGCGCGGAGTATGAAGCCATCCTGCTGGGCCGGGTCCGCGAAGTGCACCGCTACATCCCGCCCGGCTGGGTCGGGCTTTCGGCGCTCAACATCGCGGAAGGCTCGCCCCTGCCGGCCTTGGGGACGACCGCGATCTTTGGACTCGCGGGAGCGGCCGGCCTCCTCGTCGCCTTCGGCCAGGCACGCCGCGCGTATGGCCGAACCACGGCCCGGATCCGGCCCGCCGCAACGATCCCGACCGCCGGAGTTCCCCTGATCACGCAGCCGCCGAAGCGCGCCTTCAACGACCGCGACCTGCCGCTTGTGCCGCCGGATGTAAGCGCGCTGACACTCGCGTTCTTCCGCAGCCAGATGCGGGCCCCGGAACTGCGGATGGTCTTCGCGTCGCAGTTCATCATGATCGTGGTCTTTGGATCCATCTTCAGCCGGAGCGGCGGAATGCTGACGGAGTCCGGCCTCTTCGCGCCGATGATCCCCGGGATCATCATGCTGACGCTGTTCGGCCTGATGCAGCTCTTCGGAAACCAGTTCGGCTACGACCGTCATGCGTTCCGGTGCCTGGTCCTTCTGCCGACGCCACGGCGCTCGGTTCTGCTGGCGAAGAACCTCGCGGTCGTCCCGGCGAGCGCGGTGTTGATCGCAGTGTTCCTCGTCGCGCTGGCCGCGTTTGGATTCCTGAACCCGCTGGAGGTCGTCGGCGGCGCGGCGCTGTGGCTCGCGGCGTATTTGCTGATGTCCACCTACGGCAACCTCCTCTCGATCATCATCCCGTTCCGCGTGAACCCGGGAGCCATGCGCCAGACACCGCGCGACGGAAAAAAGCTGCTGCAATCCATGGCGCTCCAGTTCGCGACTCCGCTCGTGCTCGGGCCGATCTGGCTGCCGTTGGCGGCCTACTACATCGGCGGGAAAGGCCCTTGGGCCATCGGCGCTGCGGGCATCCTGATCGCGGTCGTGGTCGGCGTGGCGGGACTGGTCTACTGGCTCACGCTCGCTCCGCTGGCCCGACTGCTGGAGAAGCGCGAGCGGGCGATCCTCGAGGAAGTGACGCGGGAAGTGGAATGAGAGCCATCAGTGTTTCGCCGCCGCGATGAGCGCGAAGAGACCAACCACCGCGGCGATGCCGAGGAAGAGGAAGAATATCTTCCAGAAACTGTAGGGCCGATCCCCCGCGATCTCTCCGGTCTGTCCGTTGACCAGCACCTGGTAGCTTTTCCGGCCGTAGACGTAGGACACGAGCCAGATAGGCACGAGCACGTGCTTGAAGGTCATGTCGCTGTAGGTCGCATCGACATTCAGGTTGCGGTGGGTGTCGCCGGGAACATCACGGGCGCACATGGCACGAACCTGCGCGTCCATCTCTTCACGCGAAGTCTGCGCGGCCGAAGTCAGATCCACCTGGTATTGCTCCACCACCCAACCCGCGAGGTAGCCTGCGTCGTAGGGGATCAGCTCCTTGGTGGGGAACGGCTCGATCTTTTCCAGCAGCTTGGGATGTGTGCCCTTCGTCCCGGCGACGAGGTTGTCGTCGAAGAAGTGGTCGAGGGAACCGCTGCTCCATTGCCAACGGATTCGCTGCACCTGCCGTGTCTGGCGATTGCCCTGCGAATCGGTGTAGCTCTCGGTCTCGTAGTAGTAGTAGCCCGACTCGGCCGTCCAATCGGCGTGGACCTTGGCGTCGAAGGTCCAGTAGGGCAGGTAGACGCCCTTCAGCGTGTCGGTCAGCGCGCGGGACTTGAGGGCGCTCGGCGCGAACCAACGATTGCCATACCACTGCCGGATCTGGTCGCGAACGGCGGTGACGGCCAGCTTGAAGGGCAGCAGGCTCTCGGGGCGGATGACGGCCTTGGTCTGCTCGTAGGGCACGAGCTGGGCGGAGCCGCAGAAATCGCAGTTCTGCGCGACGCGGTTGGGCTCGAAGGACGAGATGGCCTGGCAGCTCTGGCACTTCACCGAGACCCGCTCGGTGTTGTAGCCGCGCTGGTCGTCGGGCACGGAACGCAGCGCCGTGATCAGGTCCAGTTCGCGGATCTCGCCCTCGACCGTGAGCTCCGCGGGCGAGACAGTGCCGCAATACGGGCAGACCAGCGCCTGCTTGGCGGGGTTCCAATGCGCGTCGGCCCCGCAGGTCGGGCAGTGGTATTTGTCGCGGGCGAGGATTTCAGACATACCAGCTTAGTCGGCGTTCTGCTCCCAGCTTACTCCCAGCACCGTCGACACGATCAATACCGGAGCCGCCGCGAGGACGCCCGCCAGGTGATTGGCGAAGCGTCCGTATATCCAGACGCTCAGTGCCAGCCCCGCGAAGAACGGGAGGAAGAAGCGCCAGTATTCGAGGAGCTCGGCCCCGTCGATCAGGTGGAGCACCAGTTCGAAAAGGAGTTCGAGCAGTTCAAGCATCGGGGCCTCCGCGGCTCATCAACCCTTCAGAAACTCGTCCAAGGCGGTCTTCGTGATGCGATAGGCGGTGCCGATCTTCTTCGCCTTGAGACTGCCGTCCGTCACGCTCGCCATCACGTCGGCTTCGCTCACGCCAAGCAGCTTCGCAGCATCGGCCGGACTGAGCAGTTCAAATGAGGGCGCCGCAGCGGTGGCAGGCTGAGCAGCCGGTGAACCGGGAAGCGGAGGAGGTGTCGTGGCCGCGCCGGTGAGGCCGCCGTCCTTCATGAGCTGTTGCGCGAGACCGAAGCCTACCGCGAGTTCGGCCGCCGTGCCGCTCGCGCCGCCACCGCCCGGCTGGCCGAGGCCCTGCGCGAGCTGGAACTTCACGTAGTCGTTCAGGTTGCCGATGGCGCCCATGCTGGAGCGCTTGTCGATGGCCTGCTCGACTTCGGGCGGGACGGAGACGTTCTCGACCACGAAGTTCGTGATCTCGATGCCGTATTTGGCGCGGGTGATCGGGTTTATGACCGGCAGGAGCGCGTCGCCGAGTTCGCCGTAACGCATGGCGACGTCGAGCACGGGCACCTTGGAACTGGCCAGCGCCTCGCTGAAGACGGAGATGATCTTCGACCGCATCGTCTCCTGGAATTCATCCAGCCGGAAATGGTTGTCCGTGCCGGCGACCTCCTTGAGGAACGTGCGCGGCTCGACGATCTTGAAGTCGTAGATGCCAAAGGCCCGCGCGCGGACGATGCCGAAGTCCGGGTCGCGCATCATCACCGGGTTGGCCGTGCCCCATTTGTTTCCGGTGAAGGTCCGGGTGACGACGTAATAGACGTCCGCCTTGAAAGGCACATCGAAGGCGTATTTCCACGACTTCAGCTTGGTCAGGATCGGGATGTTCTCGGTGACGAGGCTGTGTTTGCCCGGGCCGAAGGTGTCGCCGAACTCGCCGAGGTAAACGAACTGCGCGGCCTGGCTCTCGCGCACGATGAGCTGGGCACCGCGCTTGATGGCCTTGTCCTCGTCCGGCCAGCGGTAGGCCAGCGTATCCCGTGAATCGTCGGTCCACTCGATGACTTCGAGGGCCTGTCCCTTGAGGAAGTTGAGAATGCTCATTTCGGGATGGTGATAAGCCCGGCCGCCGCGGGTGGCGATTACAGAGTGGACGGGAAATTCAAGGAGGCGGCGCCTACTCCGCCGCGTCGTTGT
>Ga0163144_10008007_pt1 | contig 22968 bp, 25 predicted proteins | sample OliLak19BULKMAT1_FD_123175 | JGI IMG/M metagenome (GOLD analysis project Ga0163144, IMG submission 123175) | Freshwater microbial mat bacterial communities from Lake Vanda, McMurdo Dry Valleys, Antarctica - Oligotrophic Lake LV.19.BULKMAT1 | ecosystem: Environmental > Aquatic > Freshwater >...
GACTAGAAGAAGTCTCCCTCGAGCTCGAGGACGCGGCGGTCTGGGCCCAACCGGATCGCGCCCAGGAACTCGGCCGCGAGCGTTCGAAGCTCGCCACCGCGATCGAACAGATGGATCGCGCCACGTCGGCCATCAACGATTCGCTCGAACTTCTGGCGCTCGCCGAGACCGACGACGACGAGGCGACCGCGCGCGACATCGAGCGCGAGCTTCCCGCGGTCGAGACGCAGGTGCGCAAGCTCGAACTGCAGCGGATGTTCCGCGGCGCGATGGACTCGCACAACGCCTACATCGACATCCAGGCGGGCGCCGGCGGCACCGAGGCCCAGGACTGGGCGCAGATGCTGATGCGGATGTACCTCAAGTGGGCTGCGAACCGCGGCTTCTCGTCCGAGGTCATCGATTCGAGCCCGGGCGAGGTGGCCGGCATCAAGAGCGCGACGATCGAGATCCGGGGCGACCACGCCTACGGCTGGCTGCGCACCGAGCTCGGCGTGCACCGCCTGGTGCGCAAGTCGCCGTTCGATTCGGGCAACCGCCGCCACACCTCGTTCGCGTCGGTGTTCGTCTCGCCCGAAGTCGACGATGACATCAGCATCGACCTGAATCCGGCGGACATCGAGATGGACGTGTTCCGCTCGAGCGGCGCCGGTGGCCAGCACGTCAACAAGACCGAGTCGGCGGTGCGGCTGCGGCACATGCCCTCGGGCATCGTCGTGGCCTGCCAGAACGAGCGCAGTCAGCACAAGAACCGCGCCACCGCGATGAAGATGCTGAAGGCCAAGCTGTACGAGCTCGAGGTCAACAAGCGCAACGCGGCGGCCAAGGTGCTCGAGGACTCGAAGTCGGACGTCAGCTGGGGTCACCAGATCCGTTCCTACGTGCTCGACCAGTCGCGCATCAAGGATCTTCGCACCAACGTCGAAGTCGGCAACACGACCGCCGTGCTCGATGGCGACCTCGATCAGTTCATGGAAGCGTCGCTGAAGGCGGGCGTATGACCAGTGGCGAGGACAAGCAGGGCGACGACAAGCCCATCGACAAGAACAAACTTGTCGCGGAGCGGCGCGGCAAGCTCGCGGCGCTGCGCGCCAGGGAGGCCGTGCCGTTCCCGAACGACTTCCGCCGCGATGCGCTCGCCGCCGAGATCATCGCCGGCTACGGCGCACTCGAAGGCGCCGCGCTCGACGCGAACCCGGTGCGGGTGCGGATCGCCGGTCGCATGATGCTGCGCAGCATCATGGGCAAGGCGAGCTTCGCGCGCCTGCAGGACAGCTCCGGGCAGATCCAGGTGTTCCTGCAGCGGAACACGCTCGGTGAGGTCTACGACGCCTTCAAGGGCTGGGACGTCGGCGACATCCTCGGCGTCGAGGGGCCGCTGTTCCGCACCAGGACGGGCGAGCTGTCGGTGCGCGTCGAGTCGCTGCGGCTGCTGGTGAAGTCGCTGCAGCCGCTGCCGGACAAATGGCACGGCCTCGCCGACACCGAGGTGCGCTACCGCCAGCGCTACGTCGACCTGATCATGAACGAGCGCAGCCGCGAGGTGTTCCTGAAGCGCACGCAGACTGTGCGCTTCCTGCGCGACATGCTCGACTCGACTGGCTTCGTCGAGGTCGAGACGCCGATGATGCAGCCGATTCCGGGCGGGGCTGCGGCGCGGCCGTTCGTCACGCACCACAACGCGCTCGACATCCGGATGTACCTGCGCATCGCGCCGGAGCTGTATCTCAAGCGGCTGGTCGTCGGCGGCTTCGAGCGCGTCTACGAGATCAACCGCAATTTCCGCAATGAGGGGCTCTCGACCCGACACAACCCCGAGTTCACGATGCTCGAGCTCTACCAGGCCTATGCGGACTACCGCGACCTGATGGACCTGGTGGAGCGGATGCTGCGCGGCTGCGCCGAGACGGTGGTCGGTTCGCTGCAGTTCGAGAGTCAGGGGCGCGCGTTCGACCTGGCACAACCGTTCCGGCGCATCTCGGTCGCCGAGGTGATCCTCGAGAACAATCCGTGGTTCGACGCCGCCAGGCTGCGCGACCTGCCCTATCTGCGCGAGGCCTGTGCACGGCTCGGCATCCCGTTCAAGCCGGGTGACGGCGCCGGCAAGCTGCAGATCGAGATCTTCGAAAAGACCGGCGAGCACCTGCTGCTCGACCCGACCTTCGTCCACGCCTATCCGGCCGAGGTCTCGCCGCTGTCGCGCGCCACCGATGGCGATCCGTTCCTGACCGACCGCTTCGAATTCTTCGTCGGCGGTCGCGAACTCGCCAATGGATTCTCGGAGCTCAACGACGCCGAGGAACAGGCCGCGCGCTTTCGGGCCCAGGTCGAACGCAAGGACGCGGGCGACGAGGAGGCGATGTTCTACGACGCCGACTACGTTCGCGCGCTCGAATACGGCATGCCGCCGACGGCCGGGCTCGGCGTCGGCATCGACCGGCTGGTGATGTTCCTGACCGATTCGGCCTCGATTCGCGACGTGCTGCTGTTCCCGCACCTGCGGCCCGAGTAGCTCGCTTGCAGTCCCTGCGGCCGGATGCGCCGATCGGCGTCTTCGATTCCGGAGTCGGCGGCCTGACCGTGCTCGCGGCGCTGCGCGCGCGGCTGCCCGCCGAGCCGTTCCTCTATCTCGGCGACACCGCACGCCTGCCATATGGCACCAAGAGCGGCGCGACCGTTGTGCGCTATGCGCTGCAGGCGGCCGAAGCGCTGGTCGCGCGCGGTATCCGCGCGCTGGTGGTCGCCTGCAACACCGCCTCGTCGGTTGCGCTGCCGGCGATCCGCGCGCGCTTCCCGGGGCTGCCCGTGATCGGCGTCGTGGAGCCTGGCGCCGAGGCCGCCTGCGCGGCTACGCAGCGTGGCCACGTCGCCGTGATCGCCACCGAGGGCACCATCCGCGGCGGCGCCTACCAGCGCGAGATCGAGCGGCTGCGGCCCGGCACGCGGATCGAGGCGCTGCCCTGCGCGCTGTTCGTGGCGCTGGCGGAGGAGGGCTGGACCAGCGGCGCGGTCGCCGAGGCCGTCGCTCACCGCTATCTGGATCCGGTGTTCAGGCCGACGGCCGCTGCCGCCGGACCGCCGCCCGACGTGCTGGTGCTCGGCTGCACGCACTTTCCGCTGCTGGTGACGCCGATCCGCGCCGCCGTCGGCGACGCGGTGCGGATCGTCGATTCGGCGGCGACCACCGCTGCCGCGGTAGAGCGCGAGTTGAGCTCCCGGGGTTCGACGGTCGGGCTGGTCGTGGCGGCGGACGAGCGGAGGATCGCCGGCAGCACGCGCTTTCTGGCCACCGATGGTGCGGCGCGATTCGCCCGGGTGGGATCTTCCTTCCTCGGCTTCCCGATCGCGCCCGAAGCGGTGGAGCTGATCGATCTGTGAGCCTCGCGGTGCGCCGGCGCCCGCGTGGCCTGCGGCGCGCGCGGCAATGCCATGCCTGCCCGGGGCCGTCTCAGTGCGGCAGCGCGTAGGGTAGGGGTAGCGACTCGGCCTGCCACGGCGCAGCCGCGACCGCAGGTTCGCCGGCGGATGACGCGCCGACGGCGGCGCTGGCCGCCCCGGCAGCGGCCGGCGCGCCTTCGTCCTCGCCGCCCATCCCCTCAGGCAGTGGCGCGACGGCCAGCCATTCGAGACGGCCGTCGGCCAGCCTGACCGACTCGACGACCCGGAACGCGCGCCCGTCGGCGAGGGTTCCCGAATCGCCCGGCACCAGCACGGCGTCCGTCGCGGCCAGGGTGCGGAAGCGCTGCAAGCGTCGCTTCACGCGGCCGCGATAGTGCGCACGCGCGATCACTTCCTGTCCGGTGTAGCAGCCCTTTTCGAAACAGATGCCCTGCAGCGCATCGAGGTTCAGCATCTGCGCGACGAACGCCTCGGCGGTCGCGTTGCGCACCTGGGGCAGGCCGCCGGCCACGTCGGCAGCCTGCCAGGCCCGCCTGGCCTCGGCCGCCTCGGGTTCGTCCCGGGGCGGCTGCAGTGCGACGGGCAGTCCGGTCGTGCGTGGCCCAAGCACGATGAAGCGGTCGGGGCTCGCGTCGTGCCGCCACGCGAGGCAACCGTCGGCGCGTCGGGCGAGGGCGCCGATCGCTGCGGCCTCGGGCAGCAGGCCTGCCGCGACGAGTGCTTCGGCGGCTCCCGGGCCCTGCAGTCCGGCGGCGAGCCAGGCGTCGCTGGCGTCGTCGATCTTCAGCTTCGCCCGCAGCACGTAGCGGCGTAGCCGCAGGATGACCGCGGCTGCGATTTCCGTTGGCAGGCCGAGCAGCAGCGACTCCCCGGCCAGCGGCACCAGGCGCAGGATCGCGACTGCGCGGCCCTGGGGAGTATGCAATCCCGCGAGTCGCACGCGGTCTGCCGGCAGCCCGAGCACGTCCTGGGACACTTGTCCCTGCAGGAATTTGCGTGCATCCGGCCCGCTGACGGCTATCCATGCCAGGTCTTCGAGGAGGGTGCGGGCCACTGGCGACTGCATCTGTGTTGAACCTTGTTTTTACTTGGGTTTCCGTTGGTCATGCGCGGGCAATTCTGGCACACTTGTATGCAATGCATAACCCCGTCCCCGATGCTCCCGCGGAACCTGCCGCGGCCTCGGCCGCCCCGCTGCCGGACGCGTCCCTCGCGGGCGCCCCGGCGGGCGCTCCGACCGACGCACGCCAGCCCGTTTCCGCGGCGCCCGCCGTGCCGTCGCCCGGGCTCGAAGTCGAGATCGGCGGCCCGACGGGGCCCGAGCCGACACGTTACGGCGACTGGGAAAGAAAAGGGCGTTGTATCGATTTCTAGGTCTCTTCCGGGGCATTCGGGCGGCAGCCCGACCCCCGCTTATTTCTTGAGGAACGCTGATGCGCGAAAGGCCCCTGTCGCCACACCTCGGTGTGTTTCGGTTCACCACCAGCATGGCGATGTCGATCGCCAACCGGATCACCGGCCTCATCCTGTCGGTCGGCCTGCTGGTGCTGGTCTGGTGGCTGATGGCTGCGGCCAACGGCCCGGCCGCCTACGCAGGCGCCACCCGGCTGCTCTCGCACGGCCTGGTGCAGCTGCTGCTGGCCGGATGGCTGCTGTCGTTCGCCTATCACCTCTGCAATGGCATTCGCCACCTGACCTGGGACATGGGGCTCGGCATGGAGCGCCACGAGGTCAAGCGCAGCGGCGTGGCCACGCTGATCGCGACCGTCGTGATCGCAATGGCGATCGGCTACCTCGCGTTCTTCGTGCGGAGCGCCTCGTGAGCCTGCGCACGCCGCTCGGCCGCGTGCTCGGTCACGGTTCCGCCAAGCAAGGCGTCTCGCACTGGTGGGTGCAGCGCCTCAGTTCGATCGCGCTGGTCCCGCTGACGCTGTGGTTCCTGTTCGCGCTGCTCGGCCTGCCGTCGTTCGACTACCTGACCGTGCGCTCGTGGATGGGCGCCTCGTGGACGCCGGTATTCATGGTGCTGCTGGTCGGCACGCTCTGCTACCACTCGTGGCTCGGCGTGCAGGTCGTGGTCGAGGATTACGTCCACACCAAGGGCCGCAAGCTCGCCGCGCTGCTCGGCTCCTCGTTCCTGCACGCGGTGCTCGGCGCCGCCGGCGTCTTCGCGGTGCTGAAGATCGCATTCCAGGGCGCCTGACGCGCCCGCCCCTCCGGTAAGGATCAGATGGCTACCTATCAGTTCGTTGACCACACCTACGATGTCGTCGTCGTCGGCGCCGGCGGCGCGGGCCTGCGCACGACGCTCGGCCTGGCGGAAGCCGGCCTCACCACCGCCTGCCTCACCAAGGTTTTCCCGACGCGCAGCCACACCGTCGCCGCGCAGGGCGGCATTTCCGCCGCGCTCGGCAACATGGGCGAGGACGACTGGCGCTACCACTTCTACGACACCATCAAGGGTTCCGACTGGCTCGGCGACCAGGATGCGATCGAGTTCATGACCAAGGAGGCGCCCGCGGCCATCATCGAGCTCGAGCACTACGGCCTGCCGTTTTCGCGCACCCAGGACGGGCGCATCTACCAGCGGCCGTTCGGCGGCATGACCACGCAATATGGCAAGGGCATCGCGCAGCGCACCTGCGCGGCCGCCGACCGCACCGGCCACGCGATGCTGCACACGCTCTACCAGCAGTCGATCAAGCACCAAGCGGAATTCTTCATCGAGTACTTCGCGATCGACCTGATCATGGAGGATGGCGAGTGCCGCGGCGTCGTCGCGCTGAACCTCGCCGAGGGCACGCTGCACCGCTTCCGCGCGCACACCGTGATCCTCGCGACCGGCGGCTATGGCAGGGCGTACTTCTCCTGCACGTCGGCGCACACCTGCACCGGCGATGGCGGCGGCATGGCGCTGCGCGCCGGGCTGCCATTGCAGGACATGGAATTCGTGCAGTTCCATCCGACCGGCATCTACGGTTCGGGCTGCCTGATCACCGAAGGCTCGCGCGGCGAGGGTGGCTACCTCACCAACTCCAAGGGCGAGCGCTTCATGGAGCGCTACGCGCCGAACGCGAAGGACCTCGCCTCGCGCGACGTCGTCTCGCGCTCGATGACGGTCGAGATCCGCGAGGGCCGCGGCGTCGGCGCCGAGTCCGACCACATCCACCTGCACCTCGAGCACCTCGGTCCCGAGGTGATCAAGCAGCGCCTGCCGGGCATCGCCGAGACGGCGCGGATCTTCGCCGGCGTCGACGTCAACAAGGAACCGATCCCGGTGCTGCCGACCGTGCACTACAACATGGGCGGCATCCCCTGCAATTACCATGGCGAGGTCGTCACTGTGCGCGGCAGCGACCACAGCGCCGTGGTGCCGGGCCTGATGGCCGTCGGCGAGGCGGCCTGCGTTTCGGTGCATGGCGCCAACCGGCTCGGCTCCAATTCGCTGCTCGACCTCGTGGTCTTCGGCCGCGAGGCGAGCCGCCATGCCGCGACGATCGTGAAGCCCGGTACGGCGCACCGGCCGCTGGCGAAGGATGCCGGCGACTTCGCGGTGGCGCGGCTCGACCGGCTGCGCCATGCCAACGGCAATCGCCCGACCGCCGCGATCCGCCTAGAGATGCAGAAGACGATGCAGAGCGACGCGGCGGTTTTCCGCACCGGCGCATCGCTGCAGCAGGGCTGCGACAAGATGGCGAAGACATTCCAGTCCTTCGCCGACGTGCGGGTCAGCGACCGCGGCCTGGTCTGGAACACCGACCTCGTCGAGACGCTCGAGCTCGACAACCTGCTCGGCCAGGCGGTCGCGACCATCCGCTCTGCCGATAACCGCAAGGAAAGTCGCGGCGCGCAGGCGCGCGAGGATTTCAAGGATCGCGACGACGTCAACTGGATGAAGCACTCGTTGTGCTGGGTGGCCGAGGATGGCGCGACGCGCTTCGATTACCGCCCCGTGCAACTCTCGACGCTGACCAGCGACGTCGAGTCGATCCCGCCCAAGGCGCGCACCTACTGAGCCGGCTGCCCAAGCCAACCGGACCGACACCGCAGGACCCGACACCATGGAACTCCGTCTTCCCCCGAATTCCCGCGTCAACAAGAACGGCCGCGTCCACAAGGCGCCGGCCGGTGCGAAGGACGTGCGCACGTTCCGGATCTATCGCTTCGACCCCGAGGAGCAGGAAGCGCCGCGCATCGATTCCTATGAAGTCGACCTGGCCGCCTGCGGGCCGATGGTCCTCGACGCGCTGATCAAGATCAAGAACGAGATCGACCCGACGCTGTCGTTCCGCCGTTCCTGCCGCGAGGGCATCTGCGGCAGCTGCGCGATGAACATCGACGGCACCAACACGCTCGCCTGCACCAAGTCCTGCGACGACGTGAAGGGCGACGTGAAGATCTACCCGCTGCCGCACATGCCGGTCGTGAAGGACCTCGTTCCGGACCTCACGAGTTTCTACGCGCAATATGCCGCGGTGAAGCCCTGGCTGCAGACGCGCACGCCGTCGCCGCCGGATCGCGAGCGCCTGCAGGTGCCCGAAGACCAGGAGAAGATCGACCAGCCGTCCGCCTGCATCCTGTGTGCCTGCTGCTCGACGGCCTGCCCGAGCTACTGGTGGAACAGTGACCGGTTCCTCGGTCCGGCCGCATTGCTGGCGGCGTATCGCTGGATCATCGACAGCCGCGACGAGGCGCGCGGCGAACGTCTCGACGATCTCGAGGACCCGTTCCGGCTGTATCGCTGCCACACGATCATGAACTGCACGACGGTCTGCCCGAAGGACCTCAATCCCGCCAAGGCGATCGCCGAGATCAAGAAGATGATGGTCGACCGGCAACATTGATGCGGACCCGGGCATGACCGCGCGCGCGCCCTCCGCGCTCGAGACCACCGACCCGGTGGGGCGGCTGCGTTGGGCCTGCCGCCGCGGCATGCGCGAACTCGACGTGCTGATGACGCGCTGGCTCGAGCGCGACTATCCCGGCGCGTCAAGCGCGGAACGCGAGGCTTTTGTCCGGTTGCTCGGCTTGCAGGATCCCGAGCTCGCAGGTTACCTGCTGGCGGGTGAACCCAGCATCGACCCCAGTCTCGCAACCGTCATCGCACGGATCCGGCAACCTTGAAATCGCAGTCGCACCGTCGCCCCGGCTGCTGCTTTACCTCGGCGCATGGTCTGCCGCGGCGATGGCAGCCGTTCTCGATTGCGCGGCCTGCGGATCGATTGGACGGGCCGGCCTGCTCGCCGCGGCCGCGGCTGCGCTGTGCAGCGGCGGGATTCGGCTGCTGCCATTGCCGGGTGTCGGCGCGGTGCGCGGCCTGCGTCGCAGCGGGGACGCCTGGCAGGCGCGCTTCGATGCGGGCTGGGTCGGCGTCTCGGTCCCGCGCGCCGTCGAAGTTTTGCGAGGCGGATGGTGGCTGCAGTTGCGTTGCAGCGCCCCGGCCCGCAGCCACTGGGTCTGGATCGACGCCGGGCGCACGCCGCGCGCGCCGTACCGCGCACTCTGCCGGACGTTGCGCCAGGGCGAGGGCAGGTCGGTGCGCGATTCCGCCCGGGGTCCCGCCGCCGCAGGGCGGACATCCGGCGCTGCAGGCACCGATCCGCCGCGACGTGCTTCACGTCCTGACGAACCGTCGCAACGCTGAGCGCGAACTTTCGCGGCACGGCCCGGTCTATTCAGCGCACGACGCGCATGCCCCATGGTCCATCGCCTGGCAGCAGGACAGTCGGACGGGGAGCCGCGCATGAGTGCCGATGTGACTGACCTGAGCCTGGTGCAGCGCGTACAGCGCGGCGACAAGGGTGCCTTCGACGTGCTGGTCTTGAAATACCAGCACAAGGTCGTGAAGCTGGTGATGCGATATGTCCGTAACCCTGCCGAGGCCGAAGACGTTGCCCAGGAGGCTTTCATCAAGGCCTATCGCGCGTTGCCGAAATTCCGCGGCGACAGTGCGTTCTATACCTGGCTCTACCGCATCGCGATCAACACCGCGAAGAACGCTGCGGCCTCCCGTGGCCGCAGCCCGATCCAATACGAGCTCGACCGCGGCGACGGCGAGGAATCCCATGAGGTGCAGGCGCGCATGAAGGACATGGCCACGCCGGAGGCGCTCGCGATGACCGAGGAGATCCGCTCGACGGTCAACGCCGCGATCGAAGCGCTGCCCGAAGACCTGCGCACCGCGATCGTGCTGCGCGAGCTCGAGGGGCTGTCCTACGAGGAAATCGCAGCGACCATGGAATGCCCGGTGGGCACGGTCCGCTCGCGGATTTTCCGCGCGCGCGAGGCGATCGATGCGCGCCTGAAAGACGTGTTCGAAGGTGGTTTGGGTCGATCAGAGGAGACGGGTTGAACGGCTGGCGCAGTCGGCGGCTGGCGTGGCAGGAGACGGGGTACGTGATTTCGGGGGTTGCGATGTTTACCTTGATCAACGGATGCGTTCGGGGCGGGGTTCGTCCATGAGCGCCGATGAACGCGAAAGCCAGCTGTCGGCGATGTTCGACGGCGAGTTGCCGGATTCCGAATGCGAGTTGCTCGCGCGGCGGCTGTCGCGCGACCCGGCGCTGAAGCAGCAGTGGGCCCGCTATTCGATGATCGGTGCGGTGATCCGCGACGAACCATTGCGGGCGCGGCGCGAGGCAGGCGGCCGGCTGACGGCGGGCATCGCTGCGCGGCTGGCGGTGGCCATCGAGGCCGAACAGGGGCCGGCCGGCGAGGGTCCGATGGGCGACGCGGCGCCACTCGTGGCGGCGGCGGGCGGCACGGCGCGGCTGCGCTGGGCACGCCCGGCGGCGGGTTTCGCGATTGCCGCAGGCGTGGCCGCGCTGTCGGTGTTCTGGCTGCAGGGCCGTGCGCCCGGCGCCGCACAGCAGCTCACCGCCGATGCCGTCGCGACGCCGGCCGCGGCGGTCGCGGTCGATGAGGCGGTCGCGGTCGATGAAGTAATTGCGCCGCCGGCAGCGACGCGCGGCGCGGCGGCCGAGGTCGTGGTGGCCGGGAATGGCTATCCGGCCCCCGCCGGTCGCGGTGTCGGTAGCGGCGAGCCGGAGAGCTACGTGGTGCCGATGCCTGCTGCGCGCAACGGTGCCGGACCGCCGGCGCAGTTGGCGAACTACGTCTTCGCGCACAGCGAGTTCTCCGCGCCGCTGTCGCGTCGCAGCCTGTTGTCGGCGCTGGTTGCCTCCGAGGCTGCCGCAGCCCCCGCAGCCGAGGCTGGCGCCAGGGGCGATCCGTCGCCGACGCCGGCTGCAGGTGACGCCGGCAGTGCTCCGACGGCCGGGGCTGCCAAATGATGCGGCGCACCTTGCGTCCGGCGCAGGCGCTGTTCGCACTGGTGGCAGTGGCCGGCGCGGCGCTGGCCGCGGCCGACGAGCCGCGCGAGTGGCTCTCGCGCATGAACGATGCGCTGACCAGCCGGAACTATGACGGCACGTTCTTCCATGTCCGCGACGGCAAGTTCGAGACGCTGCGCATCATCCATCGCGTCCAGGACGGGCAGGTGATGGAGCGGCTGCAGTCGCTCGACGGTTCCGGGCGCGAATTCATCCGCGGTGGCACCGAGCTCACCTGCTATTTGCCGGACCAGCGCCTCGTGCTGGTGGAGCGCCGGCCGCAGGACGGTCCGCTGCTCGGCAACCTGCCGCGCTTCGACGCCACGACGGCCGAGTTCTACGAGGTGCGCGACCTCGAGCGACGCCGGCTGATGGGCCGCTCGGTGCGCGTGGTCGCGGTCGACCCCAAGGACGAGTTCCGCTACGGCTATCGTCTCTGGATCGACGAGAAGACCGCGATGCCGCTGAAGACCGAACTCTGCGACGAACAGGGCAAGGTGATCGAGCAGCTGGTGTTCGCGAGCCTGTCGCTGCCGGAGCGCATTCCAGACTCCGCCTTCGAGCCTGAGCTCTCGACCGAGGGCTATCGCTGGCTGAGGCAGGAGCAGAAATCGGCTGCCGCCGCTGCGCCCGCGAGCGCCTCGCTGTGGAGCGCGTTGCGGCTGCCGCCCGGCTTCCGGATGACCTCGCGCGGCCAGCAGCTGCTGCCGGGCGCCGAGACCGCCGTGTCGCACCTGGTGTTCTCCGACGGCGTCGCCTCGGTTTCGGTGTTCGTCGAGGCTCGGCCGAACCCTGCCGACGGGCTCGTCGGGCCGGCGCAGATGGGTTCCTCGTCCGCGTATTCGACCATGATCGACGGGCACCAGGTGACCGTTGTCGGCGAGGTGCCGCCGCGCACGGTCCAGTTCATCGCCTCCCAGGTGCGTGCCTCGCAGGGCACGCTCGCCGAACGTCGCGGCCGCTCCCCGGCGGGCGTCGCGCTCCAGTCCGCGCCAGCGGCGCCAGCCACCGGTCCGGCCCGTTCGCCGTCGCCGTCGCCGTCGCCGTCGCCGTCGCCGTCGCCGGAGATAGCGCCGCGCTTCGAGCGCGGTGGAAACGAGCGCTCGCCCGACCTCCCGCCGACGCCGGCGTTCGCGCCCGGCGGCAGCGGCGGTGTGCCGCCGCGTCGCTGAGGGGTCTGTCCCCTTTGTCCGCTGCGGGTCCCGGGCAGGGCGTTGCTGCCGGCCAGCTGACCCTGCTGGGGCGCGACGGCTGCGGACTGTGCGAGGAGTTCGAGGCGGAGCTGCGGGCGCTGGGCGAGCGCCTCGCGCTGCCGCCGCTCGAGATCCGCGACGTCGACGCGGATCCCGACTTGCGCCGGCGCTTCGGCGAGCGCATCCCGGTGCTGCTCTGGGACGGGGTGCCGATCGCCTCGACGCACTTCGATCCCCGGGAAATCGAGCGACTGTTCCGACCCCGCCAGCCGCTATAATCGCCGGCTTTGTGATCCGCCCCATCCCGGGCGCGGCCCCGGGACCGATGCAGCACATCCGCAATTTCTCGATCATCGCCCACGTCGACCATGGCAAGTCGACGCTTGCGGACCGGTTGATCCAGCTCTGCGGCGGCCTCGAGGACCGGGAGATGCAGGCGCAGGTCCTCGATTCGATGGATCTCGAGCGCGAACGCGGCATCACGATCAAGGCGCAGAGCGTCTCGCTGCAGTACACCGCCCGCGACGGGCAGAAGTACCTGCTGAACCTGATCGACACCCCCGGACACGTCGACTTCTCCTACGAGGTGTCGCGCTCGTTGGCCGCCTGCGACGGCGCGCTGCTGGTGGTCGATGCCTCGCAGGGCGTCGAGGCGCAGAGCGTCGCCAACTGCTACACCGCGATCGAGCAGGGCCTGGAGGTCGTGCCGGTCATCAACAAGATCGACCTGCCGTCGGCCGACCCGCCGAAGGTGATCCGCGAGATCGAAGAGATCATCGGCATCGGCGCCGAGGACGCGATGCGCGTCTCGGCGAAGACCGGCGAGAACGTGCCCGACCTGCTCGAGGAGATCGTGCGGCGGATCCCCGCGCCCAAGGGCGACACGGGCGCACCGCTGCAGGCGCTGATCATCGACTCCTGGTTCGACAACTACGTCGGCGTGGTCTCGCTGGTGCGGGTCGTCAACGGCTCGATGAAGCCCGGCGACAAGATCCGCGTGATGTCCACGGGCCGCGCCTGGCAGATCGACAAGCTCGGGCGCTTCACCCCGAAGTCGGCCGCACTGCCGGCGCTGTCGGCGGGTGAGGTCGGCTTCGTGATCGCCGGCATCAAGGAGATCTACGGCGCCCCGGTCGGCGACACCATCACGCTCGATAACCGGCCCTGCGAGTCGCCGCTGCCGGGCTTCAAGCAGATCCAGCCGCGCGTGTTCGCGGGCCTCTTCCCGATCGAGTCCGACGACTACGAATCGTTCCGCGATGCGCTCGCCAAGCTCAAGCTCAACGACTCGGCGCTGCACTACGAGCCGGAAGTGTCGGGCGCGCTCGGCTTCGGTTTCCGCTGTGGCTTCCTCGGCCTGCTGCACATGGACATCGTCCAGGAGCGGCTCGAACGCGAATACCACCTGGCGCTGGTCACCAGCGCGCCGACCGTGATCTACGAGGTCGGCATGACCGACGGCAGCTCGAAGCTGGTCGACAACCCCTCCAAGCTGCCGCCGCCGAACGAGGTCGAGGAGATCCGCGAGCCGATCATCACGGCCAACATCCTCGTGCCGCCAGACTACGTCGGCGCGGTGCTGCAGCTGTGCAACGAGAAGCGCGGCTCGCAGAAGAAGATGCTCTACCTCGCCAACCAGGTGTCGCTGCAGTACGAGCTGCCGCTGGCCGAGGTGGTGCTCGATTTCTTCGACCGGCTGAAGTCCGCGACTCGTGGCTACGCCTCGTTCGACTACGAGTTCAACCGCTTCCAGGCCGCGCCGCTGTCGCGGCTCGACGTGCTGATCAATGGCGACAAGATCGATGCGCTGTCGATCATCGTGCACCGCGACAACGCCTACCATCGCGGCCGCGAGCTGGTCGACAAGATGCAGGAGCTGATCCCGCGCCAGATGTTCGAGGTCGCGGTGCAGGCGGCGATCGGCACGCACGTGATCGCGCGCGCAACCGTCAAGGCGCTGCGCAAGAACGTGCTCGCCAAGTGCTATGGCGGCGACATCTCGCGCAAGCGCAAGCTGCTCGAGAAACAGAAGGAAGGCAAGAAGCGGATGAAGCAGGTCGGCTCGGTTGAGATTCCACAGGAAGCGTTCCTGGCGGTCCTGCAGGTCGGCAGGAAATAGGTCGATGCTGCAGTCCCTGATCCAGCTGGCCGCATGGCTCGCCTTGCCGGTCGCGCTCGTCTGCATCGTCGACGACTGGTTCCTTCGGCCACGGCGGGTGGCTTCGGCCGCAGCCCGTGCCGCGGTCGTGGCCGGCGCGGCGGCGTCCCCGGCCACCGCGACCCTCCCGGGGCCTGCGAACATGGAACCGCCAGACGGTCCGTTGATGAAGGCGCTGTATGCGCTGCTGCCGGTGCTCGTGCTGGCTGCGGTCTACCGCATGCTGACGGCCGAGCGCGCCGACTTCAGCCTGGTGCTGGTGGTGATCACGGCGCTCTCGGGCATCGTCTGGGCGCTCGATGCCTGGCTGCTGCGGCCGCGGCGCGAGGCGGCGGTGCGGGCGGCGGGTCGCGATCCCTCGATGCTCGCCGATCCGGGCACGGTCGACTATGCGCGCAGCTTCTTCCCGGTCGCCTTCGTGCTGCTGGTGTTGCGTTCGTTCCTGTTCGAGCCCTACCGCATTCCGTCGGATTCGATGATGCCCACGCTGCTCGATGGCGATTTCATCGTCGTCAGCAAGTTCGCCTACGGCCTGCGGCTGCCGGTCACGCACGCAAAGTTCTTCGGGGTCGGGGAGCCGCAGCGCGGCGACGTTGTCGTGTTCAGGTTCCCGCCCGACCCGTCGATCAACTACATCAAGCGGGTCGTGGGCCTGCCGGGCGATCTGGTGCAGGTGCGCGGCGACCGCCTGGTCATCAACGGCGAGCCGGTGCCGTTCCGCGAGGTTGCGCGCTACGAAGACGGCTGCTACCTCAACATGCGCCAGGCAGAGGAGCAGCTCGGCGAGCATCGCCACCAGGTGCTGCACTGTCTCACCCAGGACGGCATCGTCGTTTCCCCGCTGCCCGGCTGCAATCGCGACATCGGCCAGAGCTACGTCTGCAACGAGGCGGCCGGCGGCGGCGCGGATTCTGGAGACGCGGTCCTGCGGGTGCCGCAAGGCGGCTACTTGATGATCGGTGACAACCGCGACAACAGCCAGGACGGTCGCTGGTGGGGTTTCGTGGATGAGAATCTGTTGGTCGGCAAGGCGACCCGAATCTGGTTCAATTGGGACCTGCAACGATCGGGTGGTCCGGCCTGGAGCCGGATCGGGGACCGGATCGAATGAGTGGCGCCGGCGCCCGGTGGCCCGGCAAGGGAGGTTGTCATGCGTCATCGTCAACGGGGTGTCACGTTCCTTGGCTGGGTCGTGCTGCTGGTGCCGGTCGCGATCGTCGGCTACGTCGTCATCCGGGGGGTCCCGGTCTACCTGAACTACAGCAAGGTCGCGCGCGCGTTCGAGCAGACCAAGTCCGAGTATTCGTCGTCCGAGAGCACCACCCGCGAGATGATCAAGTCCTCGCTGGAAAAGCGCTTCGACGTCAACTACGTCGAGTCGCCGAAGATCGGCGACGTCGGGATCCGCAAGACGGCCGAAGGCTGGCAGGTCGAGGTCGAGTACGAGGACGTGGTGCCGCTGATGTACAACGCCTCGCTGCTGCTCGAGTTCGAAAAGAGCGTGACGATCCCCTGATGGCCAACGGCCCGACGCGGTCCGACTGGCCGCTGGGCTGGCTGCGCGACCGGCTCGGGTACGAGCCGCTGGACACGGCGCTGTTCGAGGCGGCCCTCACCCATCGAAGCGCCTCCGGACGCAACAACGAACGCCTCGAGTTCCTCGGCGATGCGGTGCTGAACCTGGTGGCCGCGGATCGTCTCTACCGTCGCTTTCCGGCCGCCTCGGAAGGCGACCTCAGCCGGCTGCGGGCGCGCGTCGTCAGTGCCGAGCCGCTCGCGGGCATCGCGCAGGAACTCGAGCTCGGGGAGGCGCTGCAGCTCGGCTCCGGCGAGCTCAAGACCGGCGGATTTCGCCGCCAGTCGATCCTTTCCGATGCGCTGGAGGCGGTCATCGGCGCAATCTATCTCGATCGGGGCATGGAGCCGGTGCGCGAGATCGTCGAACGGCTGCTCGAGCCGCGCATCGCGGCGGCGCCAGACCCGGCGGAACTGAAGGATCCGAAGACGCGCCTGCAGGAGTGGCTGCAGGGGCGCTCGCTGCCGCTGCCGTCCTATGGCGTCGAGGCGGTCGGCGGGCAGCCGCACGAGCAGCATTTCGTGATCCGCTGCGAGGTGCCGTCGCTGGGCGAGGCTGCGCTGGGCAATGGCTCGAGCCGCCGTCGCGCCGAGCAGGACGCCGCGCAGCAGCTGCTCGCGCGCATCGTCGAAGGCGCCGCATCATGACCGCGCATCGCGCCGGATTCGCCGCGCTGGTCGGCCGTCCGAACGTCGGCAAATCGACGCTGCTGAATGCGCTGGTCGGGCAGAAGCTCTCGATCGTGACGCCGCGGCCGCAGACCACGCGCCACCGGATCATCGGCCTCGTCAACCTGCCGGAGGCGCAGATCGCCTTCGTCGACACGCCAGGCCTGCATGAAGGCGGCCGCCGGGCGCTGAACCACGCCCTGAACCGCACCGCCGCCAGCGCACTGAACGATGCGGACCTGGTGGTCCTGGTGGTCGAGGCGCTGCGCTGGCAGTCGGAAGACGACCTCGCGTTGCGCCGCATCGTCGAGAGCCGGCGCCCGGCCATCGCCGTCGTCAACAAGGTCGACCGCGCGCGGCCACGCGAACGCCTGCTGCCATTCATCGAAGCGCTGTCGAAGCGGCATGATTTCCGCGCGATCGTGCCGATCTCGGCCACCTCCGGCGACAACCTCGACCGGCTCAAGCAGACCATCGCGGCGGAGCTGCCCGAGTCGCCGCCGCTGTTCGGTCCCGAGGACAGCCCCGACCGCCCGCTGACGTTCCGGATCGCCGAGACGATCCGCGAGAAGCTGACGCTAGAGCTGAACCAGGAAGTGCCGTACGGCATCGCGGTCGAGATCGAGTCGATCGGCGAGGAGGACGGCCAGAAGGTCGTCTCCGCCGTCATCTGGGTCGACCGCGAAGGCCAGAAGCCGATCGTGATCGGTGCCGGTGGCGAACGCCTGAAGCGCGTCGGCAGCGCCGCGCGGCGCGAGCTCAATGCGCTGGCGGGCGGTCGCTATCACCTGACGCTGTGGGTCAAGGTGCGCGAGAACTGGGCCGACAACGCGCAGGCGCTGAAGGCGCTCGGGCTCGAATGAGCGCGGCGGGGCAGCGCGCCGAGCTCGCGCCGGCCTATGTCCTGCACCATCGGCCCTGGCGCGACACCAGTCGCATGCTCGACGTGTTCTCGAGCGACCACGGTCGCCTGGTGCTGTTCGCGCGCGGCGTGCGCGGGCCGAAGTCGCGCCTGGCGCCGCTGCTGCAGCCGTTCCAGCCTTTGCTGATGTCCTGGATAGCGCGCGGCGACGCGGGCCAGCTGACGTGGGCAGAGCCGGCGTTCGATGCCGGGCGCGATGCGGTGCCGCCGTTGCCGGCCGCGGCACTGATGAGCGGCTGGTACCTGAACGAGCTGATCCTGAAGCTGACGACCCGCCTCGACCCGCAGCCGCATCTGTATGCGCACTACGAGCACGCGCTGGCCACGATGCGCGCCGGCGAGCCGGTGGCGGCGGCGCTGCGGCGCTTCGAACTGCAGTTGCTCGAACTGCTCGGCTACGGTCTCGATACCGCGCACGAGGCGCGTACCGGCCGGCCGATCGAGGCCGGATCGTATTATCATTTCCATCCTTCGCTGGGTTTCGTCGCGCTCTCGAGCGAGCCGGGCCCGGACGCGGTGGCCGGAGCCTCGGTGCTGGCGCTCGCGCAGGGCGGCTTCGAAGAGGCGCGCGCGCTGGACGATGCCCGCCGCGTGATGCGTGCGGCGCTCGACCACCTGCTCGAGGGGCGCGAGCTGCGCACCCGCGCAGTGGCGCAGGCGGTGGCGCGGCGTCCGCGTCGCACCGGCGCCGCCGGCGGCAACACTCCAGGCAACGGAAACCCGACATGAGCCTCGACCCCATCGCCCTCGGCATCAACATCGACCACGTGGCCACGCTGCGCCAGGCGCGTCGTTCGCGTTATCCGGACCCCGTGCATGCGGCGCTGCTGGCCGAGCAGGCCGGCGCCGACAACATCACGCTGCACCTGCGCGAGGACCGGCGTCATATCCAGGACGCCGACGTCAGCGCGCTGGCGCCGCTGCTGCAGACACGCATGAACCTCGAGATGGCCAACACGGCCGAAATGGTCGCGATCGCCTGCCGGGTGCGTCCGGCCGACTGCTGCCTGGTGCCGGAGCGGCGCGCGGAGGTCACCACCGAGGGTGGACTCGACGTCGCTGGCAACCTCGAGGCGCTGCGGCGCAGTTGCGCCGAGCTCGCCGCGGCCGGCATCCGCGTCGCGCTGTTCATCGACCCGGACCTCGCGCAGGTCGAGGCGTCGGCACGAGCCGGCGCGGCGGTGATCGAGCTGCACACCGGACAGTACGCCGAGGCACGCGGCGGCCACGAGGCGCGCGAACTCGAGCGGCTGCGCGAGGCCGCGCGCCGCGGCGCCCAGTTGGGGCTCGAGGTGCACGCCGGCCACGGCCTGCATCTGCGCAACGTGCAGCCGGTGGCCGCGATCGCCGAGATCGTGGAGCTGAACATCGGGCATTCGATCATCGCCCAGGCCGTGTTCACCGGTCTCGAGGCCGCGGTGCGCGACATGAAGGCCTGCATGGCGGCGGCGCGCCGATGATCTACGGCATCGGGGTCGACGTGCTGGAGGCAGAACGGGTGCGCAAGGTGCACGCGCGCTTCGGCGCGCATTTCGCGCAGCGCCTGCTGATGCCGGCGGAGCAGGCACAGTTCGAGCGCGCCAAGCGGCCCGATCGTTACCTCGCGATGCGCTTCGCCGCGAAGGAGGCGATCGTCAAGGCGATGGGGACCGGCTTCGCGCACGGCGTCTGGATCCGTGACGTTGGTTGCGTGCAGAACCCGATGGGCAAACCCGAAGTGGTCTACTCCGAGCGCGGCGAGGAGGTCAGGAGGCGCCTGGGCATCGGCGAAGGGCACGTCACGCTGACCGACGAAGCGGGCCTGATCGTCGCGGTCGCCGTGTTGCTGCGCGCCGTGCCGTGAGTCGGCGACGGCGCTACGTCGAGGGCAGCGTCGCCGGCGCCGGGGTGGCGCCGGAGACCGGCAGCGTCGCGGGTCTCAACCACGATGGCGCAGGCGTCGTGCGCGGCGCCAAGGCGGCGTTCGTCGCCGGGGCATTGCCCGGCGAGGAGATCCGCTTCGTGCGCCGCCTGCGCCACCGCCAGCACGACGAGGCCGATCTGCTCGAAGTGCTGCAGCCTTCACCCGATCGCGTCGTACCGCAGTGCCCGCATTTCGGCATCTGCGGTGGCTGCGCGCTGCAGCACCTGGCGCCGTCGGCGCAGCTGGCCGCGAAACAGGTCGAACTCGCCGAGGCGCTGCAGCGCCTCGGCAAGGTGGCCCCGGCGCAGTGGTTCGAGCCGCTGGCCGGACCGCTCTGGGGCTATCGCCGTCGGGCGCGGCTCGGCGCCAAGTACGTGGCCAAGCGCGAGCGCGTGCTGGTGGGCTTTCGCGAGCGGCAGAAGCCCTATGTCGCGGCGCTGACGCGCTGCGAGATCCTCGCGCCCCCGGTCGGCGCGCTGATCGAACCGCTGTCGGCGTTGCTGACGGGCATGGGGGCGCGCGAGGCGATCCCGCAGATCGAAGTGGCGGTCGGCGACGACGTCACCGCGCTCGTGTTCCGCATCCTGACCGACCTCGGGGCGCAGGACCGCGCCGCGTTCGATGCCTTCGAGCAGGCGCATGGTGTGCGCGTCTACCTGCAGCGCGGCGGACTCGAGAGCGTGCAGCCGCTGAATCCACCGGCGCCGCGGCTCAGCTATGCGTTGCCGCGCTTCGACCTGAGGCTCGAGTTCGAGCCGGTCGACTTCATCCAGGTCAACGGCGAGCTGAACCGTGCGCTGGTCGGACGCACGGTCGACCTGCTCGGCTGCGGCCCGGGCGACCGGGTGCTGGACCTGTTCTGCGGCCTCGGCAATTTCACGCTGCCGATCGCCCGCACCGGCGCCACGGTCGTCGGCGTCGAGGGCGACGCGGGCCTCGTGGCGCGCGCACGGCAGAACGGCAGCGCGAACGGCATCGAGGGCGCGAGCTTCGCCGTCGCCAATCTCGCCGCGGCCGACCTCGGGCTCGCGCCGTGGCTGCAGGGCCCCTATACCCACGTGCTGCTCGATCCGCCACGCGCCGGCGCACTCGAGATGCTGCCGGCCATTGCAGCGCTGCGGCCGGGCCGGATCGTCTACGTCTCCTGCCATCCGGCCAGCCTGGCGCGCGATCTCGGGCTGCTCTGCAGCGAGCACGGATATCGTCTCGAGGGGGCGGGGGTCGTGGACATGTTCCCGCACACCACCCACGTCGAGTCGATCGCGGTGCTCGAACGCCGCGTCGGCAAGGTGCGGCGCTGAGCCGTCACCCCTGCTGCCACCCAGCCGCCACTCGAATACCCATGGCCACCGAAATCGAACGCAAGTTCCTGCTGCAGAGCGACGCCTGGCGCGGCGCAGTGCAGGCCCGCACGCTGCTGCGGCAGGGGTACCTCGCGAACAACGAGCGCTGCTCGGTGCGGGTGCGGGTCGCCGGTGGCGACGTGGGCTGGCTGTCGGTGAAGGCGATGACCCCGGGGCTGGCGCGGGCCGAGTACGAGTATCCGGTGCCGCTCGCCGAGGCCAGCGCGATGCTCGATGCGCTTTGCGGCCGGCCGTTCATCGAGAAGTGGCGGCACATCGTGCCCTGGCAGGGCCACGACTGGGAAATCGACGAATTTCTCGGCGACAATCTGGGGCTGGTGGTCGCCGAAGTGGAACTCCAGCGAATCGACGAGGTCCCGAGGATACCGCCGTGGATCGGTCGCGAAGTCACGCACGACGTGCGTTTCTACAATTTCAGCCACGTCGAGCTGCCGTGGCCGGCGTTCCGCGACGCCTTCGAGTGCGGCGAGGCCGCCACGGCGGTCGAATCAACCCGGCGGTTCGAACCTAAGGAGATGCCATGAACCTTGGCCCGTTGATGGTCGATGTGCAGGGGCTGGAACTGCAGCCCGACGAACGCGAAATGCTCGCGCACCCGTTGGTGGGCAGCGTGATCCTGTTCGCGCGCAACTACGCCGAGCCGCAGCAGCTCGCCAGGCTGGTCGCCGACATCCAGTCCGTGCGCAGCCCCGCGCTGATCGTCGGCGTGGACCAGGAGGGCGGTCGCGTGCAGCGCTTCCGCAAGGGCTTTTCGCTGCTGCCGCCGCTGCGACGCATCGGCCACGAGTTCGATGCGCAGCCGAAAGCCGGGCTGTCGCTGGCGCGCGAGCTCGGCTGGCTGATGGCGGCCGAGCTGCGTGCGCATGGCGTCGACCTGTCGTTCGCGCCGGTGGTGGATCTCGACTACGGTGTCAGCGAAGTGATCGGCGACCGTTCGCTGCATTCCCGCGCGGGCGTCGTCGGCCAGCTCGCCGTCGCCTACATGCACGGCATGCGTGATGCCGGCATGGCCGCGACCGCCAAGCATTTCCCAGGCCATGGCGCGGTGGTCGCAGATTCGCACCACGCGCTGCCGGTGGACCGGCGCTCGCTTGCCGACATGGAGCCCGACCTGGCGCCATACCGGTTGCTGATCGAGAACGGATTGCCCGGCATCATGGTCGCGCACGTCTCCTATCCCGCCATCGACGAGGTGCCGGCGAGCGCCTCGAGCCGCTGGATCCGCGGCATCCTGCGCGGCCAGCTGCGCTTCCAGGGCGTGGTGTTCGCCGACGACATGTCGATGGCGGGTGCCGCTTCGATCGGCGGCATCGTCGAGCGGGCCGAGCGCGCACTGGCTGCCGGCTGCGACGTGCTGCCGGTCTGCAATCACCGTCCGAGCGTCCTCGCGCTGCTCGACGGGCTGGGTCCGCGCCACGATCCGGTGTCGGCGCTGCGGCTGGTGCGGCTGCGCGGCAAGGGGCAGATGACGCGCGACGACCTGCTGGCTTCGGCGGCCTGGAAGCAGTGCCGAGAATCGCTCGAGCGCTGCCTGCAGCCGCCCGCGCTCAGCCTGAGCTGAAGTCCGCCATTCAGCGCCCCGGCGCGCGTCCGCCGACGGCAGGCGTCACCAGTGCGATCACCCCGAAGGCCGGGTGGTCGTAGTAGTTCTTCTCGTAGAACTTCACGCGCCGGATCTCGGTGAGATCGTAGCTGCGGCCGTCGCCGGTCGCGTATTTCAGCGCCATGCCGAGGTGCAGGACGGTGCCGCGTTCGAGGAACACGGTGCCACTCAGTCCGGGCGCGCGCAGGCCGAGCTGTGACAGCGTGAAGCCCGCGCGCGAGCCCCAGCTGCTGGCGCTCTGCGTCCAGGCGACGTGGGCCACCGGCCGCCAGGCACCGCTCGCGACCAGCCTGGCCTGCAGGTCGTTCAGCTGGAACTGCGATGCCGGTAGCGGGCCAACGAAGCGCCCGACCTGTGCGCCGCCAGCGGGTCCTTCGCCTGCTTCGCCGCCGCGCGCCAGCCGCGCGCCGCCGGCGGTCCAGTCTTCGCGCAGCGCCGGGCCGGCGCTGGCGGCGAACACGATCAGCTCGATGTTGTAGGCGGTCTGGCCGGCGGCGGGCGCCGGCGTCTGGGGCAGGGCCTGAGTTGCCGCGAGCCCGAACAGCAATGCGAACGCCGCGAGCAACAAGGCAGGGGCATGCGTCAGCGCCAAGGCCCTGGAAGCCTCGCGGCCCGGGGCCAATCGCAGCTGCAGGGTGAATCGGCGAACGTTCATCGCGTCATCATAAACGAGCCGTGCTCAGGCCGTCGCGGGGGCCAGCCGACGTAGCAGGCTGGCGACGAATTCGAACCGCGCCGCCTCGTCCTCGAGGTCGGTGGAGACGCGCAACTTCAGCGGGCCCTCCAGCCGGTAGTCGCTGTGGCGGGCCTGGATCATCTTGATCACGGCCTTCGGGTCGATGCCGTTCTCC